>Ga0222719_10002191_pt1 | contig 18038 bp, 26 predicted proteins | sample C33_34DmetaG_FD_165039 | JGI IMG/M metagenome (GOLD analysis project Ga0222719, IMG submission 165039) | Estuarine water microbial communities from San Francisco Bay, California, United States - C33_34D | ecosystem: Environmental > Aquatic > Marine > Unclassified | place: USA: California... | reverse complement strand
ATTCGATAAACATCGATATCAATAAAGACTAATGGCCGTTTATTACTTAGCTGAATATATAAAATATACTCAAGATAAAATTGAGGAAGCTAAAAAGAATTGGCGTAATGGGGAAGGTTGGGATGACGAGGAATACGAGAGATTAGAATTTTTAGAACAAACCCTAAAACATCTAATACAAATGAGGAAACATGGGGAAATCTTTTATACTGACTTTTAAACCTGTGATAAAACATACACGAGGGGTATCATGTACCCCCTGTATGCTCTTTAAAATGGAAAAAAACTATCCATTATGCGACACGATTGAGTCTTTCAGCTTTATATTTCTCGAAAGCCCACTCCCTGTCATATGGTCGAAATTCGACTTCAACAAATTTCCTGATGCTTGTTTCATTAACACGATTGCCACCAAACAGATTAAGAAAAAAATTGATAGATTTTTCAGTAATACCATAAACATGCATTTAATTCACCCCCTTTTTATTAGTATCTATTATATATATTATAGTGTAAAATCCTTATTTTACAAGTGTTTTTATGGCATATTAGCCATGCAAGTTTTGTACATTTTTTACTTGACAATGAGTTCAAAGTATGAGAGAATGTACAAATGATAGGGAGCAGTATCTTTATTAACAATAATTTTAAAGAAAGGAATCCAAGTTTGTGTGTATATATTTCCCACTGTTCCCTATCACAAAATAACAATGAACAAATATAAAGTTTATACTCATCTAGTCACTGTAAGACATTACAATATATTGGCTGATACACCTGACAATGCAAAGAATCTAGCCAAGAGTATTGTTAAAAAGATGTCAAGACAAAATCCTGTCATCATGTTTGAAAGGGATTATGTGAGAATAAAAAAAGTAGAAAGGATGAATAATGACTAAGATAAAAATAGAATGTATTGAATGTGAAGGACTAGGTCGCATACCTGTATGCCCTGAGCCAAGGTATGACGAATGGGAGCAATGCCCTGTATGTGAAGGACATGGAGCATGGCTCGAAGACGAAGAAGACTTAGAGCAAATGAGAGGAAGTTGTATTGTTGATGAAGAAATAGATACAATGTTTAATGACTATGAAGTAGAAAGATTAACAGAAAGGAAGAACAATGGATACTACGACTAAAGTGTATGTAGTTTATGTAAAGGAAACAAAGACAAGAAAGTATTTTGTTAGTGCAGAATCCGAACAAGAAGCTGAGGAAAGGTATATCTTAGACGGATTAACTTCATCATTATATGATAAGGAAACTGATAGAGAAATACTTTATGTAGGATTAGCTAGTAAAGATAATGAATAGATTTTCCACCTGTAGTAATAGTATATACTATATAACCCCCAAGCGACAGGTAGATGTTATCATACTTTCTTCAATTTGTCAAGGAAAAAATTATCTTGACATTTAGTAAAAAAAGTGTATACTGAAAGAGCAAATGGAATACAAATATCAATTAAATAAAATCCAAGAGTTAAATATAAACTCCAATCAAGCGTATCGTGGTGACTGTATTTTCTGTTTGAATCGTAATACACTTTCAGTTAGAAATGAAAAGGGTAAATTGTCATGGTACTGTTTTCATGCTAACTGTGATGCTAAAGGCTCACATACTATTGGGTCTACCGTAGACGACTTACAAAATTTCTTACACAGTAAGATGAACAGGTCAAGTTTGACTGATGACTTCATCCTACCTAAAGAATTTGTAACCGTCTACGGAAATAATAAAGCAAGAGAATTTATTTCTAAATATCAGTTAGAGAATACCGAGGCTAGACTGATGTATGATGTGAAGCAAGATAGACTTGTGTTTCTAATTGAACAAGACGGCACTGTCGTGGGTGCAATCGGTAGAGGCCTGGCCGAGAACATAACTCCCAAGTGGTATAAGTATGGTACTTCATCATTACCTTTCATGGTAGGTACTAATAAATACCTTGGCATTATTGTGGAAGATTGTGTCTCGGCCTGTAAGGTGGCTCTCGCTAACTTAACAGGCATTGCCCTTATGGGAACAAGATTACCTGAGGATTATGTGATGCCTATTGCTGACAAAGTAGATAGATGTTTTGTTTGTTTAGACAAAGATGCTACAGAAAAAAGTTTTAAGATAAGAGATACCATGTCTTATCACATTCCTAGTTATGTGGAAATGATTGAGAAAGATTTAAAGTATTATAGTATTGACGAATTAAAAAAATGGGGGGAAGAACTATGCACGAAGATTGGTTTGTAATGGTACTCGTAGCTATTGTTTTATTTATTATTGGTTATGTATTTTTTAATTTACCTGTGTATGATTGGAGTTATTAATGTTAGATTCAGTACTTACCCAACACAGAAATAAGAAAGGTATCAATGGTCGATTCAGTCGTTCTGAAAAGGTTAAGAAGTTTTGGAAGACTTGGGATACTGCCGTTAATATCTCAGAAAGACAATTAGATGCTAACTCAAGAGAATACTATCACCGAAATAGTTTGGTTGATAAGATTAAACTAACAGAAAAGGAAGCACAAGACTATAAGCTAAAAATTATAGGGGATGCTAAGACAATAAAGATGTACGAAGAGTACTTCAAAACACACTCATACAAATAGAAAGGAAATAGAATGGGATTGTTTGATAAGACTAAAAAATATTTAGTAGACATCATGGGGGTGTCTACGGTAGTAAAAGTAGGTAAAGAAAGGTATGACGATATTTATGGTGAACCGACAGTCATGTATAGCTTAGAGTTTCATAACAAAGCACTTGAAGACTTAGGGGATAATGATGACCATACTTTTGAACCGATGAAGATAGACAAGGCTAGTGGTTGTAGGATTGCTACATGGAAGAGATTAAAAGAATATCAATTACCTTTTAGTGAAACAGGGTATCGTTCTGATTTTAGTAATATTATTAAGGAAGGTACATACGGTAGCTATGAAGAAGTAATTATGGACAGTACCTTTAATAATCTTAAAGACTGTGGTATCACTAGAGATAAGTACTTCGATGCAGAAACGATGACTCAAGTACCTGCCGTAAGGATTGTTAAGGAATTATAAAAATGAATCCCATTAATTATTTTGTATTTATTATTGCTTTAGTTTTCTTATTTATTGTTAGTGGCTGTTCTTTTATTATTGATAGAGATAGAAATGATAATATCAAAATAGAAAAGCTAGAACCTATCGTGGAAGAAACTAAAGTGAATTGTGATTCAGAGCGTTTAAAAGAATTAGAGATTGCTAAATGTAAAATGGAAGCAAGACTAATGGAGATACAATACTAATCTTACACAGTAAGATAGAAAGGTAAACATGGAAGACGGAAACCTAAGATTATATGTTCTCAAAATTCTATTACAAAAAAAGAACTTTCTTAGAGTTAAAAAAATTATTCACAAAGATTTCTTCTCTAATGGAGTAAGAGATATTTACAATGCAATCTGTCAAATCTATGAGGACAATCCAAAGATAGAGCAGATTACATTTGAAGACTTACGAATTAGTTTCTTTGAAACATACTTCGCTAATCAAAGTGTTAATGCACAGCTTAATATTAAAAACATTATCAGCAGATTGGAGAGGTCATCACCGATGTCTGACACCATTGTGGAAAATGCTATCAAGAGTATGTACAAAATGGCTAAGGCAGATGAGATGTCTAAACTTTGTATTGAATTAGGAAACAATCCTAGCAAACATTCTTTCCAAGAGATTAAAAGATTTCTTAATGAAGTGGATGAGGAAAACTTTGAAGACAAAGATGACACCTTGGTTAGTAATGACTTTGATGAAATACTTTCCGTCAATCAACACAATGGCGAGTTCCAGTTTAACATTGATGAACTACAAAATTCAACAGGCGGTATAGGTAGAGGTAACTTTATGGTTGTATTCGCTAGACCTGAAACAGGGAAGACTGCCTTTTGGGTTAGCCTTGTTGCAAAACAGAATGGCTTTGCATGGCAAGGACATAACTGTCATTCGTTTATCAATGAAGAACCCGCCAAACGTACACAGATGAGAATGATTAATGCTTGTAGTGACATCACAAGAAAAGAGGTGTACAATGGAAGTAGAAAACTAGCTGAGGAACAGTGGAATAAAATTAAGTCTAGAATCTTTACTCATGACAAAGTGGGGATGACTATGGAAGATTTAGATACTTACTGTAAAGATAATAAAGTAGATATACTTGTCATCGACCAACTCGACAAAGTAAATGTTTCGGGTAAGTTTAATTCTTCTCATGAGAAACTAAGAGATATTTATTTACAAGCGAGAGAGTTAGCTAAGAGACATGACTGTTTAGTTATAGGTATGTCACAGGCATCAGCCGAAGGACATGGTAAATTAAACTTGAGTTTTAATGTTATGGAAAATTCTAAGACAGGCAAGGCGGCAGAAGCTGATTTGATTATTGGTATTGGAAAGAATGATACAGATGAAGAGAATGTTAATGAAGGTAATACAAGAACAATCTCTATATCCAAAAATAAATTATCAGGAACTCACCCTGTATTCCAATTACATTTAATCCCTGCCTTATCACAATACAAATCAATCATATAGAAAGGAAGACAATTTGATTACAGTATTAGACGTTGAAACAACATTCACCAAAGACGGTGACCCTACCCCTTTTCATCCTGACAACAGACTTGTTAGCGTAGGAATTAATGATGAATATTTTTTCTTCTATCATAAAGATATGAAGGACATGAAGAAAATACAAGAGAGTAAGAAAAGAATCCAAGAGATTTTAAATGATTCTACTTTAGTCGTAGGCCACAATTTAAAATTTGATATGTCTTGGATGTATGAGTTTGGCTTTACTTATAACGGCAAACTTTATGATACTATGTTAGCTGAGTATGTGATGAACAGAGGTGTCAAAAATAAATCTATCTCTTTAAAAGAATCCTGTAAGAGAAGGGGTTTAAGTGTTAAGTCCGATATTCTAGCATCTTACATGGATAGTGGATATGGTGTTGATGAAATTCCTATGGAAAAATTAGAAGAGTATGGTAAGCAAGACGTGGCTATTACTAAACAACTATATCTTACACAAGTAAGATTGTTCAATCAGCCGGGGAATAATATCTTAAAGCCTACTCTTAATCTTATGAATGATTTTCTACGTGTCTTAATTGATATGGAATGTAATGGAAACTATATTGATTTGACAGAACTTGCTGTTGTGGAAAAAGAATTGAATGAAGAGTATGTAAAATTAAAGAGTAAGATTAACAGAGTTATTCAACAATTCATGGGTGATACCCCTATCAACTTATCATCAACAGAGGACCTATCAAAAGTTATCTACTCTAGAAAAGTTCAGGATAAAAATACTTGGACTACACTATTTAATATTGGTGTGGATAAGAATAGCGGTAAGCAAAAGAGAAGACCTAAAATATCAGAGAAAGATTTTCAACAATTAGTTCTTAAACATACAGACCAAGTATACAAAACGGTTGCCCAACAGTGTGGAACTTGTAGTGGTGTTGGATATATCAGAAAACAGAATAAAGACGGTAAGCCTTCTAAGATGTTAAACATTTGCCCTAAATGTAAAAAGGAAGGGATGTTATATATTCAAACACAAGCCCCTGCAGGATTTAATTATAAATCAAGAACAGTTAATGATGCATCTCAAGGTGGATTTAAAACAGACAAAGAAACCTTAACTAGAATTAGTGCGACATCAGACGGTGCATTAAAAGATTTTGTCGATAGTATTATTCGATACAGTGCGATTGAAACATACCTCAATACTTTTGTTACAGGTATCCGAGATAACACAAGAGCGAATAATATCTTACACCCCTCATATAATCAGTATACTACTACAACTGGTAGGTTATCGTCTTCCAAACCTAACTTCCAGAATATGCCGAGGGGTGATAAGTTTCCTGTGAAGCGAGTAATTAAATCTCGCTTTGAAGGTGGGCAGATTATTGAAGTAGACTTTGCCCAACTAGAATTTCGTACTGCCGTTTTCTTAGCCCAAGATAAACAAGGTATGGAAGACATTAAGAACGGTGTCGATGTTCATCAATACACTGCAGACATTATTGGATGTTCACGACAAGATGCAAAGGCTCATACATTTAAACCTCTGTATGGTGGAATGATGGGTAAGAAAAAAGAAAAGGAATACTATGAGACATTTTTAAAGAAGTATAAAGACATTGCAAAGTGGCATGTCCATTTACAAGAGAAGGCTTATAAGACAAGTATCGTTAGACTACCGAGTGGTCGAGAATATTACTTTCCTAATGTGTATCGAAACATTGATAGGTATAGTGGTAAATATATTTACTCTAACGGTACAACAATTAAGAACTATCCTGTTCAGGGATTTGCTACGGCTGATATTGTTCCCATTGCATGTATTAATGTATGGGAATTATTAAAAGAAAAGAATCTTAAAAGTGTTATCATCAATACAGTCCACGATTCTGTGGTCATTGATGCTCATCCTGATGAGATTGATGAAGCGATTAGTGTTATCAAAACAGGATTCACTAATGTTAAAGATTCTTTATTACAAAGATATGACTGTGAGTTAAACGTGCCACTAGATTTTGAAATAAAAAAAGGTTCAAATTGGCTTGACTTATCCACAGATATATGATAGTATACTAACACATAAAAACTATAATAGGAGAATATTATATGACGAATGACTTAACGACAGATATAGATAATTTATCCCAAGATAAGTTAATGGCTTTGATAGGCCAAGAAACTGACTCAGGGGGTGGCGATGGTACAACACTATCTCGATTATCTATTAACTATGACTCTGAGGATGCTGACGGCAATCTTATAAAACGAGGATTGTTTAAGGTAGATTCTCAACAGCATGGCGTTATCTATGCTGAGAAGGTATCCTTTAGACCTTTCTTCAATACATATCAGTATAAAAAATATGATGAAGAGAATGAGGAAAACAATTACAAATCAGTCATGTTTACAAGTTGGACTGATGCAAAGCCTGATACCAATGGTACAGAGTCTTGTGGTAGCATACCGAGGTCGATGAGAGACGGACTCGAAATTGCTGATAAGATAGAGCAAGATAAGATTACATGTTTTAGAAATGTATTTGGTCTTGTCACTATCAAAGGTAAAGACTCTAAAGGGAAAGAAGCATCCTTGGTTAATGAACCTGCCTTGTATCGAGTACGGGGTGTGAACTTCTTACCTATCGGGGAACAATTAAAAAGTCTATCCAAAAGAAATAAGATTATGTTGAATACTGTATTAGAATTTTTTGGTACAGAGAAACATACCAATGGTAGTGTAACTTACTTTGTGGCTAAGATAAAAGACTCTAATAAAGATGTTAAGTTCTCAGATGAGGATAAGAAAGTCTTCAATATGTTTAAAGACCATATTAAAAATGAGAATGACTATGTCAAGAGGGAGTATGCTGAAGCCTTAAAAATAAAACATAAGGCATCCACAACAGCAGATGACTTAGATGATGAAATTCTTTTAGAGGAAATGTCGGCTTGACTTTCTTAGAAGAAGTAAAAACATTTTTGGCACAGGCTCAAAACGAGCCTGTCGCCATACCTAAACAGATTCTTAAAGAGTTTAAAGAAGACTGTGGAAAGGCAGTCGAAAAACAATTCACAGATAAAAGAGATACAGAATTTAGAATTAGAATGTCCAGTATTGGTAGACCCCTATGCCAATTACAAATGGAAAAGAAGTATTTCAATGATGATTCATTAAAGAACTTTGACAATTATAATTACAAGTTAAGAAATTTATTTGGTGACATCCTTGAAGCCGTTGTGGTGATGTTACTAAAAACAGTTAAGGCAAACATTAATGGTTTACAAGGTGATGTGAAGTTAGAAACAGAATACTTCGACATAAAAGGTACATACGATATCATTATAGATGATAAGGTTTATGACATCAAGAGTGCATCACCGTTTGCCTTTGAGAAAAAGTTTGGGGAACAGGGCGGTGGATTTGATAAGTTTGTTGAAGGTGATGTCTTCGGATACTTATCCCAAGGGTATCTGTATTCAGAAGCCACCGCCAAACCTTTTGGTGGTTGGATTGTAGTTAATAAATCTACAGGTGAATTATTATTAAGCAGTCCCCCTGAAGAAGATGAACAGTATCGCAAACAAGCGTTGGATATTGTTTATAAAAATATCAAAGCCTTAATGAAGGATGAGCCTTTTGAAAGATGTTTTGATTTAGTAGAAGAAATGTTCTATCAAAAGCCGACAGGTAATAAAGTTTTAGGTACTGTATGTTCTTTCTGTGAGTATAAATATAAATGTTGGGGTGATAACATTCAATACTTGCCCCAACAACAGTCTAAAGCTAGAAACCCTAAGTTTAGTTGGTATGTAGAACTAAATAATGCTAAGGAGGCTTTAGATGAAACGAGTACCAATAGATAACGACAGTGTTGTTATTATCATTAAGCCTTATGGCAACAATAAATTTGCCTGTGGTTTACATTCTAACTATGAACAAGACACCGAACAAAAGGCTATGTGTTATACTGTAGCAATGGGGCTTTGTCAAATAGCCCTTGATGACCCAGACATGGTCTACGAAATTGGGTTAAGTGTTGCTGAGATTGAGAATAAAAAAAAAGATATCGACAAAGACGGACTTGATAATGTAGTAAATATCCAAGATTGGAGAAAGAAATTAAACTAATGAAACATAATTCAGATTTTAGATACGACTTAGAGGTAGGTAAGAGTGGGGAAAAAATAATAGGTGAAATATTAAAGGGTGATAATGTAGAAGTTAAGTCCGAGATAGACAAGTGGATTAAGAGTGGTAATCACTTTTGTGAATACAAAAGCAGAGGTAAAGATAGTGGGATAAATACAACAGAATCAAAGTATTGGACTATTAATTTGTATAGAGGAAAACAATTCTGTTTTGCTATTTCTTTAGAGACAGATAGATTAAAAAAGATTCTTGAAAAAAATAAGTATCGTTCTGTTCCGGGGGGAGATAGTAATACTTCATGGGGTTGGCTAGTTCCTCTAAAAGATTTATTAGATGTGGAAAACTATGGATAAGATTAATCCGTCTTACTATAAAGAAGGAATTGAAACTGCTGATTATATAGAATCAAACAGCATGGATTACTTCCAAGGTAATGTCATTAAGTATGTTACTAGATATAAAAGGAAGAATGGTTTAGAAGATTTAAAGAAAGCAGAGTGGTATCTGCAAAGGTTGATAAAGCAATATGAGAGTAGTTAAAGACCCTTTTACAGGTAAGTTGTTAGTATCATTGGATACATTTGAATTAAAACAATCAAGAGAGAAGAGTGTGTTTGAAACATCTTACGCAAATCTTAAAGTATTTTTTGATGATATCTATTCTATTATTAATACAGAAATAGAAAAGATTGAATTAGAAAAAGAGAGGAAAAGAAATGAAGAACTATTTGATAAATGAAGAACAAAGACAGGAAGTCTTAAAATATTTGTGGACCAAACCCTATGGAGAAGTGTATAGAATTATGGAAATTATGTTAAAATTAGAGGGGGGAAAGGATGAAAGATTGGAAGAATCTAATAAGAAGAAAGTATGATTTTAAAATTGATATTGGTTTTTACTCTTTAGGAGTTAACCGAGACTTTGAGTTAGTCATAGATGAACAAACTGTAAACTCTAAGTTATTATATAAACATCTCAAGGAAGACTATCCTGACTTCCAACATTCTAACATTCTTGTCGGCCTAGCTAATGAAACGAAGTTTAAGTTTGAAGAACTATCCGAAGATATGCAAAAGTTTATTAATAGATTAAATTAATTTATACCCGGTATTGAACTTAAAGGACTTGATTGTTGGACTCTTTTTCCAATTAAATTATTTACAAATTCATTTGTAGCTTTTTCTATATCTTTATCTGTGTAATAATCAAATACACCAATGCCTTTTTCTTTTAAATCTGAAGATATATAAGCATCATTTTCTGCAAAAGTTATTCCTTTTATTAAAGCTTTAACTTGTCTTTCATTTGTAAAATCTATTTTATCACTGTCCCCAAATGCATCTGGGTCTTGATTTTTTACAACATTAACATAGTCTTCAGTTGACATAGGTGCTTGACCAGATTCGTCTGGTGCTTTATATCTGTCAAAAATATCTGTTAAATTATCTTTATCATATTCGTATGTTAGTCTTGCTATATCTTTTAATCCATCTTTCTTAGAAAGAAAGGCTCTGTAAAGTATTCCCTTGTCTGTTTTGTACGCTGAAAACTTTCCTTGACCATATAGTCTTAACTGTTCTGAAGTAAGTTTAATATTTCCCGGATTATTTTTTTTAAATATATCCTTTAGTTTTTTCATAAAAGGTTCTGCTAAAGGACTACTAGAAAACTTAGGTTTCTTTTTTACTTTTACAAATGGTTGTCCAGAACCTTCGCTAACATTTAAAGGTTTGCTTTTGTCACTAACATCATATTGTTTCTTTAAAAGTCTAGAATCTCTCATTATTTCTTCACCAAACTTCCACCGAAGTATAGTCCCACTATTGATGACATAAGGTGAGTATCGAGAGGGGTAATCACTACACCTGCAAATGCTCTGTCCATTAATACTTCTTTCTTCTCTATGAGAAACAAAAAACCCGGTTTAAATTCTGTCCATGTTAAGATGACAGGGATATCCATAAGTACAGGAACTATCTTAGGCCATGCAATAACAAAAAATACTGCTGTTAAAGCTATGATTCTTCTAGTCCATTGGAATCCTTTGTTCTCATAAGTTCTTGCACTCTCAACGGATTTCATTTGGAAGTTTGCACGTTCCATTAACATCTTTTGTTCTTCTTGTTTTGCTTTAATACTTTGGCCCCAAATGGACATTACTCCACCAAGTAGGCTAGAGCCTAGCATTGTAATCATTTCTACTGGTAATCCTCCTAACATTTTATTCCTCCCCTGCTAGTCTGTTTAAGTTATCTAAAAAAGTATTTATCTTTTCTAATTCTCTTTTGTCTTTTATTCCACCTTTCAACATTTTCTGTATAACTGTTGTTTGCATATTTTTAACTCTACGCTTTACTGATTCTATCAGTGATTCTGGTGTATATCCTAATTTTACAATCTCTTCATACGCCCACTCAGGAACAATAGGACCTTCAAAATCAAACTTATATAAATTCTCTGCTATGAAATCCGCTAATTTATCTTTAGTTAAAGCAGCATTTCTATCACTAACAGAGTAATTATAAATAAGTTTAGTAGTCATTGCTTCTCTTAAAGAGTATGAAGACATAAATCTAGCAAACCAATCTTTTAGTTGTCTTTGTATTTTAGCATTTTGGTCACTAGTATAAAAAGGATTCTTAGAATTTTTTTCAAACCATAATTCAACAGCACCGTGTAGTGAATTAGGTGTTAGCTTTTTCCATGCATCTCTTACCTCTGATGTTGCAGGAGGTATCCCGAAAAGTGCACTTTCATCTTTTGTTACTAGCTTACCTAAACTATAATTTAAATAGTAGTCTGATAAAGTTAATCCACCAAAAACTATATCTTTACCAAAGTCATATCCTGGAAAACTAATAAAGTCCAAAGGATTTATATCTGGAGCGGCAACAGTTGCAGTTAAGTCTAGTCCTGTGACACTGGAAGGTACACCAAAGATAGCCCAATCAGGTAATCCTGCTTGTAATAAAAACATACTCAGAGTAGGTATGTTACTATCAGTTAATTTATTAGTCCAACCTACTACTTGGTCTGCAGATTTTACAAACAATGCACCGGTAAGTCCAGATACTACTGCACTACTAGCTACCATTCCTAGCAGTTGTGCTGAATCCCCTCTCTTAGAATTTTTAATTGCTTCTATTAGTTGGGCGTGATAGTTGTGCATAAATGTTTTAAATAAACCTGCGGCTCTACCTACTGTACCTAATTGTTGATAAATAAAAGGTCGTTCAGCTAAATCATATCGAACCATATACTTATCTGCTAATCTCCACGCTTGTTCTATAGCTTTTTCTTCAGACACACCTAGCCTTTTTAGATGATGTCCGAACATTAATACAGCATTAAGTCTAGAATACTGTTCAATATTAGAAGCTAAGGCTCGACCAGAAGTAATGTTTTTAATTCTTGTTGCAACATCTCTTGCATCTGAAAACTTTCCTTGCTTATAGTATCCTTCACCCGCAAATTCTCTCAAGAAGTTATCATTAATAGTTCTGTTTCTTACAGCAGTTTCTATCATTTTCTGTGAGAATTTATCGGGTGCTACTAATTGTTTTTGCATTAAAGCTACAGTTAAATATGCATCCGATAATGCAGTCACATTATCTTTACCTGCTAACTGAGATAGATGTGCAAGTTTTGGAGGAATCATTTGGTAAGGTTGTAATCCTTGAGCAATAGCAAATCTTGCGTTTAGTTGTAGTAAATAAAAATGGTTAGCTAATGCTGCAGTTTTTGTATATAAACCTTTAAATGATGGAGAGATAGACCTTTCAATTGCTTCTACTGCAGAAGATATTTTAGTAGCATTTAAACCAAGAGCATTTTCTACATATTCTTTTCCTGCTTTTGTAGAATTAGGGTACAACATTTCTAGTGTTTGTCGTGAATCAGGTCTAACTCTACTTTGAGCAAACTGTTTTATGTTATTTCTCAATCTAAATCCATTAGCAGTTTTTACTGCACCTTCAACATATAATTTTATAGCCAAAGTATAGTCATCTACTCCTGCTCTTCCAGCTTTTGTACCTAGAAAACCTGATACGTTACTAAACTTTTTTCTAGGAAGTTTGTGTATATTGAATCCTGCTTTACTAAATACTTCATCATACTCTTTTTTAATAGCATTGACTATAGTGTCTTTTGATTTTGTTCTTTCTAGATGTTGTAATACATTACTGAAAGCCGCAACAGTATCATCACTACCTTTATTTCTTTCTACTAATTTGTAATTGACTTCTGCATTAGGTATTTTTTTCTTTAACCTTTCTGCTAATAACTTTGCACCGACTTCTGTAGTTGTTGGTAGTGCATCTATCAATTCTTTATTTACTGAAACATAAACCCTATAATTTCCTGTAAAAATATGAGGGAAAAAGTTTGGTCTTCTGCTTAGTGCTGCAATTCTATAGCCACCATATTGTTTGGCCATAGAGTTATAGTACTTACGAATTGTTTCAAAGCCATTCATTACATCACGATAAGCTAATATTTGTTCATTATTAAACCCTAGTTCATTTAGGTAGTCTCTACTAACTACACCATCCTTATCGAATTTATTAGACCTTTTATCTTTAGGTGTACTAGACCATATTTCGTATTGTCTTTCTACATCAAAAGTTTTTGTTACTAAATCCTCTTTTTCTTTACTCGATAGTCTGTTAAATCTAACGAGCATACCACCTTCAGAAGGTTCTAGTTTACCTTTTCTTAGTGCTGTTAATCCTTTTGTCGATACTATCTTTGCATTATCTAATACTTTGAGTGCCATATCTTCCACAGATATACGGTATAAATTATACTCATCGACATATCTTTTGAAAACAGGATATTCATTTAAAAATTCTTTTGGTAATATTCCTTTTCTAACTTTCATGAAAAGGCTATCTTTTAAATCACTATATGCTCTGATAGATTTTGGAACTTTTACTTCAACTTTTTCACCTGTCTTTATATTCTTAACAATTTTTGTTTCGTAATCTAATTTAACTGCATCTAATTTAGCTTGAGTAGGTGTTCTATAATCTGTTCCTTCTCTATTGACTCTGTTTACAAAGGTTTGATTATGTACTAAAAAATCGTCTAATACATCTAATTGTTTTTTTAATTTACCTTGAGATGCACTTGTACTTCTTATCTCTGTTTTTATATTAGCGATTCTCTGTTCTGCTTTTATTCTTGTATCTGCTTTGGTGTTATTATTTTTTAATACCTTTTCTAGTTTAGCTAAGTCTTTTTGTAATGCAGATTTTTTATCGGCCAATAAATTGTATGAGTCTATGGATGCTGATAAGTTTTTATTCACTACGTCTACATCTTTTTCAAACTGTCGTACAAATTTTGATTGTTTTGCTTTCTCTATTACCTTTGCAGTTTCTCTTTCTAAGAATGTTTTTTGACCATATCTAGGGCCAATACCGCCCAAAGCTGCAAATGTTAAACCATTAGCTAATCTTTGTTCTAAATCACCTTCAGCAGAACCATAACCTAATGCACCTAAAGAAGTTATTCTACTTAATGGTGCAAGACTACTGGCTAAATCCATATACTTACCTAAGACTGCTCCTTTTGCACCTGCAGTTAGAGATTCTACAACACCTTCATCAGCCTTTGACAATGCGTCTATACCACCAACAGCAATTGCACCTGCAAAAGGTGCTAGTTTAGGTATAGCAGATACCACGGCTTGTGGTCCACCATACATCGCTATCAGTCCAGGAGATGCTCCTACACCTGCATAAAATTTAGTCCAAAAGTTATTGGGGATTTTGCTGTCGATTTTTTCAGCTTTTTTGATTTGTGTATTTTCAGCTTTTTTTAAAGCCTTATACATATTTTTGAGAGTGCTTTTAGGTTCATCATCGCCTAGCTTATATTGTGATTCTATGTCTTGTATGACACCTGCTTTTACTTCATCACTTAAAAACATTCCGGGAATATTGGCTAGTGTTCCTAAAAGATGTTGTGAATAGACTCCGTGATATCCTTTTTTTAAAGCTAAGGCATTATTCTTTAAAGAGTCTACAAAACCTACAGGTTCTTCTTTTGTAGAACCACCTGAGGCTGTATCTTTCTGTATGTCTGATTGACTTTCTAGGTTTTTCTTTTTTACTAAATCTTCTTTAATAAAAAGTTTTAATTTATCTTTTTTTTCTTGTGATAAATTATCTGTATTAATAACTAGGCTCTTGCCATCAGATGTTTCATATGATATCTTTGGCATGTTTTAAGTTAGAATTTCATCTAATTGTTCGTCTGTTTCTATTTGATAATCTGTTTCTGTTTTTTGTACTGTTCCTGACTGTTGCTTCCAAGCACTTAATGCATTATTTAATCTCTTTTGATATTCTGCATCAATCTCCTCTTGTGTAGGTTTCTGTAGATTTATATTAAATAAGTCTTGTTCAATTGTTCCATCAATATAGTCTCTATCTACTAATCCTTTTAAGGTACTATCATTCCATGTTTCACCGTAGAAACCTAAAGTTTCTGTTGGTACAGTAGGAACTTCACCTAACTCAAAACTAGGAGCTACTGCACCAGTTTCTTCTACCTTCTTTCTAAATTTCTTTGAACGTGGGTCGATGTCTAATAAAAAGTTTGCACTATCATTTCCTATGTTAACAGACTTCTTTAAATTTTCTGCAACATCAGTATAGTATTGGCCTGATTCTTTTTTTAAATCTACAGCATCTTGTTCTTGTAACTTAACTAAATCATTAGGGCTTAACTGGTCATATTGTTCTTTATAAGCTAGAAGGTCTTTATCCTCCATTTCCATTAAAGTTTCAATTCCTTTGTTGCTTAGGAAAGTAGTAAATGTAGGGTCGCTTTGTTGCTCCACTACTCTCATTGCTTTTACTGCTTTCTTTTCTACGGTATCTAAATTTTGTGCTATCTCTCTTAGATTCTTCTGACCTTCTGTAGCTATCTCTAAAGCATTTTTACTAAGTTCTTGGTATCGACTACCTGCACCTAGTAATATATTTCTAAAACCTCTTGAACTAAGCAGACCCATCTTCTTTCTCCTCTCTAGACATTAGACCTTTTGATTCTTCTTCCATTTCTTCAAGGTCTTCTACATCTTTTTTCTTTAATTTTAAATCATCTAGTTTACTTTGTAATACAGTATTAATTAAATCTTTTGTTTTATTTTTCTTAGGTGGATTAATGTTAATCTTTTCAATACCTGCACCTTTACCTATTGCAAATATCATCTTACTAACTCTTGGTGTTAATACTAATCCTACATCAGGTGTAAATGCACCTTCTACAAATCCAGTAAAGATAACTGTTTTAGTTAAAGATTCAACAGAGATACCTGTTTTTAAAAGAAAAGCTATTCTTTCCATGACAGCTTTATCTGTTGTTAGTTTTTTTAGTATATGTAAACCTGCATCCTCTACCTTTGCATATCTTGGTGGATTTTCCCAAGGATAATTTCTTGGTGTATCTGTTAAAGATTGGCCCGGTATGGGTGCATCAAAAGGATTTGTTCTTCTAAGTGCCATTATGCTCGTAAACCTCTTATCATTTCACTAAGTGTTTGATTTAAAAAACTATCAAAAGCATCTACATTAGACTGTGCTACTTGCCCTACTTGTCCTGCTTCTTGAGGTTTTTCTGTAACCATCATTAAATCACTAAAATTAATAGCAGATTTTATTGATGCCATTTGTTGTATAGGGTCGAATTGTGTAGCTTGAGTTGCACTTCCTTTATTAAGTAATGCGTTACCTACTATTGTTCCTATTGTTCCCCACATATTATTGTCCTCCTCCTGTCAGTATGCTTCCGATTATATCGAATCCAATACTTCCAATCATTTGATTCAATGCATCTTTTGAAGATTCATTTAATAAAGCTATTTCTGTTTCTCTTTCTAAGGCTGCCATTGCTACGTTATGGGCCCTGTCTCTAGCATTTTCTGATGCCGTATTTACCCACGATGCTTCATCTCTCCATTGTTGCCATAGTGCAGATAAACCGAAGTTAGATATGTTTAAAAGATTTTGTGCATCTGTTTGATTCGCCGCATTAATAGAGGCAGTGTTTGCTGTATTGACTTGTCGTCTCCATGTTACATTAGATTGGTCAATTACTCTTTGGTTTTCCACATTGAATCTTTGTCTTTGGTCTTGTAATTGAGCATTGAATTGGTTGATGGTAGCTTCTCTTTGAGCATTAGCTTCGGCTACACCAATTTCATTTTGTGCATTTTGGGCAGATATTCTATTAGTTTCAGATACTGCATATTGATTCATGGCATCTTGTCTTGATGCATTGTTTGTATTAATCTGTGTTTGTAGATTTGCAAAGAACTGGTCAGTTTGTGATTGACTTTGTGCATTAAATTGTAGTGATGCATTTTCTGCCGCTTGGTCAGTCAACAAAGATTGTTGTCTTAATTGTATATTGGTTAAACTTGCCTGTTGTCTATTGGATAAGTTCTGCATATCCATTTGGAAATACTGTTGAGCATTTAAAACTGCCGCTTGTTGTCTGTTATTTAAGTTTTGAAATACGGCTTGTTTATATGTGTCAGCATCAGCTTGTGCAATCGGAATAGATGATTGTAATACACCTGTTGCTAGAGCCTCAGCGGCAATACTAGATGCACTTAAACCACGCTGTTGCATGGCGGCATCGACTAGTCTCTTTGCCCCTTGAGCAAAAGCAGGTAAGGGTTTACCTTCAGATACTGATTGTTCTATAGCTTGGGAAATATTTGCGAGTTGACCTTGAACGGTTGCTTCAGGTGGTAAGGCTGTTAAGTCTTCTTGAGCCGCCACCATAGGTTGAGTTACAACACCTTGTGCCGCTTCCATTTGAGGAACAGCACCTGTTGTTACTGCTTGATATTGTGGAGCAGATGTTACCTGAGCCTGTTGAATTTGTGCGGCACTGGGTACTTCTGCTGTAGGAATTGTAGGTGCTACGGTTGGTGTTGGAGTAGTAGCTTGTACTTGACCTTGTAATCCAGGAGTTGTTTGTAATGTCTCAGGAGTAACTTGTTGTAAAGCAAGATTAGGTAATACAGATGTACCTTGAGGTAATGTAGGTTGAGTAACTGCTGCACCGACTTGGGCCTGTACATATTGCGATGGGTCTGTTAGTGTTTGTGTTGTTGTCGGTTGTGTTAAATTTGCTGTTGAACTTAATGGTCCTGTAGTAGTAGCGGGTTGCATTTTCTTAAAGTCTTCAAAACTCATTTCTCCCGGTAAGACAACTCGACCTAGGAAACCTTCATCTCTTTGTTTTTTAGCTTCTTCTTGTGCCTGTTTGTATTGTTCTTCTAATGTTG
>Ga0222719_10002188_pt1 | contig 18093 bp, 27 predicted proteins | sample C33_34DmetaG_FD_165039 | JGI IMG/M metagenome (GOLD analysis project Ga0222719, IMG submission 165039) | Estuarine water microbial communities from San Francisco Bay, California, United States - C33_34D | ecosystem: Environmental > Aquatic > Marine > Unclassified | place: USA: California... | reverse complement strand
TGTGTGTTCATGAGTACCAACTTAGAGCCTCATCAACGCTTCGCTGTAATTCCGTGCGCCGTCGTGCATCCATCTCCATCGCGCCCGCCATCTTCTTGGCAAACCATTGGTGGAACTGCTTCTCTTCGTCATCGAAGCATCCATACGTCTGATTACGCAGGGTAACTCGGTTGCCGTTCGAGTCGTAGGCTACGAGGAACGCAATCGTACTGCACTCACCTGTCGATGAGTTGATTTGGTGACGGTATTCGATAGTCACGGTCGTGCCGTTCGGGGCGACAGTCATCACTGAGTCGTTACGCTCAGGGGTCATGCCAGTGACGATGAGTTTATCCCAAGAAGTCAGGAAGTCGGTAAGTGTGGGTAATGCCATGTGTTAAAGATTTAGATGATGTCGTTGTTGACACTGCAAAGATAAGGCAGAGTTTTCGTTTTTCCAAATTTATTTTGTAACTGACTGGTTTTCAGTAGATTGGACAAGGCCATCAACTTGGTAAGAGTAGCACCAATGACCGTTGTTCAGGGTCAGTACGTAATGCTCATCCAAGCCCACAGCATCCACCTCATCCCCGTACTTCTCGTTCGGGCCTTGTGTCTGCTCGATTGCGATTACCTCTGCGATGCGCTGTTCGTCGCGCCCCCATGACCCACGGTATAATACCTGCGAGCCTTTGCGAATGATTCGTGTGTTGAAGATTGATGTGTTCATTATTTGTCGTTTTGTTGTTCATATGCTCGGTCTGCTTCCTCCATGATGTCGTACTCGTACACGTCATCATCGTCGCTTGGGTAGTCATACCCCTCTCTCCATTCAGTCAAGTTCATAGCTCCTGATTATCGTTAGGTCAAATCGTGTACCCTTGAAAGCCTCTTCGAGAACCTTAGCGTTGCCACCATCAGCCTTCATGTATGCGTCGATCAGCGCGGACTCGAATCCGCCCGCTGTCTTGCGCCGTTCGTACAGCGCGTCAATGTGTTGTTGTGTTTTCATCATTTGTTGTTTTTCCAAGTTTCATATGCAAATTCAATTGCTTCGTTGATTGATTCCGCTTCCTCGCGGGTGATTGTATACCCTTCCTGAGCGTATACCTCTATGATGGAGTTGATTGTTTCGTTCATGCGTTGTGGTTTACAAAGATTTCACGTTGCTCTTCAAGGTCGAAGATGGCTCGCTCCCCGCGCTTCGAAGCGAGTTCGAGCGCATCCTTCATATCATCGAGGACGTTGCACAAATCGAAGACGATGTGCCCACCATTTTCTCGGTGTTCCACCCATGTGCCTATGACTACCGCAGACTCGCGCTCCAGAGCCAACTCAGCCTGATAGAAGAAGCGGTTATACGTGTGCTTGAAGGCCGATTCGTTGTCCATCTTGCAGGACTTTTCGGGTACGATTCCGCCCACTACATACCCATACTTAGGTACATAGTACTCGCGGTTGTCCATGATTCCGATTGAAGAGCCACCAGTCAGCATTGTGCTACCGTATGCGAAGCACATAGCTTCGTCGAAAGAAAAGTTTTTCATAGAAAAGAGATTTAGAGTTTGAACGATTCGTCAGCAACGTAGGTCACGCCCACCACAAAGGCAAGCAGGACAGCATACACCACCCACATCATTGGGCAGTGCCGATTAAGTCCTCCAGCTTCATCTGCTCGTCGCAGGTCATGGACTCCCACTCCGCTGTGTTGCGGATGCAGTCCATGCTGAGGAATTGAACATCGTTGAACAAGGCCGAAGCCATCTGCGCTTTCTTGCGCTCTGTGTTTGTGCTGTGTAGCATCTGAGAGAGATTTAGAGTTTGGCTGAATTGCCGACTGCAAAGATAGAACATACTTTCCATCTTTCCAAATTTATTTTCTTACCCTTTAGGGTAGAGTTCCATCGATTCATCGAAATCGTCGATGACGTCGAGCATCTGCCACGTCAGCCCGTCCGCACTCCAGCTTACGGCAGTGTGCGACTCGATCGCAGGCTCGAACACGTAGTTCGCGCTCTCGCACTCTCGGACGTAGCAGAACTCGTCCTGATTCAACATCGAAGCCGCCCACGCGCAGGCTGACTCCTCGTCCACGAAGTTCCGCTTACAGCGAAACTCTCCACGTCCTTCCCCGAAGGGGAAGACAAAAGCAAAAATTGGATTCATCATAAATCTATAGATTTAAAGGGTTTAACATTAAACTTCGTTTAAACTGCAGGTGCAAAGGATGGCTCCAACATCGGATTGCTTTCAGCAATCAACGCAAGTGCCTCCAGACGCTCTTGCTCCAGCACTGCCGAGCGGTGCCGAGCCATAGCTTCATCGACAGACTCTCCTGGAAGGAGAGTCAACTTCATTTGTTCCTTCTTTCGAACCTTCGGTTCGACTACTGGAACCTCTTTACGAGGTTCAAAAGGTTGAGCCTCGCCACCGTCAACTGCGTTGACGACTTTGGTTTTCTGAACCTTGCCAACTTTGTTGGCAGTGTTCTGCTTTGCTTGGTCTTGTTCAAGACCAGCTACCGACGTCCTTTTAGGACGACGAACAGTTTTCTTGTTCTTCTTCGAAGAACGAGTAGCTGCTCTCTCCTCTTGGAGGAGAGCATGAAGCTCCTTGTTCAGAACGGAACGTTCTGCTCTCTTGAGCTTCTTACCAGAGGTAAGAACAGCCTCAATCTCAGCCTTACGGCTGGTCTTTGAAGCCGACTTCGAAGCCTTTGGCTTCGCTTTAGAAGCCTTTGGCTTCTTCTTAGACTTCGAAGCCTTTGGCTTCGGTTGCTCCTTCGGAGCCTCGATGGCTTCGATGAAGTTCGACAACGATGCTAAAGCATCGATAGCTGACTGCTTCTTAGAAGCAGAAGGGTTGAACATCAGGCTGTTTACAGCCTTTTTCGTTGCTTTCAGCAACTCAGAGTGGGAAATGGTGTTTGCCATAACTGTTAGATATTAAGATTAAAAGAAGAATTCATAGAATTCATTCTTCTTATAATCTATATCTACTTCTCCCAATCCTGCGGTTAGCAAGCTAACTCACGCCATTGGTAGCTAACCATGCGATCATCAAAGATGATTCAGCGCGGTTAGACGAAAGCCGTCGAAAATGGAGAGAGAAAGCCTTCATGAATGAAGGCAACTAGTTCAACCATAGGTTGGGGTGGGGGATTGTCCGACACTGACTTCCAACAACTTACGGTTGTTGACTGCAAAATCACTTCAGCCAAAGGCTGTTATCCTATTGACTTACAGCTATTTAGCTGTAGTCAAATGCTGAAATGTTTAAGCAAACTCTGTAGGAGTTTGGGGTACGGGGTCTTGGATATCCGTTTCGGAGTTACACTCCGACCCTCTCATAGATACATATAATCCCCACGCTCTGTATTGCTGGCTCACGATCTGTATTACAACCCCCCTTTTCGAAGTCTGGTTATACACACGATATCCACGAAACACCCCGTTTAATCTGCTTAATAAGCTGTTTATCAGAGGCTTATGGGTTTTACTTAAAGCACATTATAGACTTGCATTTTTAAAAAAAAAGCTGTAACTTCGCCAAAGCATTGTTAGCGATGAGACTTCGAAGCTGTTTTGATTCTAAGGAGCTTCTAGAGGGGTTTGCAAGTGCAAACAAACAGACACTACGAAGCGTCAATCAAACCTATTAAGCTGTGAAGGCGCAAAGACTGCACTTATGATTGTCAAGAAGAAGAATACATATGAGGTCCGCAGTGAAAAGGGTAAGCTGTTGGGCAAGTACTTGACTGAGGCTGCGGCAAAGAGAAGGCTACAACAGATTGAGTACTTTAAGCGTAAGAAGTCATGAAAGCTAAGAAGCGAGACTACAAAGACGAGTACAAGAAGTTCCAGTCATCTGGTAAGATGAAGAAGTACCGTGCTAAGCTCAATAAGTACAATAGAGATAACGGCACATACGGGAATGGGGACAGCTTAGATGCCTCGCATAGAGGCGGTAAGATCTCTGGATACGAAGCTGAGGGTAAGAACCGTGGGCGGCAAGAGAAGTCCAGACTGAAGAAAAATAAATAACTATATTTGCGATATGAAACCAAGAAAAAAAGCCAAGCTCCAAAAGAAGGAGGATAAGCTTCAAGACAAGGGGGAAGTTGCGTTTTTTGCTGGAAAGGAAAGAAAGGCTCGTAAGAATTTAAAGAAGGCCCTGAAGATTGGGAATAAACTTCGCGGAACAAACTTTCAGCCAGCAATGAGCGATAAGGAGTTTAGACAAAGAAATCGCAAGTAATATGTACGCAAAGAAAAAATACCGTAAAGGAGGGAAGATGTGTTCCTGCGGAAAACCTATGGGACAATGCGGCTGCGGCGGTAAGATGAAGAAGTACAAGAAAGGTGGTTTTCCTGACTTGACTGGTGACGGTAAGGTGACTATGGCGGATATCCTCAAGGGTAGAGGAGTTGGGAAGTAAGAACTACTTCAACCCTAAATTAAAACGAATCAACCCTGCTTGGGTAGCAACTAAGAATGCGATTAAGCAAAAACCTCACACTACAAGAGGCCGTAAAGTCAAATACGGCGACACGCCTCGGCATCCCTAACAACCCAGAACAGTGGGAAGTCAATAACCTCCGCGCTGTAGCAGAGAATGTATTCCAACCTGTGCGAGATCACTTCGGTGTACCGATTGGGGTTAGCTCTGGGTATCGCTCAAAAGCCTTGAATAAGGCGATAGGCGGAAGTAAGTACTCTCAGCATATGATTGGGGAGGCACTCGACCTAGATGCAGATATCTACGGGAAAGTCACCAATGCAGAGATCTTCAATTACATCAAGGATAACTTGGAGTGGGACCAGATGATCTGGGAGTTCGGGCATGACGACGAGCCTAATTGGGTGCATGTATCCTACAAAGAGAATGGCTTCAACCGCAAGCAGCTTAAGCAAGCTTACAGAGACGAAAAAGGCGTACACTACAGGGTGTTGTAAAAGCGCTGTACTGCCAACCTACCTTTCTGAGACAACGCATACCGTACTCTGTAGTTATACTTTGTTTCATCACGGAACAGATGATCCTCTAGGGTCTGCGATGGAGTAAGCTTATCGAAATGCTTGTATAGATATCCAGCTAGCGCCAGGGGGTAGATCATCCTGTCAGCTAAGTTCTTCTTGTTCATGCCGTACTCAGACGCTACGTAGTCTATAGTGAAGAACTCCAAATCGTAAAGGAACAGCATAAGGTATAGGTACGACTTAGTTAGGTCTGGATGTCCGTCTAAGAAGTCGTTAGTAGCTGAACGCAGATGCTTCAGGTAGTTGTGCTTTACGTATTTCTCTGGGAGCTTAGAAACCTCTCTAAACATCCTTGACTTTTTTACTGTAGACTTAGGCATACGAATTGTGTTGTATCTTTGAGTTAAACAAATTTACATCATGGATTCCAAGACCACCCTCTTCTTTGCCGAAATGTACTCACTCGTCAAGAAGATGGAGGAGGTAATCGAAGACTTCGACATGAAGGATCAGACGCTAGCCTCTATCGTAGTAGGAGTCATTGACTTTGATGAAGTTGAATACGGTCAAGAAGAGGCCGAGATGAAAACCATGTACAGCTTTAACCTGCAAAGCAGGGCAGAACTAGATACTGTAAAGGAAGTCATGGACAACGCATACAAAGAAGATGACGATATCGATCTAGAAGGATTTCTTGGAAACCTCGGTATCTCATTGAATTAATATGGAACAGGGAGTTGTTAGAAAAATTGTGGTCGGTCGAGACCCCAAAAACGGCATGGCTTATTATATTGGTATGCGAGCTGGAGAGAACAAAGTCAGCGCCATCCTTCTAGACGAAGAGCATCTTTACAGATACAAGATGGTGCGCTATCTCATCTACGTAGAAAACGAAAACGAAACAATGCTTTGGAAGTCTCTAGACGAGATGCCCTGCATAATCGAATATAATTTAAACTTCTAATGAAAACTTTAAGCTTCTTTATCGTTCACCTAGACAAGCGGCTGAATGATAGGATTAAAACCGCTGGCGGTTTAGAACTTTACTTAGATCCCAAATACGATGAGTTTAAACATAGAGTCAATGAAGGAGAGGTGGTTGCTTCGCCCCTTAAACACGATACTGGCGTTGAAGTGGGTGACACCCTTTACTTCCATCATCATGTTGTTATTAATAAAGGTCAGCCTCTTACTGGTAATGACGATCACTACCTTGTTATGTATGATCCTGACGTTGCCATCGCTTCTCAGGCTTTTGCTTACAAGTCTAAAGAAACTGGCGAAGTCCGTGCGCTCTCTAACTGGGCAATTCTCGAATACGTGGAGGAAGAAGATGAGGTCAAATCGGATCTTATCGAGCTTGTCAAGTTGGAAGAAAGCACTGTACGCAAAGGCCGTCTATCATTCGAGAATGATCGGTCTGACCAGATGGGTCTGAAGAAAGGGGATGTAATAGGCATCATGAGAAAAGCTGACTACAGGTTCAAGCTTGATGAGAAAGAATACTATCGTACTCGATTAGACGATATGTTGTATGTCGAAAGGTAAGTTTACTACTATCAGTGCTGCTGAGCGCCTCATGTCTAGCATGGAGGTAGCCATCAACAATATGATCGAAGAGGTGAAGAAGCCTGTCGATCCTGAAGCTGGTGGCTCTGCTCGAAAGGCGGAGCTACAGTCTATTAAGCAGACAGCTATTGATTGCAAAGAACTTCTGGTAGAGCGCCAGAGACTAGAACAAATGGTTAAAGACCTCAGAGACAATGGAGAAATCGAACAAGAAAAAGACTACTCAGGTGGATTCGCCGAGCGCTTCTCAAAGTGACGCTAGTGGATTGATCTACTGGGACGACTATAACTTTGATAATCAGTCAGATACGGCTGGTTACTTAAAGGAAGACTTCAATATTATCTACGATGCCCCAGCAGGACGGAACTCTGACTAATTATCCCTCGACTATAGATTACTACAGCGATGAATGGACTCATGAGTGGAGTAGTGGTGTGGATGGCACCGCACATTTTAACCCATGTAACACGCCTAACCCACCGTGGTGGTGCGAAGAAAACGAACCAATCCCGATCGAACCGAACATTTTAATGATTGTTGGAATGTTCACATTTGGAATATTGCTTTTGACAAAAAAATGCACCCGTAGCTCAGCTGGATAGAGCATCTGCCTTCTAAGCAGACGGTCACAGGTTCGAATCCTGTCGGGTGTACGAATTAAATTAACAAACATGCCAGACTTACATTGCCCAGAATGCGGTAAGGAACGCTTTGAGCGATCGCTTACTATGAAAGTAAAAGACGGAAAGACCTACTATGTAGAAGGTCAGTGCGAATGCGGAGCTCAGATGAAGCTCACCAACCCTAAGACAGGGGTGGCAAACCTAGGGAGAATGACCTCCCACGGACAGAGCTATTAATGAAGCGGGAACATACTATCTGCCTTTGCATGATCGTGAAGGACGAGGAGGCTGATATCCAGCGCTGCTTAGACAGCGTAGCTCCGTACATCGACTACTGGGTTATCTCGGATACAGGCTCTAGCGACAACACGATGCAAAAGATACAGGAAATCATGGATGGTCATGGTGTCCCTGGTGAGTTGCACGAACACAAATGGGAGGATTTCTCCACCAACAGGAACCACGTAATTAATCTAGCTCGAAGCAAAGCTGATTACTTGTGGTTCATGGATGCTGATGATGACTTCGCTTCCGAAGTCGATGACCCGTTCGCCAACATTCAGGAAACTGCCGACCTGTATTACTTTCAGTACCAGCTACATGACGGTACGCTGTTCGATAGGCAGGCTATGTTCTTGTCTTCTGCTCCGATTATTTACCACGGAGTAATCCATGAGTTCTTGTCTTATGCTGACCTATCTGATCTGGAGAAAGGAAAGGTTAGCATGGTGAAAGACTGCATGATTAACGCACGTTCTTCCCCAACCAAGAGAGCAGACAAGAAAGAGAAGAAGTATCTGAACGATGCAAACCTCATCAAGAAGGCTCTTAAAGACCCAAAGCTTGATCAGCGTCTCATGCCTAGATATCTATACTACTTGGGTATGTCTTACAAAGAGGCTGGTCAGTACAAAAAGTCTATATCCGCCTACAAGAAGAGACTGAAATATGGTGCTCGCGGAGAACACCACGAAAGATACCTTGCCCTAAAGGATATCGCTGACATCAAGAAGTCTCTTCACAAAACTCAAGAGCTCTACGGTCAGGACGACATCATCAACTCTTACTTGATGGTTTGGGAGGAGTTCCCCACTAGGATCGAGCCCATAGTACAGCTTATGGATTTCCTGTTTCACAAGCAAAGGTTCTTGCTTGCGCTTATGATAGCCGAGCTTCCAACTAAAACAATGGTGGCAGACGAGGGAGATATTCTTCACAATAAGGCTGACTATACTTATAACTTCCCTGCTCAGTATGCGGCGTGTGCTGTAGAAGCTGGGTTTAAAGAGTTTGCTATAAAGACAGCTGAATCAGCAGCCGCTAAGCTTGAGGGAGTTGAGAAGGAGTATATGGAGAAACTACTAGACAGCATAAAACAGCTATGAAGTTTTCAGTTGTGATACCTACTATGTGGAGGTCCGAAAGAACGCTTCCCATGCTGAAAGACCTAGACGCTTCTGACTACATTGAAGAAATCATTATTGTAGATAACGATACCTCTAAATGTCCAGGGTTGTCAGATATCTCTAAGCTTATTTACCTGCCTCAAAAGGAAAACATTTACGTCAATCCAGCTTGGAACCTGGCCGTTGAAACTTCCAGTTGCGACTACGTATGCATCCTTAACGATGATATTTCTTTTGATGTAGACACTGCCTTCAAAGCCGCCGTCAGAAACTTCAAAATGGGTCACACATTAGTAGGGTTACATCAGCTTAGTTATGACTATCTCGATGCGTCTGAAATGGCTAGCCATTTTTATGGATTTGGTTGTTGTATGTTTTTAGACAAATCTGACTGGACACCAATTCCTGATCAATTAAAAATTTGGTACGGAGATACATGGATGATTGAGACTTTCTCTTCTCTTGCCTTTATTGTCGTTGAAGTAGACACAGATATGTCTACTACCGTTAAGAGCGGAGGATTTCAAGAAGTAATAAATTCAGACAACGAAGAATGGAAAGCAATACATCGAAAAAAATAAAAATACTGGTTAGCAGCTGTGAGTATGGTGATTTTAGTTTCGTAGGTCATCAAGATGAATCACACTCTATTGACGGCTATGAAGTTAGAAGTATAATCCATACTGACGATGAATCTTTTTTAAGCCGAGATTCTATCCATCCAAGAATGTGCGGAAAAATAAACAGGATGATGAACTGGTCTTTTTACCCTGGGTATGATTACTATGTTTGGAAGGATTCCAGGATATTTTTTCACAGCCTAGCTCACATTGTTGATTTTGTGTCGTGCTTAGAAAAAGATGTTGGTTTTTTTAAGCATAGGTTCAATTCTTCCTTGATTGATGAGTTCAATCATGTCAATCAAATGAAAGACAATGAGTACATTAAAAGTAGGTACTCCATAAAAACAATGCAGTCTCAGGTGAACCATTATGTCAACGAGGGAGTTAGTCAAGCAGATCACTTTGAAACTGGTTTGTTTGTCTTTTCTAAAAACCTAGTGTCAAACGATACAGACAACCTTATGAGACACTGGCTTACGGAGACTATGATTTGGTCAGAGAACGATCAGATTTCTCTTCCCTACTCAATACACAAAACACAAACAGACTATCAAGTTTTTGAGGGAGATGTATTGAACAACAGATGGACTTTTCACGATTACTCAGGATATAAGTAGAATAAAAATGAAAAATATAGAATTAATAAGCATTTTAGTTCCGACAAGAAACAGACCAAAAGACATGAGGGGACTTGTCGAAAGCTGTGTTTCGACTTGCGACTATGTGGACGATCTTGAGTTTGTTTTTTACATTGACGACGATGATAATGAATCCTTAGTAGAGGCCGAAAACCTTAGAGACTTGGTTGATCTAAAGGTGGTTGTGGGAGAAAGAATCGTCTTGAGTGAAATGTGGAATGTTTGTTGCGATAACGCTAAAGGCGACATATTCATGCATTGTGGCGACGACTTAAGATTTAGGACGCAATCTTGGGACACAAAGGTTCGAGAAAAATTTGACTCTTTTTCTGACAAGATTGCTTTTGTTTTTGGTCATGATAGCATTTTTAAGCCAGGTTCTTTTGGGACTCATGGTTTTCTTCACAGGACGTGGGTAGAGGTGGTTGGATATTTTGTTCCACCTTACTTTTCTTCTGATTACAATGACACCTGGCTTAACGATGTTTCAAAAATGATTGATCGTCATTGTTATGTGGATATATACACAGAGCATCTTCATTTTTCAAACGGAAAACACGAAAAAGATCAAACACACCTTGATAGGCTCGCCCGTCATGAAACAGATAAGGTCGGATCTTTGTATGATTCTTTGAATGACAAAAGAGTTGAAGACGCTCAAAAGCTTAATGGGTTCATCCTTGGTAATATGGAACTCAAAAATGCAATACCAAACTGGATTAGTCGCTATTCCAGAAATATTGACTCTTTAGTTGTCGGGATTAGCGGAGGTGTTGACTCTGCTGTCACTTCAACTCTTTGTGCTAAAACTGGTAAAAAAACCATTCTTGTTAGTCTTCCTATTCACCAAAATTCATCTCAATTGGAAAGAGCTCAAAACCACATAGATTGGCTCAAGTCCAAGTACGATAACGTCACCTCTGTGCATTTGGATTTATCCAGTCTTTTTGATGTTTTTTCTGAGTCGTTTGTTGATGCTTCTGATTTATCTCTTGCCAACTCAAGATCAAGGCTTAGGATGACTGCTTTGTACCAAATATCCTCTATGAACAACGGTATTGTGGTTGGAACTGGGAACAAGGTGGAAGATTTTGGTGTAGGATTTTTCACAAAGTATGGAGACGGTGGGGTTGATATATCTCCGATTGCAGACTTAACAAAAAGCGAAGTATGGGACCTTGCCTCTGATCTTGAAATCCATAAAGATATTATTGAAGCTACACCTACCGACGGTCTATGGAGTGACGACAGAACCGACGAAGATCAAATTGGGGCTACATACCGTGAGCTTGAGTGGGCCATGAGCTTTGTGGGAAACCCTAGAACTTTGGAGGGGAGAGAAAAAGAGGTGTACTATATTTACAAAAAATTAAATTGTGCAAATCAGCACAAGATAAATCCAATTCCAATATTTAAAAAATGAAAGTAGGATTTTTAGGTCTAGGAAAACTAGGCTTGCCGTGCGCATTAGTAGCCGATTCAAGGGGTCACAAAGTTTTTGGACACGACATCAATCCTGATGTAAAAAAGATTCTGGATACTAAGGTTCTTCCATACAGAGAAGAAGGCAGTCAGGAATTGCTTGATAATCACAGTATTGTTTGGTCTGACATTTCTGAACTGGTAGACAAATCAGACATCATATTTGTCCCTATTCAGACTCCTCATGATGAGAAGTATGAGGGCATCACAAGGCTTCCAGAGGAGAGAGTTGATTTTGACTATTCCTATTTGAAGTCTGGATTGGAGCAGCTTTCAAAAGAAGTAGATAACCTTGGGGAAGACAAGATTGTAATTATTATATCTACGGTCCTTCCTGGAACAATAAGAAGGGAGATTATGCCTCTGCTATCAGAAAAGATTAAACTGTGCTACAATCCTTTCTTCATAGCCATGGGTACAACAAGAAAAGACTTTGAGCGTCCAGAGTTTGTTCTTTTTGGAAAGAGTGACGACAATGCCTACATCAAGGCTTGTGAGTTCTATCGAACGATTCATGATCGACCCGTATATGGTTGCACTGTGGAGGAGGCGGAAATGATTAAGGTTACTTACAACACATACATCACCATGAAGATTTGTTTGGCAAATGTGGTGATGGAGGTAAGTCATAAGCTCGACAATATTAATTGCGACAACGTAATGAAAGGATTGTTTATGGCTAACGAAAGGCTGATAAGCACGAAATATTTGTTGGGCGGGATGGGGGACGGAGGTGGATGCCACCCAAGGGATAACATCGCTCTGTCTTGGTTGGCTAAGAAATTGAACTTGAGTCATGACTGGTATGAAAACCTAATGATTTGCAGGGAGAATCAAACTGAATGGCTTGCTGACTTAATAATTGAAAATAAAGGCCACCTAGATGTGATGATTCTTGGTAAGTGTTTCAAGAAAGAAACAAACCTTACGGTGGGGAGTCCATCTGTATTGCTTAAAAACATCCTGTCTGAAAAAGGTGTAAGCTGCGACATGTTTGACCCCTGGATTGATAGAAAGAAGATTGATCTAAAGCCTATGCTTTACTTCATCGGAACAAATCATGATGAATTCCTCAACTACGAATTTCCAAAGAGGTCAGTTGTTATTGATCCTTGGAGGTACATTCAAGATCAAGATGGTGTCAAACTGATTCAAGTGGGTGTAAGCTGAGATGTCTCTTATATCTATAGACGGACATGAAACTAAAGGGATTAAGATCGACCCTAACGGTACAGAGGGAGATATCATCGAACTCCATGGGTTACTCGTTGTACTCCCAAAGAAACCAAAGCGATCGCAGATTCTCTTCCATGAAAAGCCAAAGGCAATGCAGATGTGGCAACGCATCGCTATGCCTGAAGAGCTGCAAAGGATTCGCAGTATGGATGAGTGGCTCGAAAAGCCTTCCGAGTTTCGAAAGAAGTTTCGTTCTTACATCGAACAAGAGTTTCAGCGTAGGCGTGACGGTGTTTGGTTTTACAACAATGGGGTCCCTACGTATATTACAGGGCGACACTATATGTTTCTACAATGGTCTAAAATTGATATCGGATACCCATCATACCTCGCTTTCCAAAGGGAAATCTTTCTCCACATGGCTGCTTGCGAAGCTGATCCCCGTTGTTTCGGTCAGCTATATACTAAGTGTCGTCGTTCTGGCTACACTAATATATGCTCTGCTGTCCTTGTTGACGAGGCTAGTCAGGTTAAAGAGAAGCTGTTGGGCATTCAGTCAAAGACTGGTAAGGACGCTCAGGAAAACATTTTCATGAAGAAAGTAGTTGCGATCTTCCGCAGCTACCCCTTCTTCTTCAAGCCTATCCAGGACGGTACCACGAACCCGCGTATGGAGCTGGCGTTCCGTGAGCCATCGAAGCGTATCACGAAGAACAACAAGACGTCTCAGCGAGGCGACGCCCTCAACAGCGTAATCAATTGGAAGAACACCACGAACAACGCATACGATGGTGAGAAGCTACATATGTTGTATTTGGATGAGGCGGGTAAATGGGAAAAACCTACGGATATCCGAGAGGCGTGGCGCATTGAGCGTACATGCCTCATCGTTGGTAAGCGCGTCGTAGGCAAGGCGCTGGTGGGTAGTACGGTCAACCCCATGGATAAAGGAGGGGAAGAGTATAGGGGGCTTTGGGAGGATTCTAACCCTAACGAAAGAAACAACAACGGTCGCACCCGATCTGGTCTTTATCGCATCTTTATTCCCGCTTATGAAGCCTTAGAGGGATTCTTTGATAAGTATGGGAATGCCGTCGTTGATAACCCGAAGAAAGAAATAGATGGCGTAGACGGAGAACCTGTGGATCAGGGCAGCCGAGCGTACCTCAAGAACGAGCGCCATTCTTTTAAGGATGACCCATCTGAACTAAATGAAATCATTAGGCAGTTCCCGTTTACCGAGGACGAAGCTTTCAGGGACAGCATCGAGGGAAGTCTGTTCAACATCGGTAAGATCTACCAACAGATTGAGCATAACGACAGCATTTACCCCAACCCCGTGGTTCAGGGTAACTTTGTTTGGAGAAAGAAAGATGAAGAGGTCGTGTTCTCTCCAGACCCTAACGGTAGGTTCCGAGTAGCGTGGATGCCGCCAGAGCACCTCAGGAATCAGAAGAAAGACGAGCGCGGTAAGCGAATCCCACCCAACGCGCATATTGGAGTAGGCGGGGTTGACTCCTATGACCTCGACGCTACGGTAGACGGTAGAGGCTCTAAGGGTGCGCTACATATGTACAATAAGTTCAATATGGACGTACCACCAAATATGTTCGTAGTGGAGTATGCTTCTCGTCCTGACCTGGCTAGCATCTTCTACGAAGACGTGTTGATGTGTGCTTTCTTCTACGGTTACCCGTTGCTTATAGAAAACAACAAGTACGGGATTGCAAGGTACTTTGAATCAAGGGGTTACGATGGTTACTTGCTAGATCGTCCAGACTTTTTGAAGAACCCTAATTCCTCTAGCAACGTAAGAACGAAAGGCATCCCGTCTAACTCTCAGGACGTTATTCAGTCTCACGCACAGGCTATCGAGGCTTACATCCACGACCACGTAGGGATACGTGCAGAGACAGAGGAGTTTGGTAGGATGTATTTCAACAGAACCCTTGAGGACTGGATTGGCTACAAGATTGACAAGCGAACCAAGTTTGACTTGACTATTAGTTCTGGTCTGGCTCTGTTGGCAGCACAAAAAGCAAAGAAGAAAAAGCCGAAGTCGGACTTCAAGGACAAGCAATTCTTCAGGACATACAAGCCAAAAGTCTGGCACTCCTAGTTTTACTATATTTGCATTGAGTTAAAATAACTCCACTCATTGCAGATGTATAGTAATAATAAAAATTCTTCTAGCTTTCCAGATCCGTTGGCTCCCTCTGACGTAAAGCAGAGTAAAGGCTACGGGCTGAAATATGCTAAGTCCATTTACCAGCAGTGGGGAAAGATAGATCAAGACGGTTCTTCTTACAGAACCAGAAAGAATGTTTTCGACAGAAACAGAAAGTATGCGAACGGTACGCAAGACACAAGTATCTATAAGTCGCTTCTTACTTCTCTTGACCCTAATAACGGCGATGGAAGTATGCTTAATCTGGATTTCACACCAGTACCTATCCTTCCTAAGTTCGTTAGGATCGTCGTAAACAAAATCCTTTCTCTTAGCCCTTACCCAAACCTCGAAGCTGTCGATCCGCTGTCTTCGTCTGAAAAAGACAAAGAGCGTAGAAAGATGGAGATGATGATTCAGGCCAAGCGCGAGCTAGCCAAGATCGAAGAGAAGACTGGGGTAAGCGTAGGCATGAAATCCAAAGATATCCCTGAGACCCTCGAAGAGGCAGAGATCTTCATCGGAAACAACATCAAGTCGTCTTCTGAGATTGCAGCTCAGATTGCTACTAACCTCACGCTGGAGTGGAATAACTTCAACGATACTACTTTGCGGCGCTGCGTAAACGACCTGGCTGTGCTCGGCATGGCGGTAGTGAAGCGAAGCAACGATCCTGAATACGGAATCAAGACGGAATATGTAGACCCTTCTTGCTTCATCCACAGCCACACAGAAGACCCAAATTTTGACGATATTGTATATGCTGGTCACGTAAGACATATGTCTATCGGTGAACTCAAGCGTGTCGCTGGCGATCAGTTCGACGAAGAGGACTTCAAGAAGATCGCTAATACAGCTCAGAAGAAGTATGGGTATGACTCACGCAAGATGGGTAGTTCTTCTTATGACAACAATAGCGGTTCCACCAACTACGGATATGACGACTACATGGTCGAGGTTCTTGACTTTGAATTCGTGTCTGTAGACTGCGAATACTTCGAGTCAAAAGAAAGCCGCTACGGAAACGTAGGCTTCTACGCTAAGGGTGAGAACTACAAAGGCCCACAAAACTCTGTATTTAATAGAGACGTGATGAAGATGGAGACGGCCTCTGTGTACGGAGGCTGCCATGTATTAGGAACTGATTACTTGTTCAACTACGGCAAGAAGAACAACATTCCTAAGAATATTCACGACATTTCTCGCACGAATCTTTCTTACGCTGCTTGCGCTACCAACTTGATGGACATGGTTCCAAAGTCTATGGTAGACAGCTGCATCGGATTTGCTGATCAGCTTCAGCTTACACACCTCAAGATTCAGCAGGCAGTAGCTAAGGCCAAGCCTGACGGTATCATTATTGATATCGAGGGGTTGGAGAACGTACAGCTAGGTAAAGGTGGAGAGTTGCAGCCGCTGGATCTCCACGATATCTACGAGCAGACGGGTGTCTTCTACTACAGAAGCAAGAACCCAGAGGGCGGATTCCAGAACCCTCCAATCCGAGAGATCGGAAATAGTATCCGAAACATCAACGAGCTTATCGGTTTGTACAACCACTACCTCCGAATGATTCGTGACGCCACTGGAATCAATGAGGTAATGGATGCATCTACACCTAAGTCTGATGCGCTTGTGGGTGTTAGACAGCAAGCCTTGGCTGCTGCAAATAACGCCATCTACGACATTACGAACTCATCGATGGTCCTGTACAAGAAGGTGTGCAGTGACATTGTGAAGTGCGTACAAGTGATTCATCCAGATTCTGTTCTTTACAGGATTTATGAGAATGCCATCGGGAAAGAAAACATGAGTGTACTCAGTTCTTTCAGAAACTTGGCTATGTACAACTTCGGAGTCAAGGTAGTCAAAGAGATGGAAGAGGGGGAGCGACAGTACCTGGAGCAGAACATCCAGATTGCACTCTCTCAGAAGGAAATCGACTTGGAGGACGCTATCGCTGTTCGACAACTCAAAGACATCAACCAAGCAGAAAGACTGTTGATCGTTCGCAGAAAGAAGCGTATCGCTATGAACCAACAGATCGCTATGCAGAACTCTCAGCAGCAAGCACAGATTCAGCAGGCTTCAGCCCAGGCTACTTCTCAGGCTAAGCAGCAAGAGATGCAGATGGAAGCTCAGCTGAAGGCTCAGGAGATGCAACTCAAGAACCAGCTCGAAGCACAACTCGAAGGTGTGAAGCACGAGTTCAGAAAGGAGATTGAGTTGATCAAGGCTCAAGCTACACTTGGATTCAAAGAAGATGACAAGAACTTCAAAGAGAAGCTTGAAGTACTGAAAGAGGACAGAAAGGACAGCAGGATTAAAAAAGAGTCCGCAGAGCAAAGCAAGCTCATTTCTCAAAGACAAGGGGAGAGAGGCGAACTCCCAGAAGAAGCGAGAGACACAACACCACAGATATTAGGGTAACATGGCGCAACAATTAAACTTAGACAACTCTCAAAGACTTGACATTACTTGCAAGCGAGGTGATGATTTTGTCCTTCAGTTAAATCTGAAAGACGAAAACGATGCGGTTATAGATTTACAAGATGTTTCTACCAATGGAAACCTCAAGATGGAGGTTCGAACAACCGATACTTATGATATTGTTGCTGGGACCTCAGAAGACACCAACATCATTCTGAGCACTGTTAGTGAGGCGACGACATCTGATGAACTTCCAAGAGGCATTGATCCAACTTCGGTTGACGCTTCTACTGGCGACTATAAGCTTTCCGTCCCAGCAGCTGATATGAAAGTAGTCCCTTCTGGTCTTTATGTGTATGACATCCAAATGACTAATAACAGTACTGTCCAGACAATACTTTATGGTATTTTTAAGGTGAACGAAGATGTAACTGTAGCTTAAGATGGCGAAAGTATTCCTAACCGTATCTGGAACTTCTGTACCTAGGGTCTCCCTAAACGAACTCTTAGATGTAGATACGTCTGGGGGTGCTGACGGGTATGTGCTTACGCAGCAGGCTGACGGTAGTTTTGCTTTAGAGCAGGTTGCCCAAAGCATATTTGATCTTAGCGATGTTGTTTTGTCGGGCGGTAGTGTAGCCCCAGGCAGCACTTTAGAGTATATTAATGGTCAATGGACAAACACATCGCCTCCCGCTCCAACCCCTGTCTATGACGAATTAAGCGATTTAACTGATACAACGATAACGACCCCTGTTGACGATCAGTTTTTACGTTATGATGGAAATCAGTGGGTTAACGAAACCGTTGCGCAGTATCATGGTCGTCTCAACTCAGAAGCGAAAACGCTGCTGGACGGCGCGACAGATACGGTGGAACTGTACTATACGGCACAGGCTGACGGCGACGGTTTGCACGAAGACGCGCAGACGGATACGGCGACGAGCGGTTACGACATCCAGCGCAAACTGTACTATGCAGAGAAGGCGCAAGCTGACCCTGACACGTCAGGCGATTGG
>Ga0222719_10002187_pt1 | contig 18097 bp, 17 predicted proteins | sample C33_34DmetaG_FD_165039 | JGI IMG/M metagenome (GOLD analysis project Ga0222719, IMG submission 165039) | Estuarine water microbial communities from San Francisco Bay, California, United States - C33_34D | ecosystem: Environmental > Aquatic > Marine > Unclassified | place: USA: California... | reverse complement strand
GGCGCCATCATCGCTTTCCGGAACGACAATAGATGGCGTATCCTGATTTTCTTGTCCTAAACGCTTGATTTCAAAGCCAAAGAATTGTGCCATATACGGCTCCTTTTACATTATATACTATTTATCGTCCCATTATGAGACGATCACCAAAGGCTTAGATGCCGCCAGCATTACCTGTAGTACCAGCAACAACTTCCCAATAGTCATATTGGAATTCTACATCAAACTCCTCTATGATGTCAACAGCTTCCCATGAAAGTGGAATAGGAGCGATTACTGTTGGGAAAATACCAACAAAACGGTATTGTCTAATTAGATCACCTGTCTTAGAGAACTGTGATACTAATGCATCTGATTTATACGCATTAGGAGCTGATGAGCCAGTTGTTCTCAGGTTACCTTGAAGAGAGTTGATACTGTTGTGCCAGGCTTCCATCGAGTTACGGATGAGGAAGTCTTCATCATTCATAACTGTAACTGACCATGGTGCAAAAGTTCTGTCACCTGCAACTCTAACCTTACGACCGAAATATGGAATCTCAACAAAACCCATTGTTGATTCTGGAATTGTTGAGACCTTAACCATAAATGGTGTTTTTAAGTCCCCTGCACCGTCTGCCGGATTGTTAATCTGGACTTGAAAGAGTGATGGACGGGCACCACCAAAAGCTAACTGAGCTTTGATTTCATTTACATTAAATGCCATTTTGGAATTCTCCTTGTATTCCTATTTATTAGAACTGTCCAACAACTTCAGAAAACTCAACACCGGTTCTTACAGCTACAAAATTTAGCTGAATGTAATTGATTGAACGAGCCGGCTTGACATAAATGTCGCCAATAAATTCGTTACGATCAATAACCTCTCCGGTATTGTTTGTTCCATCGCATACAACTTTAAAGTCATAAATGCCGCGACGGCCCTGTACGTCTCTCAAGAATGGTTCTACCAAGTTTTTAAACTGTGCTCTAGTGAATTCGTCATTGAATTCAAACAATGAGAACTTAGCAGCAGTACTAATTGCCTTTTCAAGAACAATAAACAACCTACGAACATTGATTCTATCAAATGCACTTGGCTGACCAAGCAATGTCTTGTCCCCAAACAACAACGTACCCTGACCTGGGAATGTGTTTACTGGGTTGACATCAGCTTGATATAGTTGATCTCTGTCTGCTTTATTAGGGTTGTAAGCAAGTTTAACGATGTTTTTGATACCACCACGTGAGAAGCCAGCAGGTGAGAACCATGCATCTCTTTCAAGATCTGTTCTTACACATGTACCAGCAATATCACCATTCAAAGGAATGTAGCGATAAACATCATTGTACTTGTCATACTGATATTTGTAACCACTATCAAGAACAGCATAAGATGTGCTTGTTAGTGAATTTCTGAATGCAATTACATCATCTCTTTCGGATCCAGCATTGTTAACAACATCTGCTTGATCTGGCGAAACAAATACAACACAATCTTTACGAACATCAGCGATATTATCAATAATATCGTTGGCAAGGCCTTCACCGTTTGTACCACCGCGAGCTTTACCCTGAAGAATCAAAGAAACATCAACATCTTCGGCTGAACTAAACAACTTATAACCACGATTGGCTGTTGTTAAATCATTTAGACCAATGATATTGGATTCTGTTACTGTTGTTGCTGTTGGACCACCATCAGAACCTGTTGATAATTGACGGTATATAGCAGTTTGATTGCCACCATATACTTTACCGTTAGCAAGAACTGTACCTTTATTTGATCCAGCTTCGTGATCCAACCACCAGATATATTGTGATCTGTTGTTAATTACGTTTTTGTAATAGTTGTTTGTACCCTCTGGATTAACAGCATCGGATGCTTTTGATACTTTATCAAACACCTCTAACACTGTTCCTCTTGTACCTGTCCAAGCACCATCTTCATCATACACAACTACATGCATCTGATCCGTAGAAGCACCCAAAGCAGCTGCTTGGGCTGATGTACCTGGAGCACCAGATACTGAACTTGCAAACAACCACTTACGTGTTACTGAAGCTCCTGTTAATGTTTGACCTTTATAAGCAGATGCAAGAGTGATTGATGTAGCGTTTGTTATTACACCCGCTATACCAATTAACTGTGTTCCGTTAAAGATCTGATCACCACGAGCAACCTCTGTATTAAATGCAGTTGTTGTACCTGTTACAGTGGTACCACCGTTTGCTACAGCAATTGTACCCGTCAAAGCCAGTGAGAATGCATTCGCACTATCACACGTTGATACAGCGAGCGAATTGCCCAGATCACCAGGGAATCTTGCAACCCACTGCGTACCAGACTTACCATTTGGATATTGATTGTCATAATCATCTTCATTTTTAATCAGAATACCCTTAGTATTTGCAGGATAACATGCATTCTGTGCTTTTTGAGTGCCATATATATTATATCCATCAGCACCCTTACTGAATGTAACTGTTGGGTTTGTATCATACCCTGAGCCAGCGCTTGTTAGCGTGAGTGTCAAGGCACCATTTACTCCTGATACCGAAGCAGTGATAGTAGCTGTGTTTGATCCAGTATCTGGATCTGAAACTGTAACAGTTGGTGCAGTCAAATAACCAACACCTGCTGTGTCAGTGGTCAAAGCAACACTACCATTTGAAGAACTATTAGCAGTAAGTGTAATTGCTACGTTTGTGTTATATGTCACTGTATCAGTGTTAGCTGTACGTGCAGCACGAACTACATATAGCTTGTTGCCATATGAAAGAAAGTTTGCGGCTGTATAAAAGGTTTCGAAATTGGTGCTAGATGGCTTGCCAAATCTTTGTACTAGATCATCTTCTGAACTAACCAATACGCGTTGATCGACAGGTCCCCATTTAAATGGTCCTGAGATGGCTGCTTCGGTTGTAGACACGGCTGGTACAACGGAAGTAAGATCAATCTCACTGACATTCACACCTGGGCTTACTTGAAATGCCATTTTTATTCTCCTTAATAAAAATAAATTAGTTGGTGTATATTTTCAAGTCTATTTATAAACTTTCATATTTATAGCAATGTGCCCCATTCATCATCCGGATCATCAATACCGTTGACGGTAAACCCTAGAGGTAACATCTGATCCTCTAGTTGTTGCTCATTCATTTTCTCAATATGATGTCTAAAATCTGAGTCTGTTATCTCTTTAAAATAGTCCTGATTAACCATCCATCCAAGTAATACAAGGCACATAACCATATCGTCATGTGCACCTTCCTCTGCTTGAAATGAGTCATTTACCCTAACAAACCTACTTAGCTCAATAATAGTATCCAAATCTTGTAAAATTAACTTATCTGTTTCGATTAAGTCTTTTAGATTAGAACAGCCTATTCTTTTAACATTAGATGTTGTTCTAACGCCTTTTGTATTCTTTTTATCGCCAAATCCTGAGCTCAAAACTTGACCTGCCCGACCCATGCTACTCGTCCAAAATATATTGCTATATTCTAGATCTTCAGCAAGGATATCAGCAACTTGTCCTCCAATATCATTATTTTCTACCAATACATAAGCATCATTGAAGTTCTTTGCAACATTAAATACAACATTAGGATATGCTAATGGTGAAATATTATTATTGTGGTATACACAAACCTGCTTATAAGGATATTGTGTAGTATCGATGACTTGGAATGCGCTAGCATCAATACCAACGCCTCTAGATGTATCCACAACTATTGTATAACTATGTCCTTGAATAGGTGTTTCATACATCCTCAAACTATCTTGTATATGTACTGGCTGTCTGTGAGCTAGAGATCTAAGTTTAGTAGGTGATATTAAAGTATTTGTTGATCCAACAAACTCACACTCAAATTCAACCCTAAATTGGTCTTCAGACGTATTTGATATCATATCAATACGCCATTGCTCATCACGACCAGGAACATCAGACCAATGAACATCAATAGTCTTATATTGGTTCCGTTGCTCTTCAGCATCGACCCACAGTTTGTAGAACAAGTTCATACCATTAGGTGTGGATGTAATTAAAACCTTAGATGTTTGACCAGAAGAAATTGTTGGAAACACAGATGCAAAGAACGTCTCTTGAAGATTGCTGGGCACAAATGCAAATTCATCAAGATAAATTAGATTGAAAGATCCCCCTCGGACAGCACTTGATGATGTAGCTGAAGCAAGTATCTTTGAGCCATTCTCTAACTCTATATTACCTTTATTCCACTCCGAGACACCCATTTGAAGCCATCTAGGAAGGTGTTCGTATGCTAATTGGATCCTAGACAGGATCTCCTTAGATTGTGACTGTTTATGCGCTAGAATAGCAACATTGTAGTTTTCATTGAATAATACATGCCACAAAATAGCAGCAGCAACAGTTGTTGTTTTTCCTGATTGTCTAGGCATTTTACAAATAGTAAAACGGTTATCTACAACAGATCCAACGATACTTTCCTGGAAGTCATACAACTCAAACGGCACAAGCCCTTCATCGACATTAACAATCTTTACATATGTCTTGATAAAATAAAGAGGATCATCCTTACATTTGAGAAACTCTTTAATTTCTTCTGGGGTCCACTCCAAATTAACATTTGCACGTTTTAGATTTGGATTGCCTAGGTAATTAGTCCTGCTCTGTTTTTCCGACATCTTTTATCATTTTCATTAGATCAGCAGTACTTCCAACAAACAAGTTTTGATTGACCGTATGAGGGCTATCCTCTTTATTAGGATCAATTTCTTTCCGTTTCCTATGAAGTTCCATTAGATCCTTATTTGCATCAGATATGTTTTTAATTAAACCACTAAGAACTTCAAATGCTCGGGCATTTTGTGATTGTCGGGCAAGCTCAAATAACTCCTCGAGGGAATGTTGACCTGTTTCAATCACACGCATAATGTTCTCACGTGTGTATTCAAAATCACGCTCAAAGGTATCGTCTGTAATATCATCTTTATAAGGGGATACATCAGTGTTAGTAACTGTTGTAAGTTCAGCTTTAGGCTCTATTTCAACGTCTAATGCTTTTCCAATTTTATCATCAATATTATTCATCACTATCTGTCACTGGGTTATACTTCTTACCATCTATATAAAAGTTTTTCGTTACACCAAAGCCAAAGTTATCTGCAGCATCTATATTAGCTAAGTCTTCACCTTCAACGGTTGGTACTATCTCAATTCTTGAATTTCTACCTGTTCGATCAACATCTGCATCTGTTATATTTTGTGTATCTAATAATGTTCTACCTGATTGTAAATCAATCTGAAACTGTGTGTTGGCTGTAACAGCTGCGATATCAACCTGTGCTGACTTAATAACTTCACTCGTTCTAACTGGGCCATAAAAGTAACCCTTAATAATAAAGTCAATTGTATGTATTAATGCTCTTCTTTGTTCGAAAGAACCTTCATATGTATCTTCCGTTGAAACACCTTGTAAGACAACAGGAATGTCTTGCTTTACATTCATTTCTGGAATAACATTCATAGTCGTTGTCCATTCCGGCGTGAAATATGGAAGAATCTGCTCAAGGATCTGTGCTCCATCGTCTGCATTCTTTACCATAATAGACAAAGCCATATTGATATCATAAGGGACAGGGTTATATTGAAACTTTAACCGTGATGTGTCAGATCCAGTCTGATATACTTTTCTATCAATCGTATTCAGTTTTCTTGTAGGTGCATAATTCATAGATGTCATCTCAAATGACATTCTAGGTAAAATCATTGCATATTCTGGAATCAAGTCAGGGTTTTGATCCAATCTTGAAAGAGCTTTTTCTCGAGGACCATAATTGACAGGAACACGAAGATTTGTTACTAAGTTATTTGAAGAGTCATATCTGTTAACCTGAATATCATTAAACAGATTACCAAACATAATAATATATTTTCTAAGTAACTCGTGATAGAATGTTTGTCCAAACATTAATAAGCACCTTCACTAAATGGATCCAATTCACTAAAGTCAATTATACTAGAAGACTCTGTCTGATAGATATTGTTATTAGCTTGCGTTATAGTATTTATGTTAAATACTTCACGTATAATTGGTCCACCTGTTTCGTTTGACAACAACAGACCATCTTGTGTAAGAAGAGAATAATCAAGAAGGTTGATTTTAGTATTATCTTCAATTGCATCAAGAAGATCGGAGCCTGTACTAAATTCTTCACCACTATATTCATACAACTCACAACGCAAGTCATACATTTGTAATTCACCAAGCTGATAAAATACAGCTTCATGTTCAACAAATTTAATCTCATAGTGACTTTGTGTCAATGGGAAGTAAATTATGTCTCCTTCACGTGGTCTTGTAATATCTTCTACGGAAGCAATATCTTCTTCAAACCGTCTATTTGCAACAGTGAATGTTATTTGATCTCTTACTTCAACACCAAACTTAGATAAGAAATCGCCTTCACCTTGAAAACCATCTACATCCCTAATATACATCTCTATAGAGTACTGATCAACAAACTTTGATACACTATCTTCGTTGAATACATAGTCTCTGTTGATAATTGTTCTTGGCAGATACACCACATCATGACCATACATCTTAATTGATTCTATAACTAGATCTTCAATTAAAGTCTGTTCGGCCGAAGCTTCAAAATTATTAAAATAGAAATTCGTTGCCATTTAACTACTCTTTGGTGAGTTATTCATTCTATTATTTATGTAACAAAAAAAGAGGGCGGTGAAAACCGCCCTCTTTAATCTAAAAAGTACGCTAATATTAGAACGTACCACCGTCAATGTCACCAAATTCAGGTGTTCCACCAGAACCTGCCTGAAGAATTTTACCTTCAGTGCCTGCTGCGGTTACTTGAAGAGCACCAGTACCATTACCATAAACGATACCTTTAGAGGTAAATGTGCTCGCACCAGTACCACCATGTGCTACTGCAAGATCAGTACCAAGCTCCAAGGAACCAAGAACCAAAGTAGCAGCTGCATATCCTGCACCACCTGTGTTGACCGTAGTTGTTGGGTCAACGGTAAGGTCGGTAAACATTTTGAATTTACCATCAGTAGCATCTCTGAACAAACCAGCTGATTTGGTCGTATCAAATTTACCGAAGAAACCAATATCAAGTGAATCAGATGTATTATTGTTTGCAAGTTTGATTAGTGGGTCTTGGATTGCAAGATCACTAACATTCAGATATGTTAATGTGCCACCAACCGTCAAGTTACCAGATGCTTCGATGTTTGTAACACTCAATCTGTTATTGATAGTTACATTATCAGGTAGACCTACTGTAAATGTACCAGAAGACTCACCAACTTCAACTTCATTAGTTGTACCTTGAATTGTTAGTGTATCACCTGCAGCAATATCTGTTGATGTTGATCCATCTGTTGCTGAGAACGATGCATTAGCAACTTCCAGATATGGGCTAACCAAAGCAGCTGTGTTTGCAACTTCCAAGTATGGGCTAACGAGAGCAGCTGTGTTTGCTACTTCGAGATAATTATCGACAACACCTGAGAAATATGTGTTTGTTACAACTGAACCATCAACATTAATTGTTAATGTTTGGCCGCTTGCAACTGTGCTAGCAAGATACCCACCAGCAACTGTGAATGATTGTGAATCAAGATCAACAGCAGCTGTACCTGAATCACCAGCAACATCAAGATCTTCTGCAGTTACTGCAGCATCTACATAATCTTTAACAGCAGCTGATGTAGGAAGTGTTGTATCATTGTCGTTTGAACCGATACCTTCGCCTTCGGTTACAATTGCTGCAGCAGCAATTTTGGCTAAAGTAACATTACCATCGGCAATTTTTGCTGTTGTTACAGCATTGGTAGCAAGTGTATTAGCACCAAGACCACCAGCAGCAATTTTAGCAGCCGTTACTGCGCCATCGTCAATTTTAGCTGTTGTGATTGCATCGGAAGCAATTGCATTAGCAGCGATTGTACCAGCTGCAATTTTAGCCCCAGTGACAGCAGCATCAGCCAACTGTGTAGTATCAATACCACCAGCTGTAACGTTGAATGTTACTGTATCATTAGTAACGGCTGTATCAAGACCTGTGCCACCAGTAAATGTTAGTGTTCCACCCGTCGTATAAGTGTCTGTACCACTGTCACCAACAAGATCAATATCACTTGACATTGCACTAATTTGTGAATCAACATAACCTTTGATCGAACCTGATGTGGCAAGTGCTGTTTCGCTTGCACTGCCCATTGTTGAATCGTTTTGTACAGTGGTCATTGCATTAGCAGTACCACCAGATGTTGTTAATTTCAAGCCACCTGTAATAATATTATTGACATGGCTGTTTGTATCAACAACAATTGCACTGTTACCTGTTAAAGTACCATGTGCATGGTTTAACATATTGGTGAAATAAGCACCACCAACAACATCATTAGTTACAGCAGATGTTGCACTATCTGTTTGACCAATAAAAAGTTTATCATTGCTAAATGAATACGCAAACTCACCATTGGCTAGACCCGAAGGGACGTCCGTTGTTTGCGATCGTTTGATCTGAATAATTGTAGACATTTTTTATCCTTTTTTTTGCGTATTCATTACACAACTATCATGTTATATTTATAAAAAGGGTTATTTTTAGAAATCTCTAAAACGAACCACCATCCATGTTAACATTACCTTGGGACAAAACTTCTTCAATAGTAGCTTCACTAACAGCACCAGATGGTAATGGCTTTACTTCATATTTGTTAGTCTGATTATTAAACACCAATACACTGTTATTAGCAGCACCAGTGATATCAATATCTTGTAATTGTGAAAAAGATGTAGCAGTTGATTGAGTGACTTGTGACTTAACAGAAACTGCCGAACTTCTAGTAATAGATTGTCCCGTTCCTAGTGTTACTTTAATAGCCATTAAACAGTCTCCGAATTACCTCTCGTAACACCAGGTGTTACGGTTACAATTCCTTCTACAACACGTGTTACAGCTGTATTACTTGGAGAATAGATCTCTAGATCATAAACATATCTACCTGCAGTAAGGGTTTGTGTTGTACTAGCTGGCATTTCTAGATTAATCACACCAGTTTGAGAATTTGATGCTACAGTAGCCGTAAATGATGTTGAATTTGCAGAAGCATAGTGTTTACGCAACTGTGCTGATGTAGTATAACCAGCAAGATTCAATGGACTCCCATTAGCAGCCGCAACGGTTACTGTTGTACTGAATGTTGTACCCTGATCTATAATTATATTTGCTTTAGCTGCCATGTTGTTCTCATGTAGTTTCTTGTTTATTTATAAGAATTAAACTATGAGAAATCCAATCCAGCTGTAGAGGCATACCAATTTGTTCCACCATCCATTGTAAATAATGTAATGATATCTGTATCACCAGAAGCGGATAAAGTTGGCGCTGTTCCACCTTGCCATTTGACTGAAGCGGGGAACGTAACTGTTCTAGCACCACCAGAATGCACTAAAACTAAAGTTAATGAGAATACTGTACCAGATGTAGGAACATTACTAAACGCAATAGTTGGGTTACCTGTCATTGTCAACTTAAATGTGTTAGTTGTATTACAGTTTACAGTATAAGTTGTTGTTCCAACTGTAGCAGATACCGATGTCTCCTTATATGCATCCAAAGTTCCTCCACTTGAAGGTAATTTTGCATCCAATGCTGTTTGCAATCCATCAACATTTGATATGACATGGTTGTGACTATCATCAGCAACTGTCGTTGCAATACTTACTGCATTAGAGCTAAACGAAGCAGTACCAGTCACATCACCTGTCAATGTTACAGAAGCAGTTGCACCAAGTTTTTGACCTAAATTTGTTGATACAGTAGTTGCAAAGTTTGCATCATCACCAAGAGCAGCAGCTAATTCGTTAAGTGTATCGAGTGTACCCGGAGAAGAATCAACAAGACCAGCAATTTCATTATCTACATATGTTGTAGTAGCAAAACCATAACTAGAAACATTAGCTACTTGAAGATAATATCCAAATCTTGGATTAGTATTTGCTTTATATGTGTTTAAATTTGAGTTAGCACTAACAGCGAGCGTTCTAGCACCTTCTGCTCTTGTATTAGCAGCAGCAGCATCAGACAACGCTTGTACAGCTTTTGTATTTGCAGTACCAGCTGTACTAACTACTGATATGATTCTTGGATTGACATTTGCTTTGTAGCTATTAAGACTATTATTTGCAGCTACAGCAAGAGTTCTAGCACCTTCTGCTCTTGTATTAGCAGCAGCAGCATCAGACAGTGCTTGAATTGCTAGTGTGTTTGCAGTTGAAGTAAGTTGTTGTGAGGTTGTCCTTGTAAACAAATCCCTCAACTGTTGTGCAAAATCGAATGCTCTACTGCGTGCCATTTAACTACCTATGAAAAATCTAATCCAGCTGTTGATCCGTACCAATTTGTACCACCATCAACAGTGAAAAGTGTTATAATGTCTGTATCACCAGATCCAGAAAGTGTTGGAGCTGATCCACCTTGCCATTTTACTGATGCTGGCCATGTAACAGTTCTAGCACCACCAGAATGAACAAGAATCAACGAACAAGACCATGCTGTACCAGAACTAGGAATATTACTAAACGCAATAGTTGGGTTACCCGTCATTGTCAGAGTAATAATGTTTTCGTTGTTACAATTGATAGTATAAGTTGCCGTTCCAATACTATCTGAACGTGCTGCTTCGTCATATTTACTGAGTTTACCTGTAATTGTATCGGCTGACATTGTGCCAGTTACGTCAATGCCTGTGGAAGTGGTAGCGAGCTTGACCGAGTTATTGTGGCGTAAGTCTATTGCGCCACCGTTGACAGCAACCGAATAATTCTTAGTTGCATCTGAATTTTGCAGAACAAGATTGTCACCCTGAAGGCGAAGGTTTCCAGTTCCAGCGTCTTTAATGTTGCTGTGGCTACCATCATGAAAAATCTGCAAGTCAGAGCCAGCACCGAAGATGGCTTTATCGTTGTCGCCGAAGGTAATATCACTGCCATTAGTGTCTAAATCACCACCAAGTTGTGGTGTCGTATCGAGCACAATATCTGTGCCACCATTAGGACCTGTAGGACCAGTTGGTCCTGTAGGACCCGTTGCACCTGGGTCACCCGTAGGACCCGTAGGACCAGTTGGTCCCGTTGTACCTGGATCACCTGTAGGACCAGTTGGTCCCGTTGCACCAGTAGGACCCGTTGGTCCAGTAGGACCAATTACTGAGCCTGTGACAGAGTCAGGAATACCAGGAGCACTATGACTAAATGTTAGCGATCCATTACCTTGAAGAACAACTGTAGAAAATGTATCAGTGTTTGATATACCAGTTGGACCCGTTGAACCCGTAGGACCAGTAGGACCCGTTGCACCTGGATCACCCGTTGGACCCGTAGGACCAGTTGGTCCTGTTGTACCTGGATCACCCGTAGGACCAGTTGGTCCTGTTGTACCTGGATCACCCGTTGGACCAGTCGGGCCGGTAGGTCCAGTTGGACCTACTACTGAGCCTGTGACGGAATTAGGAATACCAGGAGCAGTGTGATTAAATGTCAAAGAACCATTTGCTTCAAGAACAACAGTAGAAAACGTGTCAGTATTAGATATACCAGTTGGACCAGTAGGACCAGTTGGTCCCGTTGATCCCGTTGGACCTGGATCACCCGTTGGACCAGTGGGGCCTGTAGGTCCAGCAACCGTACTATCAGCACCAGTTGGTCCAGTAGGACCCGTTGGTCCTGGATCACCCGTAGGACCAGTTGGTCCTGTAGGACCCGTTGCACCTGGATCACCCGTTGGACCAGTTGAACCCGTTGGTCCAGTAGGACCTGTGGGGCCAGTAGGACCAATTACAGACCCTGTAACAGAGTCGGGGATACCGGGAGCACTATGACTAAATGTTAGTGATCCATTACCTTGAAGAACAACTGTAGAAAACGTGTCAGTATTAGATATACCAGTAGGGCCCGTTGGACCCGTTGAACCTGTAGGACCAGTAGGACCCGTTGGTCCTGGATCACCCGTTGGACCAGTTGGTCCTGTAGGACCCGTTGGACCAGCAACTGTACTATCAGCACCGGTTGGCCCTGTTGGACCCGTTGGTCCAGTAGGACCTGTGGGGCCTGTGGGTCCTGTATCACCAACAGCACCTTGAGGACCTTCGTATGAAACTAATTCAACAGTATCACCAGCAATTGAGTTAGCAGATAAGATAATATGTGATGTATTTGGTAATGTAAAGTCGTTTGGAAATACTAGTTTAACACCATTTAAATAAATTTCTGCATTAGTATTGGCATATGCACTACGAGCACCAGAATTAGCATTAGATACTTGGAAAGAAGTTTGATTAGCAGTAGGTGTGAATAAATATCTACGTACGCCATTGTTTGCAACATTAACAATAACTTCAGAAAATGATACTGTCCCAGCGCCATCAGTCTTTAAATAAAAGTTAGCTGGTCCATCAGAGGTTGGAAGGATGTATGGTGAGCCATTACCAAGAGTCAATGTACCAATAGACGATGATGTTACATTTGAACCAATTTCAAATACAGTTGAAGAATTAGCGGCAAATAGCTTTGCGTCTCTAATATTCAGTGCTAATTCAGCTGTTCCAAGATTGCTAGTAGTTGGTTTTTTACCTTTAACCGAACTACGCTTAATAAAAATATCTGTCGCCATTTGTGACCTTCAAACTGTATATACAGTATTATTTGCTTTTAGAAGTTTTGGTATCTACCAATTGTCCTTCTAAACTTTTATTTTTAGCATTTGCTTCTTCTAATAACTTATTTATAATTTCATAGCGGGCTTCTAAAATAATAAATTGGTCGGTAATATTGTGTAGATTTTGTTTTAGTCTATCAATATATGCCTTAGTCAAATCTTGATCCATTATATACTCACTTTTCTAATAATTGTATTAAACAGATCATCATTTCTCGGATTATCGTGATGATCTGCATGATTATATTCTAGTCCAGCTAAAGGCCACAACCAGAATCTGTTATATGCTTTGTGATTCTTATCAGATGGTGATCCACCTAGAAATCCTCCATGATTTGCAACTACAAACACTTCTGCAAGATGAGATACAAAAACAGGAATACAAAACAAATATATAAAATATTCAACACCCAAAGAGGCCATTATTAGCATATGAAAAGCTAAAACTTTAGTAAAATGTTTTTCTAGAAACATTAGGGGCTTGCTTTTGGTTAGGTGTTTAATTGATACAAGCAGTTGTTTGGTATCTCTAATTGATAATTTAGATACAATATCACTAAAGTCTTGATGGTTGAAAAACAAAAGCGATTTCCAAAAACCAATTTGTACAGGACTATGTGGATCCAACTGTGTATCTGAAAACTTATGATGGAGATGGTGATTACCAGCCCATGATATTGGAGGCGTAATTATTGTTACAGAAGAAATATACCCTAAAACAAATTGCGCAATAGGTGATTTGATATCAATTACTCTATGAGAAAATATTCTATGGACAACTGCTGATCCAACTATCCAGCCAAGCATACCAATAATTAAACTGCCTACTAGATATGTAAGATTAATACCATCAGTTATAAAGTAGCACAATACTAATAACGGCAATATAACTTGGAATAATCCTTTGATATTATATACTGTAATTAGTGGGTTTTTATTCATTTAACTGTTGTCTTTTCCAAAATAATGTAGATAATAGGGCTGTGCCCTTTGAGGCTAATAGACTAGCCAGTCATATCAGAAACAGGGAGCGAGTATCCGGATATCATTTCTTGTTCCATCTTCTCAACTTCTGTAGCAGCTTCATCATAAATCTTATCACCGTTAAACTGTACACCACCTGGCAATGTTAAACCAGTAAATTTAGTTAGGTTGCTCCCCCACTGTTTTTTAATTAAAGCAGTGGTATATTTTTGAAGCCAAGGATCTGCCCATACATCAGCATATGTAGCTGGATTAACATATCTGTATACTTCAAATATAATATAATCACCGGCCTTAACAACATCCCAATCCATATCCAAATATACTCTATCTGTATGTCTATTGAAACGAATTGGTTGTTTACCAACAAAGAATTCTTCTAAATGTTGAATATGTTGCAACGTCATTACATATGGTGCATAATTAACCGATGTAAAGTTGTATAAGTCATTTAAATGGATTTGATATCTAATGTTAAAAAGATTATTTGTCTGTAATGCATCGCCAATATCAAATGCACGTGTGACACCAATAATACCCTCATCCACTGTAACATAACGATTAGTAATGTCATCAGACGTAAGGACGTGTTTTAGATAATCTTTTTCTGTACCATCAAAGTGATAGTCTCTAAAATAACGTAGAGCTTCATCAATCCGATCATCAACCTGTTGATCGTCAACATTAATTTCAATTACAGGTTTTCCGAGCTTTCGGAGACAAAATTCTCTAAATTCAGCGCGTGTTGTTGGAGTAGCCATCTGTTTACCCTTATAGTTTCTAAGGGTATTTATAAGTTATTTGAAAGCAGGACCCGTAACCCATACTACTAATGATTTACGGACCCCAGATGTTACAGGTGTTACCTTATGTAACATGAATGATGGGAAGGCTACTACCTGTCCTTTTTGCTTGGGGGCATATGATGGCTCAGCGCCTGATCTTATTAATAAATCACCACCTTCATATTCTGAAGGGTCAGTCAACTGTAAACTTATAGAGAATTTTCTTGGTAATCTTCTGTCTATATTATCCTTGACTGTAAAACCCATAGAGTCTTGATGGTAGTCATAAAAGCCTTGATCCTCAGAGGTATATGTTGTATATTGCATATCTTCACTAAATCCCCATAGATCATAATTATAAAACTGACCATTCAATTGTTGTACGATCCATGATAATTTATCATATAACCATGGACAATGTTCTTGAGTGATCCATGAAGTATTAGACCTTCTTATATTTGGATTATTGGAGCCATCACCTACTTCTGCTGGCTTCTGAGGTAAATTATCACCTATCTGTACAATTTGATTTATTTCTTCATTGGTAAATCCATTATCCCAAGTAACAAAGGGATATTCACCACGATTATATGCATAAGCAGGTGTAAATCGATAATAACTCATTTTTTAGTCCACACATTATCACGGTAATGACTTTCATGGACAGAAACCTTTAACCTTGTTTTACCATATTCTTCTTCATCTTGTCTATCAAACGCTCGTGTATTTGATTTAATATCAAAGATGTCACGCTTAATTGGGATGGCTTGTACTAGTGGTGTACCAGCTTCTAATATACCTTCCCAATTAGGTGTATTAAACATCGCTGGAAAATTCACATATTCAAAATACCCATCACAATCAACTAGACCAGAAAGACATTCAAAGTGGGGGTTTGGTCTATTAAGAGGTGGTACAAATAATACTGACCATCCTGGTGGCACCTTTATTAACCAATGATTGATAAACTTAATTGGAGGTTTTGGTAAGCCTGGATGACCTTTAATTTGTGGTTCAATATGATTCTCAATCATCGTATAAGGAAACTTCCATGAGTAATCTAAACCACTTGCATCCTCATTTGTTGTTATGCTAATATCTGCAACGAGAGGAATTGTCCATCCAATAGACATTGCATCCAAAAATGGAGGACAGCGTTTGATAGTACTTGATCCCATTGGACCAGGACCATCTTTAGATGGATCCTTCATCTTAGGTTGTAAGTGTTTAAACCATTCAGGAATGTTTTTTCTACTCGATTGCGGCTCTGGAATGATTCCTAATAATTCAGGACGACATAAGAATTCAATCGTATCATCACCAGCACCTTTGACAAATTTATCAAAGAATTTCATAATTAATTTTGTCCATTTCCTTCTTCAAAATGTGGTTGTCCCCCATGTTGAAGAAATATCTTAACTCTTGCAACTTCTTGGGGTCCCATCATAATATGGTTATCATGTAAAGAAAAATCTAATTGTTGTACAAATTTTCTCAGCTTTTCGGGAAGACAATCATATGCCTCCATAACAGCTTCCATTCTCCCTTTATCTATAGGAAAAATCAACTGTTTATTTTCATCTTCTACTGAGCTTCCCATTGGATTGTCAATTGTCCTGTAGATGCACCGCTACCAATTGTAACAGCATATTGTTGACCAGGAGTAACAGATATTTGGTTTTGTGTTCCTGGGGATGCTGCTTGACCCGATCCACCAGCACCACCGCTCAATCCTGGTTGACCACCAAGACCAGCTTGAGCACCAGTTCCGTCAGCACCTTTGTTACCTGAAGTACCAGGGTTACCAGCAGCACCAGCATTACCAGCTAAACCTTCTTGGCCAGCTAGACCTGGCTGAGCACCAGTTCCATCAGCACCTTTGTTGCCTGAAGCACCAGTATTACCTGCAGCACCAGCATTACCAGCTAAACCTTCTTGACCAGCAAGACCTGGTTGTGCACCAGTTCCGTCAGCACCTTTGTTACCATTAGCACCCTTGTTACCAGCTGCACCACTGTTACCTGGAAGACCTGGTTGACCAGCTAAGCCAGCTTGTGCACCAGTACCATTAGAGCCTGGATTGCCACTAGCACCAGCATTACCAGCAGCACCGGGGTTACCTGGATTTCCAGGTGTTGCAATACCACCAGCACCACCGCCGCCAGCACCTGCTGAACCTTGTATCCATGATCTTGAAAACTTGCCAACACTCGACTTGCTACCAGTAGAAGGAGTGACAGCACCTGTCCCTCCTTCTTGACCATTAGGATTACCACCAGCCCCAGCGGTGGCTTGAAGACCTGCTTGATTTCTTACGCTGATGGCATTGCCTGGCTGACCAGCATTGGAATTAGGATTACCTTCAGCACCACCAGTACCAGCGCTCGCGGGGGTATCGCCGGCGTTCGGATTTGGTAGACTAACCACACCAGCAGAGGCATTGCCGCCCTCAACACCACCATTACCAGCAACACCACCACTACCAGCATTACCTGGGTTACCAGGATTACCTGCTGCACCAGGATTACCTGCGTTACCTGCGTTCCCTGCAGCACCGCCAGCACCACCTTGGCCACCAGCACCGCCATTACCTACGTTACCTGAATTCCCACTAGCACCATCGTTACCTGAACCACCAGCATTCCCTGCAGCACCGCCAGCACCACCTTGGCCGCCAGCGCCACCGATACCTACATTACCGGCGTTACCTGGTTGGCCATCGTTACCTTGAGCACCTGCATTACCAGCAGCACCGCCAGCACCACCTTGGCCTCCAGCACCACCAATACCTACGTTACCACTATTACCTGGTTGGCCATCGTTACCTTGAGCACCTGCATTACCAGCAGCACCGCCAGCACCACCTTGGCCACCTGGTCCAGGATTGCCAGCAGCACCACCTTGACCACCTGTGAATGGATTGGTTGTAGGTATATTAATTGAAGTCGGATTACCGCTAGCACCAGCATTACCCGATGCCCCGGCATTACCATTAGCACCTTTATTACCAGCTGCACCAGCATTACCAGCTAAACCTTCTTGGCCAGCTAGACCTGGCTGAGCACCAGTTCCGTCAGCACCTTTGTTACCTGAAGCACCAGCATTACCTGTTGAACCACTATTGCCAGCTAAACCTTCTTGGCCAGCAAGACCTGGTTGAGCACCGGTACCACTGGCACCTGTATTACCATTAGCACCTTTGTTACCAGCAGCACCAGCATTGCCAGCTAAACCTTCTTGTCCAGCTAGACCTGCTTGTGCACCTGTACCAGCAGAACCTGCATTACCATTAGCACCTTTATTACCTGCAGAACCACTGTTACCTGGAAGACCTGGTTGGCCAGCGCCGCCCGCAGGTTCACCAGTACCAGCACTACCGGCATTTCCAGCTACACCTGGACCACCCGGCTCGCCGGTCACCGCACCGCGGCCGCCTTCACCAGGGTTGGCGGTCACGTTGTTGCCTGAGCCAGCTGGCCCCACCCCGGGGTTGCCGTCTTCGAAAGACCCACTAATGTTAAATTGCGGCCAACTGGCGCGTCCGCCCCCACCACCACCGCCTGATTGACCAGCATTACCTGGGTTACCAGCATTGCCAGCA
>Ga0222719_10002182_pt1 | contig 18124 bp, 17 predicted proteins | sample C33_34DmetaG_FD_165039 | JGI IMG/M metagenome (GOLD analysis project Ga0222719, IMG submission 165039) | Estuarine water microbial communities from San Francisco Bay, California, United States - C33_34D | ecosystem: Environmental > Aquatic > Marine > Unclassified | place: USA: California... | reverse complement strand
GTGGGCCTGCTGCTTCGAGCACCTCGTCAAGAACTTTTGCCCCAAGTTCTGGGTGGGCCATCTCTCGACCCCTGAACTGAAGGGTTACCTTGACTTTGTGTCCATCTTCGAGGAATCCCACGAGGTGACGGACTTTGGTGTTGAAGTCACCTTTTCCGATCTTTGGCCGGAACTTCACCTCTTTCACCGAAATCTGAACACTCTTGCGGCGTGACTCCTTGGCCTTTTGAGCCTCCTCGTACCGGAACTTGCCGTAGTCCATTACCCGGCAAACCGGTGGCGAGGCATTCGGCGCGACCTCGACGAGGTCAAGGTCGAAGCTTCTCGCTAAACGAAGAGCTTCAGGAACTGCCTTAATCCCAAGCTGGTCACCCTCGGGGCCGATGAGGCGAACCTCTCGAGCTCGGATCCGATCGTTGATCCGGTGTTGATCGCTGCGTGGCGCTGCTATGACGTTTCTCTCCTGAGCAAGGGCTGTGGCCTCCCGGGCAAATAGCACGAAGCCACGCGCCGAAGGCTCACACCTTCCGTCATGACCCAGACGCACTTTGTCGTGGCTGGGTGGGGGCATTCCCCACTTCGATCGGTTGTAACTCGATCAGCACCGTGCTGACCGATTCACTACGCTAGCGGGTGTGACCGAGGAATCCGACGACTACAACGAAGCTCCCGATGACGACCAGTTAGCCGAGCTCGATCGAGAATTGCGGGAGGCAAGAGCCCGAGTCGCTGAAGCCCCCGTCGAAACAGTCATTACCAACCATGCCGTTGGGCTCTACGAACTTGCCGCGATCCACCTGTCGGCAACTCCTCCAGACCTAGAGTCATCGGCCCTCGCAATTGACGCGTTTGCCTGCCTCATCGAAGGTCTGTCCGGTCGGCTCGGCGAAGAAAGCAACACGCTCGAAGCTGCACTTGCAAACATTCGGATGGCATTCGTTCAGATCAAACAGACCACCTCTAGTGAAGGTCGCGAGTCGTAGCACCGCGTTCGGTATTAGCGATCGGCGAATCTTCCACTCAACGAGACCTTCACTCTCCCCTGCTCGACAACGACACCCTCGGCTCGGAGAAGTCGCGCCTGTTCAAGTTCACTTCCAGGGACGAGTCGTCCATGCGACGTGACAACTCTCCACCAACTGAGATCTGAAGCACCCGCCAGGACCTTGCCAACATGTCGAGCCGCCTTGGGGGAACCAGCGTCTGAAGCAACATCGCCGTATGACACGACCTCGCCAGGCTGAAGCAACCGGATCACCTCAATGATGCGGACATCGAGATTCCGTGCGGGTGTCATCACCTCAGCCTGTCGTCTAAGCGAACTGTGGAGTTACCCGAACCGCTTCGATTCGACCAAACCGACGCTCAGTGACCACCGTGACTGCAGTGCCAACCTTGATGCTTCGCGAACCGTCAGAAATTGCAATGCAGTGGAACTGCATTGGCTCCCCTTCAATCTCGACGATGCCCAGACCAACAGCGGGGTCGAATTCAGCAACAACGCCTTTCACCTGCGAGCTCACGGCACGATCTTAGAAATCGGAATTTCAACAAGATCAGTTGCTCCAGCCTCCGAGAGCGCAGGAATCAACAAGTTGATTTCACTCTTCGGAACAACAGTCTCAATCGCAAAGTCACCATTTGCGAGTTGATTAACAGTTGGGCTCTTTGCAGCCGGCAAAATCGCGAGAACGCTGTCTCGCAAGGCTCCAGCCACGTTGATTTTGAGCAACACTTTGCCGCGGGCATCAAGAGCACCGTTTAGCAAAATCATGATCTGGTCCATCGCTCGCCGAAGTTCGGGGTCGGCGTAGGACGCAGGGTTTGCAATGACTTCTGTGTAACTCGTCAACATCGTGTCGATTACACGCAGTCCAGCAGCCCTCAACGCCCGCCCGGTTTCGGTGATGTCCACAACGCAATCAGCAATGTCAGGAACCTTGGCCTCGCTTGCGCCATACGACAATCGCACATCAGCATTGACTCCTCGCTCAGCGAAGAAACGCTTTGTCATCTCGGGGTACTCAGATGTCACCCGCACGCCATCAGGGAGATCTTTAACGCTCTGGTACGACGAATCACCAGCGACCGCGACAACAACTCGCACAGGGTTCGATGTTGCTTTTGAGTATTTCAACTCACCCAAACTCTCCACTGTGCTCGACGTTTCTTCAACCCAGTCACGGCCGGTGATTCCGATGTCGAACAGACCTTCAGCGACGTAGACAGGAATCTCCTGTGGCCGAAGAATACGCACCTCAGCCACTCGGGGGTCATCAATCGAAGCCCGGTAGTCGACACTCGATGAGCGAACCACCTGCAAATCAGCAGCCTCGAATAATTCGAACGTCGCCTTTTCAAGCGACCCTTTAGGAAGAACTACACGCAACACCATTCAGAGGCTAACGGCGAGAGTACGCCTCAGTGCTCTGTGGGTTCGTTCGCCAGCAACGCAAGCGCATGCGGAAGCACATCGATCACTGCGTCAAGTTGCTCTACTGCGCCTTTAGGTGACCCAGGAAGATTACAGATGATCGTTTCACCAATGATGCCGCAGACCCCTCGTGATAGTCGCCCAAATGGACTAATCGCACGCATCGCCTCGGCAAAACCAGGAGCAGGTCGCTCAATCACATCAGCGGTTCCCTCCGGAGTTTGGTCACGCGGAGCGAAACCTGTTCCGCCGGTCGTTGCAATCAGGCCAGAAAATCCGGCACTCATTTCAGTCAACGCCCGCGTTACCGAAGATCGACCATCTTCGGTAACCCGTCGTTCAACAACGTCAAACCCTGCCTCACTCAAACGCTCCGCCACACCTGCCCCACCGGTATCTTCGCGAATCCCGTGGTGAACACCGTCACTTACCGTGAGCACTTTCGCTTGCGGATTCGTCATGCCAAACGACGGTATCTCATCAGCACCATTCCGTCAGTGTCTGCATCATGGGGAAGCACTCTCCAACCATGGCCGAATCGCTGCCACTCGCCTTCTGGAGGTACCTCGTCGACCTCCCAGCCTTGGGGAATGCCATGGTCAATCGATTCGCTTGCATTAATGGTGCACACGCTGTACACAAACCGACCACCTGGTTTTACAAGTGTTGTTGCCGAGTCGATGAGCGACTGCTGCAGCGATGACAATACGTCAACGTCACGGGGTTCAACCCGCCACCTCGCATCAGGTCGACGTCGGAGCGCGCCCAGCCCTGAGCATGGAGCGTCGAGCAACACAGCATCAAACTCGCCGTCAGCAAATGGTGGGAGCGTTCCATCAGCTGCAATCACAGAAAGCCGGTCGTTCGGAATACCAAGCCGATGGGCATTCTCTGCGATCAGCCCGGCACGCTGAGTTCGTAAGTCAGCAGCAATGACTGTTGCACCAGCAGATGCAAGCGCTGTTGCCTTGCCTCCAGGGGCTGCACACAGGTCAAGGACAAGTTCTCCTGTCTGCGCTCCCACCGCCGCTGCAACCCAAGTTGATGCTCGGTCCTGCACATAGCCGTCATCTCTCACAACAGGTGCTGGAGGAACATTCATCCGAGCGAGCGATGCCACAGCCGATTCAGCACCAACCTCGTCGACATACAGGTCATAGATCCAGTTCGGGACGCTCAGCTGAGAGGCCAGCGATGGCCATTTGAGCTCTGAGGGAGGCGGGCCTTCAACCGTCCGTCGCAGGATCGCGTTCACGAATCCCCTCACCCTGCGCGGTGCAAGTGACACCGTTTCGTGAACTGCAGCGTGGGCGGGCACCCCTCCCCATCCCCACTGGTAGGCGCCCAAACGAAGAATGCGACGGGTCGCTGCATCGGGTGGTGACGAAATGTGGCGGTCAACGAGTGCGTCACATGCCCTTCGCAGACGGGTCGTACCGTAGACAAGGTCGGTGACCATCGCTCGATCGCTTCGTGACAGGTCACTTCGATCGAGAGTCGATGGCACCACAAGATTCGCAAACGCTCCTTCGTCTTCGATTCGCCGCAAAAGACTCAGTGCTACGCGACGTGGATCATCACTCACTCAAACCACTCACTTTCAGCTGGGCGAGCTCCCCGAATCCAATCGTCAAAGTCCATCTTCGGTTTACCCGCCGGCTGAACAACAATCGGGACGATCTGCCCATCGACGACTCGGGCGGAGTGAATACGAAAGCGTTCACCTCGCCACGAGGTCCACGCACCGCCAATTCTCACCTTTCGGAGAATGTGCTCATTTGACTCGGACCAGTCGATGTGTCGATCTTCAACCGAGATTTTTGATGCATAGGTGACCTCACCTTGCTGAGGAATAGGGTCCCCAAGCCCTTGCTCAAGACAGGTCAGCAATAGTTCAGTTCCCACCTGACCTAATCGAGCCGTCAGCGATTCAGCTGTGGCATCCGGATCCATCGACACGGTCTCGGATGCATAAACACCACCGGCGTCAAGCGCCTCAACTACCTCCATCACGCACACGCCTGTGTGATTGTCACCAGCAAGAATTGCGCGTTCAACCGGTGCCGCTCCCCTCCAGCGCGGCAGTAACGAGAAGTGAATGTTGACCATAGGCATGGCATCGAGGACAGCGGGTCGAATGATCTCCCCGTACGCGACCACCACGCCGAGCGCTGCACCACACGTCGCAGCATCACTGGTTTGGTGGCTGACGGGAAGTCCGAGCTCGATCGCAGTAGCACCAACAGGAGTCGGAGATGTTGCTCCCCCACGACCTCGTCGCCGGTCAGCTCCTGTAATGACCAACTTGATCTCATGACCAGCGCAAACGAGAGCTGTCAGCACCTCAGCAGATACTTGCGGACTGCCGAGAAAGACGAGTGGCTGGGAACCACTCACCGCAAAGGAAGTCGACGAAACCCTCGACGTTCAGGTTCGGGAGCACTGAGGCGTCGATATTCGGCGAGAGCTTCACTGCGCTGCTCAGTGCTCATCCGGTCGAACATCAGCACACCGTGAAGATGATCGAGTTCGTGCTGGTACATCCTCGCCTCGAGATCATCAGCTTCGCGCTCAACTTCATTTCCATCAATATCAAGACCGCGCAACAGCACTCTCCGAGGGCGGACAATCTCAACGTACAAGCCGGGGATTGATAGGCACCCTTCGTCATAGACCCACTCGCCGTCGCTCTCAGCGATTACAGGGTTGAAAATTACTTCGCGGCCCTCATCGAGATCCCAAACAAAGATCTGCTTCTGGATGCCTATTTGCGGGGCTGCTAGTGCAATTCCGCCATTGCTGGTCCCAAGGGTGTCGAACATCTCGTCAACAAGCCGAACAAGCCGACCATCGATATCTGTAATCGGTGCAGCCTGAGATTTCAAAACCGGATCACCAAAGGTGCGAATTTCATGCGCCATACGTGGCAGGCTACCTTTCATCGCCACTCACTACTTTGATGAAGCACCTGATGCTCCTCGAGATCCTCGCACCGTCGAGGTAGTACTTAACGACCTTGCCTTCACGTTCACAACTGACCGAGGTGTCTTCAGCCACGGACATCTCGACAGCGGCACCGCCTTGTTACTGCAGCAGGCGCCAACTCCACCGGCGATAGGAACCTTGGTCGATGTCGGATGCGGCGCGGGTCCCATCGCACTTACTCTTGCGCTCAGATCGCCCGCCGCAACAGTTCTCGCGATCGACCCCAACAGTCGAGCTCGCGAGTTAACAGCCGCAAACGCCGCTGCGAGTCAAATCACGGTGACAACATTGCACCCAGATGACGTGCCAGCAGACATGACCGTTGACCTGATCTGGTCAAATCCACCTATTCGCATTGGGAAAGAGGCATTGCGGACTTTGCTAACAGAGTGGCTACACCGACTCTCGGACCACGGTGTCGCAATACTGGTCGTCAATCGACACCTTGGCGCAGATTCACTTCATCGCTGGCTTGAAAGCGAAGGCTGGAATGTCTCTCGACTCGGCTCGCGCTCGGGCTTCAGACTGCTCTCAGTTTCGCGCTAACACGATTAGCGACCAGGGTTAACGGCAACACGCAATTTTCCTTTTGCAGGACGTTGACCAAGAACGAGCGCATCAGCGAGAACCTCCGCGTCTACTCCTCGCACCTGACGTTTGTCGCCGGACCCTCCAATGCGAACAGTGTCTGGCAACGTACTCACGAAGTCGCTGGCAGCCGATCCTTCAACGATTGCCAAGGCTCCGTACGGAGGAAGATGTAACTGCTCACGATGAACCCGCTCAGCTTCAGTTGCTGCTCCAATATCAACCTGCCCCATCGCCGCGAGCACTTCGTGATCAGGGTGCATTGTTTGCAAGATCAAACGACCCCCGTCACTCTTGCGACCGACCACACGGGCAGCACGAGCAAGCAACCCCAGAAGGTGCTCCCCCGCCCGAAAACGAGGAGCAAACAATTCACTGTCAACATCGAGGAGCACAACAGTGTCTGCGTGACTCACTCGGTGCAACAGCGCCTCAGTACCAACGAGCACGTCGGTTGAGCCTGATGACCAGTCCGGGTATGAGTCGCCTTCGACTAACAGCGCTGGGCGTCCTGCTGAGGCACCGAGTTCTTTTACGAGCCGAGCCGTACCTGGCCTCAGATTCGAAAATGACAATCCGTTACAACTCAGGCAAAGTAGCGGGCGATGAGCGCCGCACTTCGCGCACGACAACTCATGTTCAGATGGCTGGGACATTAAGGAATCGCACACATCGCAAGACGCGAGCTCACGACAATTGCGACAGGCCAGCAAACGTGAGGTACCAGTGCGATTGATGACACACAGCACTCGGCGAGACGGGTCACGAAGCTCCTCGATCACCGCTGAGGAAAGGCGACCAACTTGGGGACCATCAGCATCAGCGAGATCGGCAACCACGATGTCAGGCCAACCCACCGTCTCACGCTCTCGTGGTGGGGCGATGACATCACCCGAGGTCAATCCCTCGGGTGTTGGCACCGCTGACACCAAGACCAAGGGCACACCAGCGCGCTCTGCTCGCTCCGAAACAACCTCTCGAGCATGCCAAGTTGGCGATGACTCAGATTGAAGTCGCTCGTCAAATTCGTCGATCACAATGATCGACCCGACCTTTGGCAACCGGGCAAACGCAGCTGTCCTCGTGCCTATCGATACGTCAACACCGGCGGCGGCACGAGCCCAATCCTTTGACAACAGAGCAGTACTCACTCCCGCCCGAGACATCCGAGAGTGAAGAATGGCTGCATCATCAACCCCAGGAACGATGACCAGTACAGGCCCTCTCGCGAGACAACTCCACACCGATGGCAATACATCAGAAGTTGGGGGTAACCGCAGCACCCCACCACCTGCCTCTAATAATTTTGCGGTCGCTGGCGAACGGGGTTCTGGATGAAGGCCTGAATACGATGGTGAGCCAATTGCGCGAATCACCTGCAGCGGGGAGGCTGCACGGAAGAATTGAGACCGGCGCCCAGCCCAACGATGGGCAGCCCACTCAGCGAGTTCACACACATCTTCATCGGGCCCAACGCCCGATACATGTCGAAGAGGCAACAGATCTTCAGACGGAGAGGCATCTACGGGATCGAATTCCCTAATCCATCCCCCAATTCGTCTTCCATGGAGGTCGATTCTGACAACTGACCCAATTGAGACTTGATCAGCTAGGTCAGGCGGGATTTGGTAATCAAAGGCGCGATCTGGTCCCGATCGGTCGCAAAGAACGCGTGCGATTTTCGGGTGATCGGCCACTCACAATCCAACAGCAGATGTGAAGTCATCAAGGCGAGACAGAGTCTCCCAAGAGAAACCGTCGCGACCAAAGTGACCGTACGCAGCGGTGCGCTGGTAGCCAGGACGCAGCAACTCAAGATCGCGGACAATCGCACCAGGACGCAAGTCAAATACCTCGCGAACTGCAGCCACAATCTTGTCTGGGTCAACAGACTCAGTTCCGAATGTGTCAACAAGAATGCTCATCGGATGAGCAACACCAATTGCATACGCGACCTGAAGTTCACAACGCCTCGCCGCACCTGATGCGACAACATGCTTCGCTACCCAGCGAGCCGCGTACGCTGCCGATCGGTCAACCTTCGATGGATCTTTACCGCTAAACGCTCCACCACCGTGACGACCCATACCGCCGTAGGTATCGACGATGATCTTTCGCCCGGTGAGGCCACAGTCGCCCTGGGGCCCGCCAATCACAAACCGACCTGTTGGGTTAATGAAAATGTCGTAATCATCACCGGCGAACTCTTCGGGAATAATCGGATTGATGACCTGCTCAATCAGGTCAGGCCGAATGACCGTGTCGCGATCGATGCCATCTTGATGTTGAGTTGAGATCACGACATTCTTGATCGCCACTGGACGACCGTCTTCATATTCGTACGTGACCTGTGTTTTACCATCGGGCCGGAGATACGGGACCTGACCCTTATGGCGTACTTCGGCAAGGCGCTCAGCAAGACGATGGGCGGTCCAAATGGGGAGTGGCATCAGCGCATCTGTTTCATCACAGGCAAATCCGAACATCATCCCCTGGTCACCGGCACCCTGAAGATCAAGATCATCGTCCGTCGGACCAGATGACCGAACTTCTTCTGATGCATCGACGCCCTGCGCAATGTCAGCGCTCTGCTCATCGATCGAAACGATCACGCCACAGGTGTTTCCATCAAATCCGGCATTGGCGTCGTCGTAGCCAATATCGGTAATGGTCTTACGAACAATCTTTGGAATCTCGACATATTCAGACGTCGTGATCTCTCCGGCAACCACACACAACCCGGTGGTAACCATTGTTTCGCAAGCAACTCGTCCCTCAGCATCAACTTCGAGGATTGCATCAAGAATTGCGTCGCTGACTTGGTCAGCGACTTTGTCAGGATGACCCTCGGTCACGCTCTCTGATGTAAATGTCCAACGGGTCACGTCGACTCCTCCATAATTGGTTTCAACGATTCTCAGACTGCCACAAGAACCGTAGCGAATCTTGCATCACCCTCAAGCAGGGGCTTCGCAAGTTCAGTTGGTGGGGTTGACGCGGCCGGCATCTACCGAGCGCATCGCTCCGCGTATCCTAACGATTTCGTCAACGATACCGACAGCAATTTCAGCCTTGGAGCGCAACGCAAGTTCACGCTCGCCGACTGCCGTTACCAGTGTCACTGCGTTTGTTCCATGACTAAATCCGACTCCCTCTGCGCTGACGTCGTTTGCGACGACGAGATCAAGAGACTTCCGTTCAAGTTTTGAACGCGCATTCGCCACAAGGTCACAGGTTTCAGCCGCAAATCCAACAATGGTTTGTCCATTTCGTCGACTACGCCCAATTGCTTCAAGTAAGTCAGGAGTTGGCTCAAGAACAATCTCGGGGACTCCGCCCGCCTTCTTAATCTTCTCAGTCACCACCCGCGTTGGACGAAAGTCAGCAACTGCAGCAGCCATGATCACGATGTCAGCGTTGGGGACGGCAGCATCAAGCGCGTTTTGCATCTGGGCTGCCGTTTCTACCTGCACACGCTCAACTGCAGTTGGGGTAGGAAGTTCTGTTGTCGTAATTGTCGTGACATGGGCACCACGTCGGACACACTCATCGGCAATTGCATGCCCCTGCTTGCCAGACGACCGATTCGCGATGACTCGTACAGCATCTATCGGCTCACGGGTACCGCCCGCTGTCACAACGACACGCAACCCCTCAAGGTCACCCTTACCGAGAACACGATCGACCGAAGCGACGATGTCGACGGGATCGGCGAGACGGCCCTTGCCAATATCTCCCCCTGCCAGCCGACCAGCTTCTGGCTCAACGACATGCACACCGCGGGACTTCAACAGAGCAATGTTGGTCTCAACAGCAGGATGCTCCCACATCTCGGTGTGCATCGCCGGGCACACGATGACCGGCGCACGAGTCGCAATGAGAATATTCGTAAGAAGGTCGGTTGAGAGCCCGTGGGCATACGCAGCAAGCACACGCGCAGTCGCTGGCGCAACAAGTACCAAATCTGCACGCTGACCGAGCGTGGTATGAGGAATCGGGTCAGCACCTTCCCACAAGGAGGTACGAACCGGTTCAGAGCCAAGAGCGCTCAGGGTTGTCGCACCGAGGAAGTGTTGCGCTCCGGCGGTCATCACCGGCGACACATGTGCCCCAGCATCAACCAGACGTCGGCAGACCTCTACAGACTTGTACGCGGCAATTCCGCCGCTTACACCGAGGACGATTCGCTTGCCCGCAAGCATGAGAGCTCAATCAGTCATCTGCTTCGGCGTCGGCATTAAAGCCTTCACCGACGGGGAGATCGGCTTCGTCGACCTCTTCAACTGGCTCGCCCCACAGAATCTTGTCGGCCGAAATCTCTTCGAATGCAACGCTCAGCGGCTTACGAGCGGTTGACGAGACCTGAGGAGGAATCATATGGCCGAGTCCTCCACCCAACTGATTGAAATATGAGTTGATATCACGTGCTCGACGAGCGGCAAGGGTCACAAGCCCAAACTTTGAGTCAACTCGATCCAAGAGACCTTCAATCGGCGGATTCACCATGGTTTCATTCGTTTGTGGCACGTCGGGAAGTGTACCGGAGTTAGCGACGAGACCGTTCGTTCTCTATCACAGCGAGCATCTCATCGATCGTTCGCTCTAAATCATCATTTGTGAGCACGTGGTCTGCAATCTCACGCCCAATTGGCTCCTCTGCCTCCGCTTTTTTGAGTCGGGCAAAGATCTTGTCGTTGGGGTCTCCCCGGCCACGAAGTCGCCGTTCCTGCTCTTCGCGCGATGGCGGAAGAAGAAATATCAGCACCGCATCAGGAAATTGCTGCTTTACCTGCCGGGCACCATCGAGCTCGATTTCAAGTACCACGTCTCGACCGCCGATAGCCGATGTATCAGGTGCAGGGGTGCCGTAATAATTGCCGAGAAATTCGGTCCATTCAAGAAAACCGCTTGCCTGAATTCGTCCCTCAAAATCTTCAGCGGAACAGAACACATAGGCATCAGGGGATTCACCATCCCGGCGCTCACGGGTGGTCCACGACCGGCTCAACCACAGCCGAGAATCCCGTTCGACAAGTCGGTCAACAATCGTCCCTTTCCCAACCCCTCCAGGGCCAGAAACGACAACAATCAGTGGATCTGGGTGATCAGACACCGAACACCCTCAATAATTCATCGCGCTGTCGAGAACCAAGGCCCTGAATCTTGCGACTGTGGGCAATGCCAATCTCATCCATAGCTCGACGCGCCTTGACCTTCCCGACTTTTGGCAACGACTCAAGAATTGACAGCACTTTGATCCCAGCAACATTGGGGTCATCACTGGATAACACGTCGCTGAGCGACATGGAGTGATTCTTGATCCTCGCCTTTACCGCAGCTCGGGCGGTTCGCACCTCGGCTGCTTTTGCAAGTGCAGCTGCACGTTGTTCATCAGTGAGTTGCGGAGGAGGCGTCATCTCCCGAATTTACCGTGGAACTCGGAAACGGGGAGAATTTATTTCTCAGGCGTCACCCACTCCAGCAGATGTGAGTTGAGAAATCGCCGACAGCGAGCGCCTCGCCGCATATGCAAGCAACTCGTTCTGGATCACTTCGATGGCGGCAGGATTCGCGAATGTGGCAGTTCCCACCTGCACCGCGTGCGCACCAGCCAACATCAGCTCTGCCGCTCCCCAACCATTGACCACGCCGCCCACCCCCACAATCGGCAACTCGGGAAACGCGACTCGCACATCGGCAACCGCACGCACCGCAATCGGATGAATCGCTGGACCCGAGACCCCACCTCCGCCATTGCCGAGGACGGGCCTTGCTGTCTCGGGATCAAAGACAAGACCAAGCAATGTGTTGACGAGCGTCACTGCCTCTGCGCCTGCCGCTGACACAGCATCTGCAATCTCAACAAGTCGGTCAGTGTTCGGGCTCAATTTTGCCCATCGAGGCCTCCCGCAGGCTGCTGTTGCTTCCATCACAGAAGCACTGAGTTCAGCATCATGAGCGAAGATCGATCCACGACCCTCCAAGTTGGGGCACGAAAGATTGACCTCTACAGCGACCACCTCGTCTGGCGCGTCGGCGAGCATCTGCGACGCAAGGGCATAGTCGTCAACACTTCGGCCCCAAATCGAGCACACAACGGAGGCTCCAGCATCGATCAACTTGGGAAGTTCATGTACAAGCCAATGCTCAACACCGGGCCCCTGTAAGCCGACAGCGTTGATCATTCCTGCTTGCACCGTGTGAACCCGCGGTGCTGGGTTACCCGCCCACTCGTACGGCGCAATCGACTTCGTAACCACTGCCCCGATCTGAGAAAGGTCGAAATAGGGTGCCAATTCGCTGCCGTAACCAGCAGTTCCAGATGCAGTCATCAGCGGACTCGACAGCGTGATCGATCCGACATTGACACGACGGTCGATGACGGCGACGTCGGCAGCCTGATGGCGAGAACGGCGACTCACCTTTGGTGAAACTCCTGCAGTGTTCGAACGGTCAACGGCTCGCTCGATGTCTCAGCTAGTCCCTGCGCGGCAGCAAGTGCCGCTGCAACTGTTGTCACACAACTCACCCGATGGAGACTGGCTGCCTTACGAATCTGCTCACCGTCACTACGACCGGACGAGCCGCGCGGCGTGTTCACCACGAAGTTGATCGTGCCATCTGCAATGAGATCGATTGCCGTTGTACCATCCTGCTCGGCGACCTTCCCAAGGACACGATCAACATCAATCCCGAACCGAGCAAGGTGGGCTGCGGTTCCCTCGGTTGCTGCGATGGAGAGGCCTCGCTCACGCAATCTCCGGGCCACGACAATTCCGGCAGGCTTATCGGTGTCGTTGAGCGACAAGAACACCATTCCCGTGGTCGGTAGTTCACTACCCGCGGCAAGTTCTGCTTTCGAAAAGGCCCGTCCAAATCCGGTGTCGATTCCCATCACTTCGCCAGTTGAACGCATCTCAGGACCAAGCGCCGGGTCAACTTCAGGGAACCGGTTAAATGGCAGCACGGCTTCTTTCACGGCAACGTGACCTTCGACAGGGTCGCACAACAGTCCCTCGACCCGCAGTTCTGCCAGCGTCGATCCCATCATCACTCGTGTCGCAACTTTCGCAAGAGGAACACCTGTCGCCTTAGCGACAAACGGCACCGTTCGACTTGCACGCGGATTTGCCTCGATGACGTACACCATTGTTCCGACCACTGCGAACTGCACGTTGATGAGACCCCTCACATCGAGGCGCTGAGCAATAGCAGATGTATAGGAGCGAATTACCTCAACCACCCACTCAGGAAGCGTCTGAGGAGGAATCGCACACGCCGAGTCACCAGAGTGAACCCCTGCCTCTTCGACGTGTTCCATCACGCCACCGATCAAGACTTCTCCGGTGTGATCTCGGATGGCGTCGACATCAACCTCGACAGCACTCGCCAAGAAACGGTCAATCAGCACGGGGCGCTCGGCTGACAAGCCACCCTCCCTTCCAAGACTTCCTGCCCCCGAGAGCTCGGCCATTGCACGAGCGAGGTGATCGTGATCATGGATGATCTGCATCGCTCGACCGCCGAGTACATAACTCGGTCGAACAAGCACCGGGAATCCCACCTCATCACAAATCTTGCGAGCCTCTTCCAGGGTGACAGCGGTTCCTCCCGGAGGCTGTGGAATACCGAGCTCGTCACAAAGTCGATTCCAGATTTCACGGTCTTCAGCAGCATCAATTGAGGCAGCTGACGTACCAGCAACGAGGTTGACGTCAATCTCCCCAGCCAACTTCAGCGGTGTCTGCCCTCCGAGAGAAACAATGACTTTCGCTGGACGCTCTGCATCAATGACGTTCAGCACGTCCTCACGCGTTAACGGCTCAAAGTAGAGACGATCGCTCGTGTCGTAATCGGTAGAGACCGTTTCTGGGTTGCAGTTCACCATGATCGTTTCAAAGCCGGCTTCGCGGAGCGCAAAACTGGCGTGAACACAGCAATAGTCGAACTCGATGCCTTGACCGATCCGATTTGGGCCCGAACCAAGAATGATCACTTTGGTGCGGTCTGACTGACGGACTTCGTTCTCGTCTTCCCACGTCGAGTAGTGGTACGGAGTGTCAGCTGCGAACTCGGCAGCACACGTATCGACAGTCTTGTACGTCGGGACAACTCCCAGTGCAAGGCGAGTCGATCGAACATCGTTCTCCGTTGCACCGACAATTCCGGCAATCTGGCGATCCGAATATCCAAGCCGCTTCGCGCGACGCATTGCGCGCCGATCAAAACTATCGAGCGTCATTGAAGTGAGATGGTCATGTTCCTCGCACAGCATCAGGATTTGGTCGAGGAACCAATGGTCGATGCGACACGCATCATGCACCCGTTCAACCGCAACACCCCGGCGGAGCAATTCCGCAACTTGCACAAGGCGATCGGGAGTTGGAATTGCGCACATCTCAAGCAGTTCAACATCTGTATGGGTCGCAAGCGACGAAATTGATCGGCTATCGATGAGGCCGTCGTGTCCCTGCTCGAGCGATCGCATTGCCTTTTGAACACTTTCGGTAAAGGTCCTGCCAATCGACATCGCCTCACCCACCGATTGCATTTGCGTTCCGAGGATTCCCGATGACCCAGGCAGTTTTTCAAACGCCCAACGCGGGATCTTTGTGACGACATAGTCAATGACCGGTTCAAAACTGGCAGGCGTGGCTTTTGTGATGTCGTTTGGAATTTCGTCGAGGGTGTAGCCAACTGCGAGCCGAGCCGCCATCTTTGCGATCGGGAAGCCCGTTGCTTTTGAGGCAAGCGCACTCGACCGAGACACGCGCGGGTTCATTTCAATCACGACCTGTCGACCTGTCGCCGGGTCGACAGCGAACTGGACATTTGAACCGCCGGTTTCCACTCCAACTCGACGGATACAGCGAATTGCAGCGTCACGCATCTCCTGATACTCAACGTCAGTCAGTGTCTGCTGCGGCGCAACGGTGATGGAGTCCCCCGTGTGAACCCCCATCGGGTCAACATTTTCAATCGAACAGATGATGACGCAGTTATCCGACCGGTCTCGCATGACCTCGAGTTCATATTCTTTCCAGCCAGCAATTGACTCTTCGATGAGAATTTCACTAATCGGGCTAGCGGCAAGTCCATTGGAGGCAACACGCTCAAATTCTTCAGCGGTCGACGCGATACCGGTACCACGTCCACCAAGGATGTAAGCGGGTCGAATAATGACCGGCAGACCAATTTCTTCGACCACCACTCGAGCTTCTTCCATCGTGTGCGAAATGCCCGAACGCGGAACATCGAGACCAATCTCGATCATTGCTTCCTTGAATTGCTGCCGGTCTTCAGCGGTGGCGATGGCTTCTGCGTTCGCACCGATCATCTCGGGAGTTCCAGGAACGCCAATCAACCCGCGCTCAAAGAGTTCCATTGCAATGTTTAACGCCGTCTGTCCGCCAAGGGTTGGCAGCACCGCATCGGGCTGCTCGCGCTCGATAATGAGGGCAACCACTTCCCATGTCAACGGCTCGATATATGTGGCATCCGCAAAGTCCGGGTCGGTCATGATCGTTGCCGGGTTTGAGTTCGCAAGAATGACTCGGTACCCCTCTTCACGGAGCACGCGACACGCTTGCGTGCCCGAGTAATCGAACTCGCAGGCTTGACCAATGACGATTGGACCGGAACCGATAATGAGAATTGACGAGATGTCATCACGACGGGGCATTACCTCACCGCCTTTCCAGACGAGCGTTGGGCATCCATGAGGGCAGCAAACCGATCGAATAAATAGATGCTGTCGTGTGGCCCAGGACCAGCCTCGGGATGGTGTTGCACGCTGAAACATTGTGCGCCACGAACCTCCAGGCCTTCACACACACCATCGTTCAGGTTCACGTGGGTCATGTGCACATCGCGCTCCAACCCTGTGAACGAATCGGCGTCGACCGCGAAGTTGTGGTTCTGCGAGGTGATCTCAATCCGATTGGTGGTGAGATCTTTCACTGGATGGTTGCCGCCATGATGCCCAAACGGCAGCTTCACCGTGCTCGCCCCAATTGCCCTTCCAAGAAGTTGGTGGCCAAGACAGATACCGAACAGTGGAACCGCTCCAACGAGTTGAGCAACTTCGCGAGACACTGAGTCGAGCATGCCGGGGTCTCCCGGACCGTTTGACAAGAAGACACCATCTGGTTCACGGGCAAGCACGTCAGAAGCTGACGTTGAGGCTGGAACAACCTCAACTGTTCCGAGTGACCCGAGGTGCCGAAGGATCGTTGTTTTGATACCGAAGTCAAGAGCAACAATTCGACGATGGCCACTTCCAACGGTGTACGAATCTGTTGTCGTCACAGTCGACACGAGATCGACTCCATCAGTTCCTGACTCCTGTTGCGCGCGCACTAACAACTCGGATTCTGACAACCCGCCAAATGCGCCAGGAATGGCACCCTGGCTACGGATTAAACGGGTGAGTCTTCGGGTGTCAATTCCGGCAATTCCAGCAAGTCCCTGAGATGCCAGGTACTCACCAAGGCCCTGCTCCGAGCGGTAGTTCGAGGGCCGCCGCGCGAGTTCGCGGACAATGACTCCTCGACAGAACACACCGCGCGATTCGGCATCGGTGGCATTCACCCCGTAGTTCCCGATGTGAGGGTAAGTGAACGTAATGAGTTGGCCGGCATAGCTGGGGTCCGTGATGATTTCTTGGTACCCCGACAATGCCGTGTTAAACACCACCTCACCGGAGGCAACGACGTGTTCTGCTCCAATCAGTTCACCCTCAAACACGCTGCCATCGGCGAGGACAAGCGCTCCATCTCTGATCTGACCTGAACTCATGCTGTAGCGATCCCGTCTCTTACGACTACTCGACCTTGGAACATTGTGTGACGCACTTTTGCTTTCAAATCAACTCCTACAAATGGGGTGTTGCTACTCCGGCTGGCAAGGGCATGCGGATCAACTTGCCATTCAGCATCTGGATCGATGACGACCAGATTTGCGGGCTCTCCAACCGCTATCGGCCGGCCCTGGCTGTCTGAGAGACCCGCTATTTTCGCTGGGCGCCATGACATCGCACCGATGAGATGCTGCCACGAACAGTCAAGGTGAGCTCGGGCAACACCAAGTGCTGTTTCGAGCCCAAGCATCCCCGGAGGTGCCTCATCAAGTGGTCGATCCTTTGCAGCCGATGGGTGAGGAGCGTGATCAGTAGCAATAGCGTCGATTGTCCCGTCAATGAGCCCTACCTTCACCGCCTCGATATCTGCGATCGTTCGAAGTGGTGGATTCACTTTGTAACGGGTGTCAAAAGACGAAAGGTGCTCATCATTCAAACTGATGTGGTGCGGGGTGGCTTCTGCTGTCACTGGCAGCCCCTCTGCCTTCGCTGCCCTCACTAATTCAACGCTTCGAGCGGTGGATAGATGAAGGAGGTGTACCGGTGAACCGGTCAGCCGCGACAGCTCGATGTCGCGATGCACCATGAGTTCCTCAGCAAGAGCAGGCCAACCAGGAAGTCCGAGGTGAGAACAACATTCCCCCTCGTGCATGACGGCACCAGCCGTCAACGATGCAACCTCGCAGTGCTGGGCGAGAACGACACCAAGTTCACCTGCGTATTCGAGCGCTCGCCGCATCAGCCCCTCGTCTTGCACTCCGGAACCATCATCTGTGAAGAGGCGAACACCAACGGCCGCCAAATCAGCAAACGGAGTCAGTTGGTGACCTGCTCGCCCGATGGTAATTGAGCCAGAAGGACGGACATCGCAGAGGCCAACCTCTCTTCCTCGTTTAGCTACAAACTCGACCACCTCTACACAGTCCTGAGTTGGGTCTGTATTCGGCATTGCAACAACTGCGGTATACCCGCCGAGGGCAGCAGCCCGAGAGCCAGTCTCAATTGTTTCAGCCTCGGGCATACCTGGCTCTCGAAGGTGGGTATGCAAATCGACGAACCCTGGCGCAAGGAGGCAGCCAGAAACATCAAGATGCTCCTCATCTCCAGCAACGAGTGCTTCACCTACCTCAGCGATCACTCCATCTCGCAGGCGGATATCGAGTTGGCGTTCACCTGACTCATCGATGACGACGGCACCAGTCAGCAGCACAGCGTTGTTGTTCATCATTCCTCGATTTCGCCTGATCCGAGCAAGTCGA
>Ga0222719_10002181_pt1 | contig 18128 bp, 22 predicted proteins | sample C33_34DmetaG_FD_165039 | JGI IMG/M metagenome (GOLD analysis project Ga0222719, IMG submission 165039) | Estuarine water microbial communities from San Francisco Bay, California, United States - C33_34D | ecosystem: Environmental > Aquatic > Marine > Unclassified | place: USA: California... | reverse complement strand
ATTGTGGGAAACCATGATACATATTTTAAAAACACCAATGAAGTTAATTCTCCAGGTTTGCTTCTATCTGACTATAATAATATTTCTGTATATAATCAACCTACCGAAGTAAATGTCGGTGGATTGGATATTTTATTTTTACCTTGGATTAATGCTGATAATGAGAAAGTATCTATCGAAACTATTAAAAAGACAAATTGCTGTGTGTCGATGGGGCACCTTGAACTCTCAGGATTTAGAGTTAATCGACAAATCGTCATGGAAGATGGTTTGGAAAGCAAGTTATTTGAGAAGTTCACTAAAGTCTTTTCAGGTCACTACCATACAAGATCAGATAATGGAACAGTCTTCTACTTAGGCAATCCTTATGAGATGTATTGGACTGATGTAAATGATACTCGTGGATTTCATATTTTTGATACGGAAACCCTCACTCATACTCCAATCAACAATCCTTATAAATTATTTTATAATATCTATTATGAGGATACCAATTACAAACTCTTTAATGCTTCTGAGTATGAAAACAAGATTGTAAAGGTGATTGTTCGTAAAAAAACAAAACCAAAAGATTTTGAAAAGTTCATTGATAAACTTTACTCTGTAGGAGTCCAAGATCTTAAAATTATTGAGAACTTTGAGATTCAGGAATCTGAAGATTTTGAGATTGATGAAGAAGAAAATACACTTTCTATTCTAAATCGTTATATTGATGAATCTGAGTTTGAACTTGATAAAAGCATTATTAAAGGTATCTTTCAAGATTTGTATCGACAAGCTTGCGAAGTAGAATAAATGTTTCTTCTCACTCTTAAAGACAATAAAGATGATGGTGCATATGCCGTCCAAGATAGGTACGGACACAAAGTGCTTTTTTTGTTTGAAGAGGAAGATGATGCCGAAAGATATGCTATGATGTTAGAGGATCAAGAAGATGCGGAGATGGATATTGTAGAAGTTGATGATGAACTTGCGATAAAAACTTGTAAGTACCATTCTTACAAGTATGCGATTATTACCCCTAATGACATTGTGATTCCTCCTAAAAATGATAACGTTCAAAAAGATTAGATACAAGAACTTTCTCTCATCCGGTGATCAATTTACAGAGATTGATTTTCAACAACATCATACTAATTTGATTATTGGCACGAATGGTGCTGGTAAATCTACGATGCTTGATGCTCTTACGTTTGTTTTATTCAATAAACCTTTTCGTAAGATTAATAAACCTCAACTTGTAAATGCTACAAATGAAAGAGGGTGTTTAGTTGAGATTGAGTTTTCTGTAAATAGTCGTGACTATTTGGTTCGTCGTGGTATTAAACCAAATGTTTTTGATATTGAAGTTAATGGAACTGCACTTCACAGAGAAGCAGATGATCGTGCCAATCAACGCATTCTGGAAGAAAATATTCTTAAGGTAAATTATAAATCTTTTACTCAGATTGTAATTTTGGGTAGTAGTACTTTTGTGCCCTTTATGCAATTAACAACATCTAATCGTCGTGAAGTGATTGAAGATCTGTTGGATATTCGTATTTTCTCTGCGATGAACAGTCTTATTAAAGATAATATTCGTACAAAAAAAGAGCAGATTAAATCATTGGATCTTAAGAAAGGCAATCTTAAAGATAAGATGAAGATGCAGCAAGAGTTTATTGAGGAGTTGGAAAATCGTGGTAATGCGAATATAAATGCCAACAAGGAAAAGATTATCAACTTAGATAATGAAGTTGGTAATTATATGAATACTAATGAGGACTTGGAGGGGCAAATAAAAACACTGCAAGTTGATATTGAAGAACTTCAAGGTGTAGGTGATAAGTTAGTAAAACTTAACAACCTTAAAGGTAAAATCTCTCAAAAGGTAAGCACAATTACCAAAGAACATAAGTTTTTTACTGAAAATACGGTATGCCCTACCTGTACACAGGAGATTGAGGAAGAGTTTCGTGTAAATAGAATTGCGGATGCTCAAAATAAGGCAAGAGAACTTAAAGATGGTTATGATGAACTTGAGCAAACTATTAAGTCTGAACAAGAACGAGAGCGTCAATTTAATGCCCTATCTCAGGAGATTACAAAGTTAACGCATGGTATTTCTCAAAACAATACTCGGATTAGTCTCAATCAACGACAGATCAGAGATCTTGAACATGAAATTCAAACTATTACCAATCAGTTACAAAACCGAAATACTGAACATGAGAAGTTAGAAGAGTTTCGAGAAAATCTCCAAAAGACAATAGAAGACCTCTCAGACAAAAAACAAGAAATCGTTCATTACGATTTTGCCTATTCTCTACTCAGAGATGATGGTGTAAAAACGAAGATTATAAAGAAGTATCTTCCTTTCATAAATCAGCAGGTTAATCGTTATCTTCAAATGATGGACTTTTACATCAACTTTAAACTTGATGGAGAGTTTAATGAAACGATTGAATCACCTATTCACGAAAACTTTTCTTATAGTTCTTTTAGTGAAGGTGAAAAAATGCGTGTAGATTTGGCTCTACTCTTCACTTGGAGAGAAGTTGCTAGACTCAAGAACTCGGTGAATACAAATCTGCTGATTATGGATGAGGTATTTGATTCTTCACTGGATGGATTTGGAACTGAAGAGTTCCTTAAGATTATTCGATATGTTATTAAGGATGCTAATATATTTGTCATCTCTCATAAGTCAGACTTACATGACAAATTTGAAAGTGTCCTACGTTTTGAAAAAGTAAAAGGTTTTTCGCGTATGGTGTCCTGACACACCAAAGAACAATGCAAGTCCCAAACTGGAAACATAACTCTGGCAAAGAACAGAAACGAAAACTGAAACCACAAGCAATGAGGGCACGAAAGGAGGCACTCAGACATTTCAAGAAGCGTCACATGACCCTGCCTAAACAGCAGGGTTCTTTTGTATAATAGGTTCATACGCAACAGACCGATGACCGTTAAGCACGAAATCAAGTCCCAACTTGCCAAACTTCTTGCCACTGAAGACCTTGTGGTGGAGCACAAGCAGGTTGAGACTGCTTGCTTCAATGTCCACACTCGTGTTCTGACTTTGCCAATGTGGGAGGGTGCCACGAATGAGATTTATGATATGTTGGTGGCACACGAGGTGGGTCACGCACTTTATACACCTGACCGTGATTGGTTGAAAGATTATAAAATTCCTCCACAGTTCGTCAATGTGGTTGAGGATGCTCGCATTGAGAAGATGATGAAACGTCGTTATGCTGGTATCTCCAAGACCTTCTATCGTGGTTATAGTGATCTTTCTGATAAAGATTTCTTTGGTGTTGAGTGTGAAGATGTCAGCAAGATGAACCTTGCAGACCGAGTAAATCTTTATTTCAAGATTGGTAACTTTATTGATATTCCTTTTGATGAATATCTTGAGATGTCAATCGTTCGTATGATTGATGGTTGTGAAGATTTTGATGATGTTCTGATTGCTGCACAGGCACTCTATAAGTATTGTCAAGAACAGATGAATACTGAAACCAAGACTGATATGGATTCCCTAGAATCGCAAGGTCAAGGTTCTACCGAGCAACAGCAGCAATCTAACGATTCTGATGAAGAAGGTCAGGAAAAATCTAATGAAGATAATTCTTCCGAGGATGCAACTGAAAAAAATGATGCTGATTTGGAGACTCCAAGTTATAAGCAAAATGCTGGAGAAAAGTCAGAACCTCAAGTCAATACTATGAATTCTCTTGAGGAATCTATTAAAGACCTCGTGAATATGAATGGTATTGAGAATGTATATCTTGAGATGCCAAAAGTAAATTTGGAAAAGATTGTTGTTCCCAATTCAACAATTCATAGTGCTTGTCACGAATTGTGGGATAATTATTACGATAAAACTGTCTTTGATCATGTTGATGCTGAGTTCCTCAAGTTTAAGAAGTCTGCACAGAAAGAAGTTAATTATCTTGTGAAAGAGTTTGAGTGTCGTAAGTCAGCAGATTCTTATGCTCGTGCTACAACTGCACGCACTGGAGTTCTTGATTGTACTAAACTTCATACTTACAAATACAATGAGGATTTGTTTAAGAAAGTAACCACTCTTGCTGATGGTAAGAATCATGGTCTTGTGTTTGTTCTGGACTGGTCTGGTTCTATGGGAAAAGTTATGTTAGATACTGTAAAACAACTTTGTAATTTGGTGTGGTTCTGTAAAAAGGTTGGTATTCCTTTTGATGTTTATGCATTTACTAATGACTATCCTCTTGTATCTCTAGATGAGAATGGTAGTGCAGTTGTTCGTGAACTTTCTTATAAGAAAAAAGATGGATTGATGCAGGTTGGAGAGTGGTTCTCTTTAATGAATATTCTGACTCATAAAGTCAATACTAAAACTTTTGAGAATCAGATGAAGCATATCTTTCGTCTTGCATGGAGTTTTAGTCGTTATGCAATGTATAAGATTCCTGTAGGTATGGATCTTTCTGGTACTCCTTTAAATGAGACAATGATTTCACTTCATCAAATCATTCCACAATTTAAGAAAGAGAACAAACTTCAGAAGGTACAGTGTGTTGTATTGACTGATGGTGAAGGATGTTCTCTCAAATATCATCGTCAAGTGCAACGTCACTGGGAATCCGAACCTTTTATGGGCACGGCACACATTGGAGCAAACTGCTTCTTGAGAGATCGTAAGACTGGTAATACTTATAACATGGGTGACAATTGGTATGATATGACCGACGTTCTCCTTGAAAATCTTAAGGATAATTTTGTAGATGTAAACTTTATTGGTATTCGTGTTCTTGAATCTCGTGATGCTGGTTCTTTTATTCGTCGTTATTGTTGGGATAATTTTGAAATGAGTGAGAAGATTAAAATTCAATTTAAGAAAGAAAAGTCATTTGCACTTAAGACATCTGGATATCATACTTATTTTGGTCTTTCTGCAAATGCTCTCGCAAGTGAGTCTGAATTTGATGTAGATGAAGATGCTTCAAAGGCACAAATTAAAAAGTCATTTATGAAGAGCCTTCAGAATAAAAAAATGAATAAGAAAATCCTAAATGAGTTTGTAGACCTTATTGCCTGATAAATATTTTTATAAGTAATAGGTAAAACTAATGTCTAGATTTGGAGATTTAGTGGGAGGTAAAAAAGCAGCACCTGCTCCAACTCCCGCACCAAAACCTGTAGTAGAAGAACCTGTAGAGGTTGCAGAGTCTCCTATTGTTGGTGAAGATACTACAAATTATGAAGAGCTTATTGAAGAAGAACTTTATGAAAGTGATGTATCATTTCATGATATGAGTAAGAAAGAACTTGAGGAGTATGGTCGCACTGTCGGCATTGAGTTGGACAGAAGGCATTCTAAGAGAAGATTGGTTCAAGAGTTGGAAGAGCACTTGTCCAATTCCTAAACTGTCCACAGGGGGTCATTGAGACCCCCTTTTCCTTGTATAATAACTTCAGTTGAAACGAACAACCAACATCATGTCTCTCTCTGCCGACTATATCCGCACTTCTCTTCAGGAACTTTATGGTGAATCTGTGACTACTGGAGACATTCGTGCTTGGTGTGCAATGAATGGTACCAACTATCAGACTATCACTAACAAACTTTCCGATTATAAAGTGGGACGTGGTAAGTGGAATCTTGAAGTGACTCAACAAAAAGTGGAAGAAATCGAACGCACTTATCAGGCACCTGCAGCATTGCCTTCCGTAGAACAAAACCTTATCCCAGAAAAAGATGATACCTTCGTCAAGTTTGGCAATTTTGGTGACATTAAAAAAATTGTTCAATCCCGTCTTTTCTATCCGACATTCATTACTGGACTTTCCGGTAATGGTAAGACGTTCTCTGTTGAGCAAGCATGTGCCCAACTCGGACGAGAACTTATCCGTGTAAACATTACGATTGAGACTGATGAAGATGATCTTATTGGTGGTTTCCGTCTTGTTGATGGTGCTACTGTTTGGCATAACGGTCCCGTTATTGAGGCACTGGAACGAGGTGCAATCCTATTGCTTGATGAGATCGATCTCGCATCCAATAAAATTCTCTGCTTGCAATCTGTTCTTGAAGGTAAGGGAGTGTTTTTGAAGAAGATTGGTAAGTTTGTAAAACCTTCTTCTGGATTTAATGTGATTGCTACTGCCAATACGAAAGGCAAGGGTTCTGATGATGGTCGTTTCATCGGCACTAATGTTCTTAATGAGGCATTCCTTGAACGTTTCCCTGTGACCTTTGAGCAGATGTATCCTACTCCTTCTACTGAACAAAAGATCCTTGAGGGTATTGCTTTAGAACTTGGAGTAGAAGATCGTGACTTCTGTAAGCGTCTGGTTGATTGGGGTGATATTATTCGCAAGACCTTCTATGATGGTGGTATTGATGAGATCATTAGCACTCGTCGTCTTGTTCATATCATTCATGCATATTCAATCTTCCAAGACAAAGCAAAAGCAATCCAAGTCTGTGTAAACCGATTTGATGATGAAACCAAACAAGCATTCCTTGAACTCTATGACAAAGTTGATGCAGACTTCCAACTCCCTATGGAATCAGTACAAGAAGGTACTGTGGGAAACCTTTCCTGATTTAGAGAACGTTTGTGATTGGGCAGATTGGGAGGAAAACAATACCTCTCTTTCTGCCAAGATCTACAGCACTAAACACATTCTTAAATCCAGAGAAGTTGAGATATGGGATGAAAAATCTTGTATTTACAACAACATCATCTATCCTAGAACTGGTAGCAATCTTCCTTGCTTCGGTATGGACTTGATGGGTTTCTTTGACAAGAAAGTCATTATTGTATTTGATTTTCAGCATCCAGTGGAAAACTATTTGTTCTCCCATCCAGACCTCCCTAAGGCAGATGGTTCATTCCGATTTTTTGAACCTGGTAATCACTTCTCCGAGAATGTGTATGTTGCCAAGTGTACAATGTCTGAGGTCAATGAACATCTTGATACATTCAAGAAGTACTTGACTACCTACAAGGATATGCTAGAATGTGAACAACCTACTGGAAATGATTTTTCCACCTATTGTGACTTTGATTCTTATATGAAAAAGTTAGACCCTGTGAGTGGATATCTTTCTAGTAAATTTGGTAAAGAAAAAGCAGAGTCTCTTGTAAACGATTTTCTTTTCTGCTATGGTTAACTCTTGGTCCCTACTTTATGATGAACTAACAATGAAAGAAACTATTGATGATGGTATGCGTCCTTGGGGACACAGTGACTATGAATTTTTAATTAGTAATATGGATAATATGATTACAGAATCTAATGCAATACCTTGGAAGTATAATGAAGAAAAAATTGTAAAAGAACTTCTTGAGTATATTCGGGGAACTTATACCCAGCACTATTCTGCTGGTGATGACAAAATTCAAACGCTTGACTTGATTGAAGCGTGTGGTGATGGTGAAGCATTCTGCCGCAGCAATATTCTTAAGTATGCCTCTCGTTATGATAAGAAAGGCACTGCACGTCGTGACATTATGAAGATTTTGCATTATGCTGTTCTTCTAATGAACTTCAATGATAAGAACGCACAACGTGAAACCTACAACCAATGAAACTGAAAGAACACACAATGAAACTATCTGACAATGCCCTTGCTATCCTGAAGAACTTTGCTGGAATCAACAATTCTATTCTTGTAAAGCAAGGCAACAAACTTCGCACTATCTCTGTGGCAAAGAACATTCTTGCCGAAGCAGAAATCAAAGAAGAGTTTCCTCGTGACTTTGCCATTTATGATCTGAACCAGTTTCTGAATGGTTTGAGTCTGCACCAAGATCCCGATCTTGATTTTCAGGAAGATTCTTATTTGAGTATTAAAGAGGGTAAGCGTCGTGTGAAGTATTTCTTTGCAGATCCTAATGTCATTATTGCACCTCCTGAAAAAGAGATTCAACTTCCTACTCAAGATGTGTGCTTCCAAATGGATAGTGTGACTCTTGAGAAACTAGTGAAAGCAGCAGCAGTTTATCAACTTCCAGACCTCTCTGCGATTGGTGAAAATGGTGTTATTAAACTGGTAGTCCGTGATAAGAAGAACGATACTTCTAACGAATATGCGATTGTGGTTGGAGAAACAGACCAAGAGTTTAGTTTCAACTTCAAAGTCGAAAACATTAAGATTATTCCGGGTGCTTATGATGTCGTAGTCTCTTCTAAACTTTTGTCGCAGTTTACGAATACTCAACACAATCTAAAGTATTATATTGCTCTGGAACCTGATTCCACTTTCGGTTGATGAGACACATTCTCTTTACATTGAAGGGTTGTAATGTTGAGTTGATGGAGGATGAAAATTACATGAGAAAAATGCTGTACGATGCAGCAAAAGAATGTAATTCGACCCTCCTCAACTTATCAATACATAAGTTTGAACCGCAAGGATTCACTGGTATTGCTATGCTTGCCGAGTCCCATATCAGCATTCATACTTGGCCAGAAAAAGGTATGGCAGTGTGTGACGCTTTTACCTGTGGTGACCACACTACACCTGAAAAAGGTGTAGAATATATGCAGAAGATGTTGGAGTCAACCGACATCATTATGAATGAATTTATTCGACCATTAGAATGAACATCTTTGTCACAGATCCGTTCCCTGCCGAAAGTGCTATCTGTCTTCCTGACAAACACATTGTCAAGATGCCGCTTGAGTGCTGCCAGATGCTTAGCATTATTGCTTCTCCCTGGTATCATGATTATGGGACTCTTCCCAAACAAGACGGCACTGCCTACAAGACAGAAAAAGGGGCATTCCGCAACCACCCCTGCACCAAATGGGCGGCAGAGACGGTGGACAATGCCTACTGGCTCATCAAGTGGGGATTGAACTTGTGCCAAGAGTATACCTTGCGGTATAATAAGACCCACTCTTGTGAAGGAACACTGACTCATGCTTACTACCTTTTCCCCAAAGGTAGACTTGACGAAGTAACTCCTTTCGCAAGAGCAATGCCTGAGGAATACAAGTTTGATACTAGTATTTCTACATTTGACGCATACAAGATGTATATCGCATCCAAACCTTGGGTGAAAGACAACTACCTTCGTATGCCCCAACGCAAACCTGATTGGATTTGATTATGAGTAACTTTATCTGGTGCGAAAAATATCGACCAAAGACTATTGAAGAATGTATTCTCCCAGAGAATACTAAGAAGACATTTCAGGAGTTTCTAAATAAGGGAGAAATCCCGAATATGCTTCTTGCTGGTCCTCCTGGTATTGGTAAGACTACAGTGGCAAAGGCACTATGTAATGAACTTGGAGTAGATGTTTATGTCATCAATGGATCCGACGAAGGTCGATTCCTCGATACTGTCAGAAACAATGCGAAGAACTTCGCTTCGACCGTCTCACTTACGGCAGATGCTAAACACAAAGTCATCATCATTGATGAGGCAGATAACACGTCCAATGATGTTCAACTCCTCCTACGGGCGTTTATTGAGGAGTTTGCTGGTAACTGCCGATTCATCTTCACCTGCAACTACAAAAATAAAATCCTTGAACCACTCCACTCCCGATGTGCCGTCGTTGAGTTTGGAATCAAGGGAAAAGAACGTCAAGCAATTGCAGCATCCTTCTTCAAACGTCTACAACAAATCCTGGATACAGAAGGTGTTGAATATGATAACAAGGTCCTGGTAGAACTTGTCAATAAGCACTTTCCTGATTGGAGACGTGTGCTCAATGAGTGTCAACGATACTCTGTAAGTGGAAAGATTGACTCTGGTATTCTTGCTACTTTCTCTGACGTTGCTGTTAATGATCTTATCAAAAACCTCAAAGAAAAGAACTTTCCCGAAGTTCGGAAGTGGGTGGTATCTAATCTGGACAATGATACTACTGTACTTATGCGTCGTATTTACGATGCTCTTTATTCATCCCTTGAAAACAATAGTATTCCTGCTGCTGTGCTTGTTCTTGCTAAGTATCAGTATCAGTCGGCATTCGTGGCTGACCAAGAGATAAATATGCTTGCTTGTCTAACTGAAATAATGGTGGAGTGTAATTTTAATGATTGATGTAAAACTACTGCGTATTGTAACTGGTGAAGAAGTTATTGCAGAATTTCTATCTGAAACAGAAGATAGTATCACAGTACAAAATGGACTTGTAGTCCTTCCAACAAATTCTGGTGTTGGATTTGCTCCTTGGGCAACCGTAATTAGTCAGGATAAACCTGAAATTACAATGTCCAAAAAACATATTGTATATGTTGCGGAAGTGCAAGAAGATGTCTTTAAAAAGTATAATGAAATGTTTGGTAGTAAATTAATTACTCCAGATAAGAAAAAATTGATTGTCTGATTATGAAAAATAAAAAAAACAAAGGTATTAGCACAGATGAAGTCATCACACTATTATATCTTCTGGGGCATTTGCACCGTGGGAGTTATTCTTGGTCAACTTTATGTTGGTTCTGGATATAGAGTCATGGCAGATAGTGTAAATAATCTTACATATAGTCTTGTGAGGGAATTGGATGCGCCTACTCAGTATCGATAAATCTAAACTGGTAGAAGAAAGGGTAAAAACAACACCAGAAAATGTTGCAGAAGCAAATCAAGCATTGTTTCGTGCTACAATGAACTTACCTACTGCCGCAAAGCATTGTGGTATGACGCAGAAGGAAATGAAATTGACCTTCCGTGAATATTTGAAGTATCATCCTATTGATTATGAAAACGTTTCCTCTGAAAACCTGTCTTAGATATCCTGGAGGCAAGTCTAAAGCAACAAAGACTTTATCTCCATGGTTTCCTGAAGACTTTAAAGAATATCGTGAACCATTCATTGGTGGTGGTTCTGTGGCATTTTATGCTACTCAGGCATATCCTGATGTTCCTGTATGGATCAATGATAAGTATGTAACTCTCTATAACTTTTGGGTTCAACTCAGAGATTCTGGTGAGGAACTTTCTGATCGTCTAAATGATATCAAATCAAAAGCATCTAACTATAAATCTCAGGATGATAAGGATGCCGCGCACAAAGAATTATTTGACAAAACGCGGGATGATATCAATAGTCAGGATGGACTTGATCGTGCCGTAAGTTTTTTCATTCTAAACAAGTGCAGTTTCTCTGGACTGACTGAGAATAGTACGTTCTCTAAAACTGCGGCACGTTCTAACTTTTCTTTTGTTGGTATTCAGAAACTCAAGCAATATTCTCAACTCATTCAGAAGTGGAAGATTACGAATATTGATTACTCGGAAGTGATGAATGCTCCTGGTGAGGATGTATTTGTATTTCTTGATCCACCTTATGATATTAAGGACTTCCTTTATGGAAAGGATCGTGAGATGCACAAGTTCTTTGATCACGATAAATTTGCCGAAGATGTTTATAAATGTCCTCACAAGTTTATGATTACCTACAATGTGAATGATAGGTTGTTAGAACTTTATAAGGATTACTATCTTCGTGAATGGAAACTTCGTTATTCTATGGCACATCGTGGAGAGAAGGGAACGGATGAGAATGTAAAGACAGAACTTCTTGTGACCAACTATCCTACCGAGAAAGTAGAAAATAATATCCTGACTCAAATTCTGTTTGACTTATGACTGAACTGAAAGACTGGCTCAACTCCATCAATCAAACGAAGAAACATTTGATTGATGAAGATCCTTCACTTGAGAAGGAGTATCCTCCATATATTATTAATCGTTGTCTTTCTGGACACATTGATACATTGATGTTTGTCAATGAACTCAATCAGTATCATTTTCTTCCAAAAAAGTTGCAATATGACTTTCTTATAAATATTGTGAGGAAAAAGAAGAGGTTTTCTCCCTGGATCCGACAAGATAAAATCAAAGATCTTGATTATGTCAAACAATATTATGGTTATAGTAATGAGAAGGCAAAACAAGCTTTGAAAATACTCACAAAAGAACAACTTAATTTTATTAAATCAAAATTTGATACTGGAGGAAAAAAATGAGTGTTGTTAGAGAAGCTGAAGTGACGTGGACACCCGAACAAATGGTTGAGGTTGTTCTGGGTGAACCTGATGATTTTCTGAAAGTGCGTGAAACTTTGACACGCATCGGTGTTGCATCTAGGAAAGAGAAAAAGATTTATCAGTCCTGTCATATTCTGCATAAACAAGGTAGATATTTCCTTGTGCATTTTAAGGAATTGTTTGCTTTGGATGGAAAGCACGCAAATCTGACAGTAAACGATGTTCAGAGACGTAATCGTATTGCACAACTGCTTGCTGATTGGGGTCTGATTAGTATTGTGAATGTTGAAAAGATTACTGATATTGCACCACTTAATCAAATCAAAGTTCTTGCATATAAGGACAAGCAAGATTGGATTCTTGAGACCAAGTATAATATTGGATCTAAGAAGAAAAGGACAGAGGAAACCGAATAAGTCTCAGGAGGTGCTTGACACCTCCTTTCTTTTTGGTTATAATATTGTTGCTTCAGTGGAACGCGAGTTTCACTGAAACTCGTCTCTCTAATTGGAGATTAAAAAACCTTACCATTGGAATAAAATTATGAACAAAAGAAGTATTGTACCAATTGCATACGCAATATCAACTCTCAATGAGAATCTCTCTCAAGGAGAAAAAGAAAAGATGTTTCGAAAAATCCTTGGAGAACAAGATCCACAAAGGGGGAAAGGTACTGGATATGTGAGATTTGCTCAAATGCAGGCTAATGATCCAGAAGCAAAACGTAAAGTAGCGTTCAATCATCAGTCTAAGGAAGATGTAACAAAAACGGCAATTCAAATCCGAAATGTTCTTAGGTCAATGGATTTTAAGGTTTGAGTAAAACCGAATAAAAAGATACGGGGTTCCACACCCCGTTTTTTATGTCTTATGCTAATATATACTTATGGATGCCTTTAGGGTCCACACAATCAAATCTCGCTTTAAAAGGAGAAGTAAAGATGAACAATCTTACAAGGTACAATGCTGCCAATATGGATCAGCTGCTAGACCGTATAAATAGAAATAGCATCGGTATGGATGAATACTTTGATCGTCTGTTTAGACTCCACGAAACAACGACAAACTATCCCCCATACAATCTAGTCACGGTAAGCAACGTAGAATCGAGACTAGAACTTGCACTAGCAGGATTTAAAAAAGCAGAAGTCAATGTCTACACTCAAGACGGTAAACTCTTTGTCGAAGGACAAAAAGAGGACAAAGAAACTGGAACCGATTATATCCACAGAGGAGTGGCTCAGAGATCTTTCACCAGATCTTGGACACTCTCAGATGAAACGGAAGTTAGATCAGTTGTATTTGAGGATGGGTTACTGAGTATTGTTTTGGGAAAAATCGTCCCAGAGCACCACCAAAGAAAAGATTATTTGTAAATCCTAACATTTTCTTTATATTTTTGTTGTGGTTGATACAGAGTTTTGTATCATAGTGATACAGTTTTCTATATAATTATGTAACTTGGAGGACGACTTATGAACTTCACAGCCGCCACTCTTCTGTTAGGAACCGTATCATCTCTTTTTAGTTGGGCAGTTCTCGCACCAACACTATCATAACACTTCCTGAAAACTAAATATTAGGTATCGTCGCCGCACGGGGTTCTATGGCAAAATCCATAGACACCCCGATTTTTTTGTGTTATAATGACTTGAGAGGTAAATTAAAAATGTCGATTAAGATTGCATTATTAAAGTCTGGAGAATCAGTTATTGCTGATATTAAAGAATTAGTTCAGGAAGAAAAGATTTGTGGATATCTATTTAAAAATCCTTACGCAGTAAATCTTGCTCCCAGATATGGATTTTTGACGGAAGAACCCACAACGGATGAAGATGAGGGTCAAATGAATGTGTCATTTTCTCCTTGGATTCCACTTACTATGGATAAGGAAATTCCTGTGAGATATGATTGGCTTGTGACTGTTGTAAGTCCTGCCAAAGAAATTGAAAAACTTTATGAGGAGATGATTAATGGACAAGACGATCAAACTGATTCTACTGACGAACAGTGAAAGACTGATTAGTGAAATTGTTGAGGTTGGTGCCGATATTGGTCAACCAGATTGCAAACTCATTAAACCGCATGAAATCTGGGAAGGGCACAATCTTTGTCCTTGGATGATGGATAATACTGATCAAGTTGAATTTATGATCAGTTCTGATAAAATTATTACTATTGCCGATCCTAATTCGGAACTACTTGAAAAATACTTGGAAAAAATTAACTGATGCGGTTTTATACAAACGTACAAATGGTCGGAGATCACTTCTTGGTACGTGGTTATGAAAATGGAAAACATTTTGCAACCCGTGAGAAGTTTTATCCGACTCTTTTTGTTCCTTCAAATAAGAAAACAAAGTACAAAACTCTTGAGGGTGAAAACGTTGAATCTGTTCAACCTGGATCTGTTCGTGAGTGTAGAGACTTTATTAAAAAGTATGAGGGTGTAGAAAACTTTAAAATCTATGGGAATGATCGATACATCTGTCAGTATATTTCTGAGATGTATCCTGAGGAAGAGATTAAGTTTGATACTAATAAGATTAAGATTTCTACTCTCGATATTGAGGTTGCATCGGAGAATGGTTTCCCTGATGTAGAATCTGCTGCCGAAGAAGTTTTGTTGATTACAATTCAGGATTATGCGACAAAGCAGATTCGCACCTGGGGTCGTGGTCCATTTGATAATAAACAAGCAAATGTTCTTTATAAAGGTTTTCGTACTGAGTATGAACTTCTGACAGATTTCATTAACTGGTGGATGATTGAAGAAAACACTCCCGAGGTTGTCACTGGATGGAATAGTGAGTTGTATGATATTCCATATCTTGTTCGTCGTATTGATCGTATTCTTGGGGAGAAGTTGATGAAACGTATGTCACCTTGGGGATTGGTGACTGAACGTGAGACTGTTGTGATGGGTCGTAAACAGATTTCATATGATGTTGGTGGCATTACTCAACTTGATTATCTAACATTGTATAAGAAGTTTACATATAAAGCACAAGAATCGTATCGTCTAGACTACATAGCTAGTGTAGAACTTGGACAGAAAAAACTTGATCACTCCGAGTTTGATACTTTTAAGGATTTTTATACAAACGGGTGGCAAAAGTTTGTAGAATATAACATCATTGACGTGGAACTTGTTGACCGAATGGAAGACAAGATGAAACTGATTGAACTTGCAATTACTATGGCATATGACGCCAAGGTAAACTATAATGATGTGTTCTTTCAGGTTCGTATGTGGGATGCGATTATTTACAACTATCTCAAAAAAAGAGATATTGTGATCCCACCTAAAGAACGTTCAGACAAAGATTCCAAGTACGCAGGTGCCTATGTCAAGGAACCGATTCCGGGAAAGTATGATTGGGTTGTGTCTTTTGACCTCAATTCTCTTTACCCTCACCTTATCATGCAGTACAACATATCCCCGGAGACATTACAAGATACTCGACATCCTTCGGCTACGGTAGATAAGATTTTAAACGAAGAACTGACGTTTGAAATGTATAAGGACAATGCGGTGTGTGCCAATGGTGCAATGTACCGCAAGGATGTTCGTGGATTTTTGCCTGAGTTGATGGAGAAGATCTATAAAGATCGAACCATCTATAAAAAGAAGATGCTTGCAGCAAAACAAGATTATGAAAAAACTCCAACGAAGTCACTGGAGAAAGAAATTGCACGGTGCAACAACATCCAGATGGCACGAAAGATTCAACTCAACTCTGCTTATGGTGCCATTGGTAATCAGTATTTTAGGTATTATAAACTTGCAAATGCTGAAGCAATTACTCTCTCAGGTCAGGTTTCCATTCGTTGGATTGAGAACAAGATGAATGGATTTCTAAATAAGATTTTACAAACTGAGGAAGTCGATTATGTCATCGCATCTGACACTGACTCAATCTATCTTAATATGGGACCTCTTGTTGATAAATTTCTTAGTAATAAGTCTGACGATAAAACAAAGATTGTTCAGTTACTTGATAAGATCTGCCAAGACAAGTTGGAACCATTCATCGAACAATCTTATACGGAACTTGCGGACTACGTTCAGGCATATGAACAGAAGATGATTATGAAACGTGAGAACATTGCAGAACGTGGTATTTGGACTGCAAAGAAACGTTATATTCTCAATGTATGGAATAGTGAAGGTGTTCAGTACAATGAACCCAAACTAAAGATGATGGGAATTGAGGCAGTCAAGTCCTCCACTCCAGCACCTTGTCGTCAGATGATTAAGGATGGACTTAAGTTGATGATGAGTGGTACAGAAGAAGATGTCATTAACTTTATTGATGAGTCTCGCAAGAAGTTTAAGCAACTTCCTCCTGAAGAAATTGCTTTTCCTCGATCAGTATCTGATGTTGTAAAGTATAAATCTCATTCTGACATTTATACTAAAGGTACTCCCATTCATTGTCGTGGAGCACTTCTTTTTAATCACTACATTAAACAAAAGAAACTTGATAATAAGTATTCTTTAATCAATAATGGTGAAAAGATTAAGTTTCTTTATCTCAAGAAACCAAATATCATTCAAGAGAATGTAATTTCATTTATTCAAGACTTCCCTACAGAACTCGGTCTTGACAAGTACATTGACTATGAACTACAATTTGAAAAGAGTTTTGTAGAACCACTCAAGTCCATTCTTGATGCAATTGGGTGGAATGTAGAAAAAACTGTAAACCTTGAACTATTTTTCGGATAATGGACTTTTTAAAAGATATTGTAAAAGAGATTGGAGATGACTTCACAAAACTCGCAGCAGACATCGACGAAGCAGAAACTTACGTGGACACAGGTTCATACATCTTTAATGGACTTGTTTCAGGTAGTTTATTTGGTGGTGTATCTGGGAATAAGATTACTGCCATTGCTGGGGAGTCTAGTACTGGAAAAACTTTTTTTAGCCTCGCAGTGGTTAAGAATTTTCTGGACTCTAATCCTGATGGATATTGCTTGTATTTTGATACTGAGGCAGCTGTCAATAAGTCACTCTTAGAAAGTCGTGGTATTGCTCTTGACAGGTTAGTTGTTGTCAATGTTGTGACTGTTGAAGAGTTTCGTAGTAAAGCACTCAAGGCAGTAGACATTTACTTAAAAAAACCTGTAGATGAACGCAAACCTTGTATGTTTGTGTTAGACTCTCTAGGAATGCTTTCCACTGAGAAAGAGATTACTGACGTTCTCAATGATAAACAGGTTCGGGACATGACTAAATCCCAACTTATCAAAGGTGCCTTCCGTATGCTCACTCTCAAGTTGGGTCAGGCAAACATTCCAATGATTGTGACGAATCACACCTATGACGTTATCGGTTCTTATGTTCCTACAAAAGAAATGGGTGGTGGTAGTGGTCTCAAGTATGCTGCCAGTACCATCATTTATCTCAGCAAGAAAAAGGAAAAGGATGGAACAGAAATTGTTGGAAACCTTATCAAGGCAAAGACTGCTAAGTCGCGTCTGAGTAAAGAAAATAAAGATGTCACAGTTCGTCTTTACTATGATGAGAGAGGTCTGGACAAATACTATGGTCTGTTAGAACTTGGAGAAATCGGTGGTCTGTGGAAGAATGTAGCAGGTCGGTATGAGATAGATGGTAAGAAGGTATATGCCAAAGCAATCCTAAAAGACCCAGAAACATATTTCACCCCAGAGGTGATGGAACAGTTAGATCAAATTGCACGGAAAGAATTTAGTTATGGAGAGAGTTGAATTTCTTGTCCTCAAGAATCTATTACATAATGAAGAATTTCTAAGAAAAACAATTCCCTTCATCAAGTCAGAATATTTCCAAGATCATAACCAAAAGGTTGTGTTTGAGGAGATTGTTGACTTTGTGAATCAATACAACGAGACTCCTACACAGGAGGTTTTGAGTATTGAGATTGAGAAGAGGAATGATATCAACGAACAAACATTCAAAGAGTTGGTTCACTTAGTCAGTAATTTGACCGAAGAACCACAGGAGTTTGGATGGTTGTGTGACACTACGGAAAAGTGGTGTAAAGAACGTGCCATCTATCTTGCACTGATGGAGTCTATTCAGATTGCTGATGGTCAAGATAGTAAGAAGGCTCCTGATGCAATTCCTTCTATTCTTTCTGATGCATTGA
>Ga0222719_10002179_pt1 | contig 18139 bp, 32 predicted proteins | sample C33_34DmetaG_FD_165039 | JGI IMG/M metagenome (GOLD analysis project Ga0222719, IMG submission 165039) | Estuarine water microbial communities from San Francisco Bay, California, United States - C33_34D | ecosystem: Environmental > Aquatic > Marine > Unclassified | place: USA: California... | reverse complement strand
TTTCTACTTCTATACCGTCATAGTCAAAAACAGTTCTAAACCATGTTTTCATTTTTTGGGTTGAATTTCCCCAATGTTTTAAACATTGTAACTCACTTTTTAATTTTTTTAAATATCTTTTTTCAGTTGAGTGTAAAGTAATGATTAAAACACAATCATTTTTTCTTAGGCACTCTTGTAGCCATTTGTTTTTCGATAAAAGAAATCCATTAGTAAATAACTTAATTGTTGAATCAGGAAACATTTGTCTATAGCTTTCAATAATTAATTCACATTCTTTATTAAGTAGAGGCTCTCCTCCTAGTAAGTTAATTCTTTCAGGTTTAAGCACTTTTGACCAAGGCTTTGCCCATTCTACAAGTGTTTTTGCTGAAAACACTTCTTTAAAGCCATAGTTTGACCAATGATTGCAGCCATCACAATTTAAATTACATCGGTTGGCAAGATGCACGTCTAACATATAACAATTGATCATAGTATTTTTTGTAATCTTTCATTTAAGTCATTTATATCAATAAACTGATGACAAGGGAGTTCAATTGCTTGTTCACAGAATTTAACTGCTCTCTCACAATCATATGAATTAGGTTCAAACACAGATTTTGCTAGTATTTTTTGTGAACGCAATTTGTTTAAAAGATCTTGTTTTTCATTTCTATCTGGTAAAACTATAAATCGATGAAATATGTAATTTTCTCCAAGCAGAGTTTTATAAGGCATTTTATTCATATAGTAAGTAGCAATTTCGACTCTACGCTTTCTATAGTTGTTTAGCTTAATTAAACGCATATCCTCACGTAGTACCGCTGCTGCTACTGTATCTAAATAGCTTTTTGTTCCGATAACATTATTTTCAGTTTTGTGAGAACAAACAGTTTTAAATTTTTTGTATAAATCTTCATTGTTTGTAGCGAGTCCTCCACCAGCTCCAAGACAGCCAGGGCTCTTAGTAAAGTCAAAACTATAACATACTGCATCGCTGTGTGAACCTAGTTTGTAACTATACTCTTCACCCATCATAAATGTAGGAGCTGCATCTTCAATTATATAGCACTCATTTGCTTGTGCTATTGCACTAATTTGACTGACATCCACTACAGTTCCGAAATTATGTACAATTAAAACAGCTCGAGGTTTATGTTTATAAATTAGTTCTTTTAACTGTGCTACATCTACATTCCCAGTTTCATCTATATCACAATAAACGACATTCATACCCATAAAACGGGGAGCATTGACTACTGCTCTCCAACCATAGGCAGGCACTATTACTGTATCTCCTGGCTGACACAGAGTGTTAAAACAAATTTGTAGTGAATCGGTACAACAGTTTGTGAATAACCACCATTTAATACCACTTAATTTTTGGCACTCTTTTGTAAGGGATACATGATCTGGTGATGGATCTCTTCCATCTTCGCTTTGGAATGGATAGTCGATAGCAAAATTGATTGCTTTAAAATAGTCTAATTTGTGGGCGCTCATTCGTTGAGCATGAGGAATACATGAAATAGCCTTAGGCATTTATCCAACGTGTTGTTTTGTCCATTGAATTGCTTTCTCATTGCTGAGTTTGGCTCTGATGTGTATTTTATGAGTATCATTTTTAAATAACATTAAACAAGGCAAACGAACTGGCTGAGAACAATGAGTGCTAAGTCTTGAATCATTTTCATTTCCAAACTCTGTTTGTAGCCCTTCAATCTCATTTTCAATTGCAGACAACTGATTTTTAATATACTCTGTTATTAATAAATTAGATGAGTGAGCAAAACCTACAAGTTTATGAGCCATTTATTTGTTCCTTTATTTGTCTAATATCTTGTTGAAGCATTTCAACTGTTTCACGTAATTCAGAGATTTCTTGATGTAAAAATCTGATGTCGCCACCAAGATCATTAGCAAGCTCGTGAATAGATGAGTGTACCTCTTTGATTTCAAATTTTAGTTGTTTATCGTCTACATACATACTAATACTCTAAACAATTTTACTTTGTTTAGCAACTAAAAACTTACTGAAGCACTAATTAGGTTGCATACAGCCTAAAAATATACTATTATTAATTAAATAACAAATAAGGAAAACCATGCACAAACGACCATCACTTCCTGAGGCTCGCGCCTTTCTTTCTCAACATGCTCCAGAAATTATACAAGAGTATACAGCGCTCATTGACACTCACGGAGAATTTTTTGCTGCACGCTATATTATAGACATTGTTGATCACTACAATCATCTCAACAACATTGGCGTGGTAAATGGCTAAAACCATTAATTTTTGTGGAGATTCTTTTTGTGGAAATAATGAACCAGGAAGTTGGACAAACATTTTAGCTAAAAGTTTAAATTGCAAGATTCTTGGATGGGGCAAAGGTGCTACGGCTCATGAACATGCTATTCAGTCTTTTAGAGAAGATGCAGATATAACTGTATTTTGTTGGACAGAGCCTCACCGAATTCATCACCCAAAAAACAAGGTAACAATGATGCTTGCTGATAGGCACAAAAACGATAAACAGTTTTACACAGCTGCCTATCTTTATTATAAGTATCTTCATAACTCTGAGTATGAAACTAGGCGACAATCAAGAGAACTTTATTGGTTTGATCACGTTGTTTTAACTCAATATAAAGGACAGATCGTACACTGTTGGAGTTTTGAACAAACCTACAATTTTACCACAGGTTTGATTTACAAAACTCCTCTGTTTGAGTTTGGTAAAGAGATAGAATGCACCAAAAATGTTTCTCCTAATCACATGACAATAAAACAAAATACACACTTTGCACTAGAACTATATAAAATTATAAGGAGTAAAAATGGCTAAATCAAAACAATCAATTCTTTCAAGCATCGGATATGCAGACTGGAGTGTTTTAAGAACTCTCTGGGAGGCCGAAAATATTGCTCGGTGGAGTCCGTGGAGAACTCATGAGTGGATGGAAGAGGCCGCCAATCGATTAGACATTGTTCACGCGCCCTATTTTGAAGAGTATAATGAAGCTGTTAAACGAATCAACGCTCTCTGGAAACAACACACTCGTTTCAGATGGTACAATGAAAAAGATTTTTGGAAAGACGGTAAGACCTATCGTTCACCTAAAATGTTAGAACCGCTTTTTGATGATTAATGTTCTTTTAATTTTCAGATTGCACATACACATAAACTATGCTATTAATAAGAGGTAAATAAATGTATTTTAAGCTAGTATCAAAAAATGCCTATCGTGATTTAGTAAGAAACGCAAGGCGAATCTGCGTCTCACAGATCAGTGACAGCGAAAAAAGCGAGGCTTTTAAAGAGCTATATGAAACACTCAAACGTCGTCTCGGAGAGACAACGCGTACACTTAATGCTGAGACAGCATTCGCAAAACGTTGCATACACTGGAATCAACGTGACATACCATGCATCAAGCCTGTCAAGACGCTTCGAAATCCGTGGCTACGCTTCAAACGTGAGTTTGTTAATGCGATAGACGCCAGAGATGCGCCTAAACGCATCGAAATAGCTTTGGCTTGGTTCTATGCAAGTCCGCATCGTGATGATTGGGTTGCTAGTTAGTTACACAAAGCGTGCGACCGAAGGGAGCGAGCCGTGAAGAGACATCACATACAAATAGTATATAACATACTTAGAGGAATGCCCATTGAGGTTTTTGATGATGAGCAAAAACAGCTATGGGAAAATGACACTTATGAACTAGTGTCACCAAGACCTGATGGAGACTATAAAGGTAGTAGAGTCATTGGTTCTGCTAACATCGTAACTGCACTTAACATAATTAATCAAAAAATTGTCATAGAAAATGTTGCTAATAATGAAATACAACATTCAGCTGAGATTGCTAGAAGCGTCTTTGGTCAAATTATAGATGATCTTTTACGACAAAAACTCATTAGGAAAATACCAGCAAAAGTAAGACAAACATTTAAAATAATAGAGGGAACAAATGGAAGCAGCACTTAAATCTGAATTAAAAGCAGAAATTTCTAGAATTGTTGATTTAATGATTCAAATAGAAGCAATGAGAGATAAAATTTCAGCACTTAAAAAAGACATCAAAGAAGAATATGGAATTCCTGTCGCAACAATTACTAAAGTTTCTACAATCGTGAGAAAAGAAAATCTTAACGAAGAAGAAGAGAAGTGGGAAGAGATAAAAGAGTTTGTTGAAGCCTGCTCGTAAAATTTTATTAGAGCATATTGAGTAGCAGCTCTGCTAATTTTATGTGACTTTTTGCTCCTGCGTGAGAACCGTCAGGAGCAAAATCTTTATGTTTTTCTAAATCTAAATGAAACTCTACGTAATCATTAGTTAATTCTGTTAAGTATGGTTGTAAGTGGGGAAAACAACAATGATGTATTGTTTTAATTCCTTTTGTATTTATAATTTGTTTTGCAACTGCACCGCTCCACATTCTTTTGACTACTTCATCTTCAGAAAAATATAGCATTCCAGCAGCATGCCATGCCGCTTGATGTTCTTTAGTTTTTTTCCGTGCATTATTCAGCAATTGCTCAGATAACACCCAGTTTCTATAATATTTTTCATTTTTTAACACATGAGTCGCTACTATAAAACCTTGCCACATATTCTGTTTAAAATCCCAAACCTGCCAACGATATTCATTGGTGTGTCCGATAAGTATTAAATCAGGTTTTAACTTGACAGCTTCTTCAACTTGTGCTGTAATAAGATATTCAGATGCGCCACTTTGAGACAAGTTAATCAAATCAGCATTCAGTTTTTTCTGTAGTAAATACGGATAACACTGTCTTATATCAGAGAGTCCTTCTCCCTGAGTGAAACTATCACCACAAGAAACTATTAACATGAGTGATGAAATATTTTTAGTTGGAAATTCATGGTCTATACCTTGTGACGAAGCTCCTATTCCTGCATTTAACCTGCTTGGTTTAAAGAACCGTTGGGAAGTGCCTGGAATTACTTTAGATGCACAAGCAGAATACATCATTGATCAAGGACTTGTCAACAAATTTAAAGTAATTTGGCTTATTGGGCACCACCACAGAGTTGACCCAAGAGGTGATGGTAGTTATTTATTACCTTACCCCTGGGGAAATTTAGATAAATACGGTAATTTAGTGAGAGATTTATGGTTTAAAAAACTTACTAAAATGCCTTGGTATGAGCGTATTAATGCCCTTTTTTTAAAAGCAGTCTTAGGAGACGCAAATAGAGATAATTTATTATTAATACCTATTTATAGACCGAATACCCTTGCCCACATTTGGTTTACTGGGCATCCTTGTATTTGGGATTTTTATTTAAGAGACTTCGCAAAGAAAGAAAACAATTTAGGTGTCCAAGGACATATGAATCAACATGGACATAATAAACTTGCACCCATTTTAGCATCGGAGATATACGATAGATGGAAGATTACATTAAAGATGGCTGGGCCGACGCAGTTGAAATCGGATTTAATGAGCCAATCGCCCGACGAGCGAGTGATATAGTTGAATACTGCGAAAAAAATTATTACAATCATGGGCATCAATGGCGGTGTGACTTTGCAGGAAAAGTAGCGATTCTTCTAAAACCTGGCGAAGGTTATGAATGGCACTTTGATAATTTAGATTTTGCTGAACGTAAATTAACAACTTCTAGGCCTGGTAGATTTTGGTCACATCTAGTTTATTTAACTGAGGGCAAACCTTTTGAAATTGGATCATGGAACCCTACAGGAGATCGCGTTGAACAAACTGATTTTTCTGCGCCAGAACCAAAAGAAATATTAATTAGAGTATATCCTAAACCTGGTAAAACTTTATTGTTTCCTTGTTTTATGGTTCATCGTATTCAACCCATAGTAGATAATCGTAGATGGGCATTTGTTGATTTTGTAGATACACCTGACTATTCTACTAAAACTAAAAAAGATTTAACTAATATATTTAATAGGTACTTTGATGAAAATACTAGGAATAAGTTGCTATCATCACGATAGCGCAGCTGCATCTCTAAAAAATAATTTAATATTAGGTGCGGCACATGAAGAAAGATTCACTCGTATAAAATACGATAACTCGTTTCCACTTAAAACTATTGAATGGCTTCGTAATACTTATGAAGACTGGGATGTCGCAGCTTTTTACGAGGAGTCTACTTATAAGCAGTTCAAATCTGATATAAAAAAAATTAGTAAAGCTAAACCTGTTTTAGTTGATCATCATGAGGCCCACGCTATGAGTTCTATAATCACAACTGATTGGGATGATTGTGCTGTAATGGTTATTGATACAGTTGGAGGAAAATTTTCTACATCATTAGGAGTTTTTGAAAATGGAAAAATTACTTGGCTTAAAAGGTTTCGCTATCCCAATTCTCTTGGGTTGTTTTATTCAAGTGCTACTCGTTTATTGGGGTTTCAGCCACTTCGAGGTGAGTCTCAAGTTATGGCTGCAGCAGGATATGGTAATCCTAAATGGTCTTCATTTATAAAAGAGAAAATCATTGATATTAAAGATGGTGACTATACATTATTACATGACTTCACTAGAGGGATTGGTTTTGGAGTATTAGATTGGGATATTGCAGCATCTGTTCAATCTGTTTTTTCTGATATTGTTTTTAATCTTGCAGACTGGTTGTATCGAGAATCTGGAAAAACTAATCTTGCCTATGCTGGAGGTTGTGCCTTAAACTGTGTTACTAATTCACATTTAATAAAATATTCAGCTTTTAATGATATCGCTATTCAACCTGCAGCAGGGGACGCTGGAGCAGCATTAGGTGCTGCCTCTTTAATAGAACGCCCTATATGGGAAACTGCTTTTATTGGTTATGAAGACTATTACAGTGTTCCTCCCGAAGAAGCAGCTGATAGAATTATCAAAGGTGATATTATACCAATTTTAAATGGTCGAGCTGAGTTTGGACCTAGAGCTTTAGGTAATAGAACCTTGCTATGTGCTCCAATTGATAGTACAATTGAAAGACTAAATAAAATTAAAGGTAGAGAAAACGATTCGTGGCGACCTTATGCTCCTATTGTACAAGATAAAGAAGCTGATAATTTCTTTGATGTGCATAAAAAATGCCCAAATATGTTATTTGTTGCCGATATAAAAGAGAAAAGTAATTTTAAAACTTATGATATGACCGCTAGACTACAATATATTAATGGATCTCAACCGTATTTATATAAAGTTTTAGAAATTACAAGACAATATGGTTTTCCAATTTTAATTAATACAAGTCTTAATGCAAAAGGTAAACCAATGGTTAATTCAAAAGAAGATTTACATGAAATACGATTACATTACTGACGTAAAAACAGAAACATTAAAAACAGGTAGAACTTACTATACTCCTGATGGTGCTTATCCCTCTATTACTACTGTGTTAGGTAAAACAGCTGATAATACTTGGCTTCAAAAATGGATTGAGCGAGTAGGAGAAGAAGAGGCTGCACGAGTCTCTAAAGAAGCAACTGATAGAGGTACTTTAGTGCATGAATATGCTGAAAGACATTTTAATGGAGAAGATGTAGGGGATGACCTCAAACAAGAAACATTAGATGTTCGACAAATGAGTAGAGACTTAATTAAAGTGGCTGAATCAGGCATAGACGAAGTATGGGGTCAAGAACAAGTTCTTTGGAGTAATAAATATCGGTATGCTGGAAGAACAGATATGGTAGGTATTTGGAAAGGTAAGCCTACTATTATTGATTTTAAAACAAGTAAAAAGAAAAAATATGTTAAACAGATTACGGATTATTTTATTCAGTGTTGTGCTTATGCTGTAGCTCACAACGAGTTGTACGGTACAGGTATTAGAAACATGGCAGTGCTCATTACAGTCGATGGCGGAGAGCCGCAAATTTTCGAACATGATGCCGTGCCTTATCTTCCACTTTTAAAAAATAGGAGAATGATGTTTGATAAACTGCAAACAACTAAACATACCTAATCTTGAAGGAGTGAATATCTCTAGACTCATACATTTTTTCAAATTAGGTAATCATTTATTTTCAGAACGTTACATCCACGCCCCACATTGGAAGTCTTTTGACTTAATATATGATAATGAATACTCTCCAATGTTAAAACATTTTCCCCCAATTCTTCAGTGGGTTGAGACGATACAAAAGAAAAAATATATTTTAAAAATTAAAACTTTATACATTTCAGTTTTAGCACCAAAACAACAAATACCTTGGCACACAGATATGAAAAGGGAAGGTTTTAATAAAGCATTTATAACTTCTATTCAAACTGATGATAGTTTTATTGAGTTCAAAGATGATAAAAAATATTTTTATAAAAAAGGATTCAGTTACGCTTTGCAAACAGGAACTGAGCATAGAATTATTAACATGAGTAATGAATATAGAATTACACTTTGTACTTTGCCTTATAAGGAGTTAAATGATGCTACAATGGTTGCTTGAAAAATTTGAAACTTGGAAATTCAACAGAGAATTTGAAAAAAGAAAAAAAGAATTATTAAAAAAAGATCCTTACATTTATGATTTTGACGATGACAAGAAGAATTAAAAAACCACTGCTAGAATTTTTTGAAAAACATTCATTGACCGATGCTGAAAAATCTTTTATATTAGGTTGTATAAATTCACAGAAAAAATTTCCACAGCTAACACATCGCCAATGGCAGGTTGTTTGTGAAATAGAAAAGAGATATAAAAATGAGCAAATATCCAGGGGTAGAAAGATTACCTAGCGGTAAAATCAAATATAGAGGAACAACTTTTGCAGGATTCAACAAACCAAGAAGGTCAAATAGATCAGAGAAAAAAGGTATGGTACTTGCTAAAGATGGGAATAATATTAAACTTATTCACTTTGGAGATAGCTCTATGGGTCATAACTACAGTCCTGAAGCTCGTAAAAGTTTCAAAGCTCGTCACGCTAAAAACATTGCAAAAGGTAAAATGTCAGCAGCCTATTGGGCTGATAAAGTATATTGGGCAGGACCAAGCGGTTCTAAAAAATCGCCACCTAAATCACAAAAATACCGAAAAGGTTAACTCTTTATTTGGTGTATTAAGTAACTTTTCTATAACATAAATGACAAATATAATAAAATTTCATCTTGTACAAGATTTTCCCAAAACACTTGTACTTCCTCCTTTACCATCTAAAAAACTTATACCAGACTGGTTTAAGAAAATTCCTCCTAATAATAAGAATGACTTAACAGTAAAAAAATGTGTTCCATTTATTGATGCTATGGGCGCAGGATATACAATTCTTTCTCATATGGATATCTATATTTATCAAACAACTGATAAACAAGTTAGAATTTGGACACCTGATAAAGAGTTAGAAGAATTGTCAAAACGTTGGCCTCCTATAGAAACTCATCCTGGTAGACAATTTCCAGGATCTCCTATGACAGGTTATACGGTGCTAAAATTTATGAGCCCGTGGATTGTTGAAACTCCTCCTGAGTACTCTACCTTATTTTTACCTCCTATTAATAGGCTTGAGATCCCTTTAGTTCCTTTAGTTGGATTAGTTGATACTGACTCTTATTATAATAATGTGAATATACCTTTTATCCACACTGCACTGGAACCAGATGAGAAAAAACACATGATACCAGCTGGAACTCCAATTTGCCAAGTTATTCCTTTTAAACGTGATGAATGGAAAGCAGAGTATACGTGGACAGAACAAGAACAGATTGATAAACAACAAGAAGAGAGAAAAAAAATTACAAAAGAAAGATTAGATTGGTATAAAAACCACGCACACCAAAAGAAAATATTTAAATAGAAAGGAAAATTAATGAATCTAGCTACACTTAGAAAAGAAATTGAACGTGATGAGGGTATAAAGTATGAAATATATTATGACCATCTTGGCTATCCTACATTCGGTATTGGACATTTTGTGAAAACTGATGATCCCGAGTTCGGTCAACCTATTGGTTTTCAAGTTTCTGAAGAACGTGTTCAAGAAGCTTTTGCATCAGATATGGAGTCTGTACTTAAAGACTGCTCTAAATTATACTCTGATTGGGGTGATTTACCAGAAGAGGCTCAACATATTATTGCAAACATGATGTTTAACATGGGATATCCTAGACTTTCAAAATTCAAAAATATGAAAGCTGCTATAGATGCTCGTGACTGGCAACAGGCTGCAATTGAAATGAAATCATCTCTATGGTATAAACAAGTAACTAATCGTGCACAACGACTAGTTGACCGTATGAACGCTATTTAAAATAAAAATCATTAACTAATGAGTTTTGTTTACAAGAAGAGCGGTGTTGATATAGAACTTGCTGATAAACTAGTAGACTATTTAGGTATTAAAGGTTATGGGGCTGTTATACCTGTTGGAAACGAGAAAATAGTTCTTTCAACTGATGGTGTAGGTACTAAAATACTAGTAGCAGAGGCACAAAACAAGTTTGATACTATTGGTATTGATCTCGTAGCGATGTGTACAAACGATATACTGTGTCAAGGTGCAAAACCTCATAGCTTTTTAGACTACTACGCAACTGGCAGATTAGATTTAGAAAAATCTAAGCAGATTCTTAAAGGAATACAAAAAGGCTGTGAGTTAGCAGGTTGCAAACTAGTCGGTGGTGAAACTGCAGAAATGCCTGGTGTATATGAAGGCTCAAACTTTGATCTAGCAGGTTTTGCAATGGGTATTGTACAAAGTGATAAACCCAAAGAAGTTAAAACAGGTGATTTGTTAGTTGGTATTCCAAGTAGTGGACCTCACAGTAATGGTTTCAGTTTGTTAAGAAAATTATTGCCATTACAAGACATTCCGCTTACACCTACTAGAATATATACTAATGACATATTAAACAATCTTGACAATATCAAAGCAATAAGCCATATTACTGGTGGAGGATTACATGGCAATATTTCAAGAGTAATAGGTGATAATAAGTTTAAATTGTTCGAGACTGATTGGTTTAAAACTGATTTTATACAGATGGCTGACTGGTGGGAGCAACTTTACAAAACAAGCAAACTGTCGAAACACGAGTTTCAATCCATATTTAACTGCGGTTGGGGAATGGTTTTAGTTATTGAACATCTTGATGATATCAATATAACAGACGCTGTAGTGATAGGCAAAATAACATAATAAATACTTTGTCAGAAACTTGACAAAAATTACTGTCAAAACTTTGACAAAGACAAATTATTGACGCTGACAAAAGTGTCAAAAAATTGACACCAGTCTCCTGTAGTTTATAATGACTATAGGAGATTTTTATGTTTATATATTTAATATATGTTTTGTTGTTTATCTTTTTGTACTTTTTATCTAACTATATTTTTTAAAATTTGTAATAAAATTGTAACATTTATATGTTATGATACTTATAATGAGATTACGAACACGATGAAGCTAAGTTAGTGTTTGTATCTCACTTTTTTTATGGAGTTATACATGAAACAATTAATTAAAAAGGTAGGTAAAATGGAACTAGGTAATCCCGTAATCACGGCTCTCGTTGGACTTGTAGTTTTTTACATAGGTCTTAAAATGTTTTCAGGTGGAATGAAATCCATGGGAAACTTAGATCATATGACATGGTTTTTAGGTAATCCGATTTATATGTTTGTTGGAGGAATAACAATGACTCTTCTTTGGCAATCATCAAGTCTATCTACTACTGCAATCATTGCCCTTGTAGCATCGGGAGCGTTACCCCTGCCCGCGGCAATAGCAGCGGTACTAGGCGCAAATATAGGCACAACTGGCACTATTTGGTTAGCTGGTTTTTTTGTATCAGATGGCGTGCCGAAAGGCGATACTCTGAGGATAGCTTTGGCTCATAGCGGTGCTAATCTCTTTATGGCGTTAATGTTACTACCTTGGGTTCATCACATAGCTAGGTGGCTATCTAAATTTTAACCTTGCCAAACTTTTTATATAAAAGTATAATCATTTTATGGGTACAAAACTGTTTATAGGTTCACTTATGGTCATGGCTGTAATGGCAGCTGGTTTCGCTTGGTATTTTAAAAATACTCAAGCACGAATAACTACGCTTGTCGGTAATCAAGCAAAGCTAGAGGGAGTCATTAAGACTCAAAATGAAACTATGAAAACTATGAAAGAAAACTTAACTAAGCAACTTAATCTCAGTAAAGATTTAAATAAAAAGTTGAGCGAAGCTGCAAAACAGAATAAACAAATCGCAGAACTATTATCAAAAACTGATATAGTAAAAAACTCTATGGCTGACCCAAAACGTGTGGAAGGATCGATTAATGAAAAAGCTAAAAAGTTATTTGATACCATCAAAAGTATTACTACTCGTCCTTCTACTCAGTAGTTGCTCCTTTATGCCAGAACCCAAAGTGGTTACTGAAACAAAAATTGTAAAACCAACAATTATGATTGCTGAACATCCTGATCCATTAGAGTTTGCTGCAATGAATATGATAGTTATTACTGAAAAGAATATTAACGAAGTAATTAAAACAATGAAACAAAAGAAAGGTTACTTTGTTATTTATGGGTTAGATCCACAATCTTTTAGTAATTTAGCTATCAGTTTAGAACAAATTAAGAGGTACATAGAACAACAGAAACAAATAATACTATATTACGAAAAAGCTGTTAAATAACCTTCCCCCAAGGAGATAACATGATTGAAATAGCAGCTGCCCTAAGTGCAGCAACTACTGCGTTTAACGCAATTAAAAAAGGTTTTGAGGTTGGACGTGATATCGAATCTATGGCTGGCGATTTAGGTCGTTGGATGGGTGCAGCCTCTGATATCGATAAAGCTGGTGAATATGCCAAGAATCCTCCACTATTTAAAAAACTGTTTGCAGCAGGTTCTGTCGAAGAAGAAGCTATGGCAACTTTTATGGCAAAGAAAAAAGCTGAAGACATGCGAGCACAACTTAAGCAAATTATAATATTGACCAGAGGTATGAGTGCCTGGGATGAGCTACTTAAAACTGAAGGTGATATTAGAAAAAAACGTCAACAAGCTGTTTATGCACAAGAAGAGAAACGAAGAAAAGCACTTGAAATTTCTGCTATTATAATGGGAGTAGCAGTTATGGGCGGATTTTTAGCTTGGTTAATAAGTCTTGGTTTAAAGGCACGAGGATTAATATAATATTATGTTTAGTTTTGATATAGAAAATATAACAAAAGGTATTGGTATAGTAACTGCAACCTTTGCATTAATAGGCGGTGGTTACACATTTTGGGACAAACTTGAAGATAGGACAATATTAACTTGGGCACCAGAACATTTTGAAGTGTCAGATGGTCCGAAAGACGGTTCATTTGATGTGATTGTTGCTCGTGAAAAGCACAGAGATGATTGTAAGGTTGAAGGATTTAGACTTGAAGTTAAAGACAGCAAGTATATGGTTCATACAGCATCGCCAAGCATCGCCAAGTTCTCTGGACCTGCAAGCGATAAAGTAGACAAGTTTGGATACTCGTTTACCATAGATGAAGAACATCGGGACATGCTGCCAGCAGGCGAAGCAACACTGTTGGTACACATAAATTATATGTGTCCAGAAGGGCCAGTAGTTGTTAACTACCCAGACCATGAGAATCTAAGGTTTATTATAACAGAATAAAGGATTAATATGATATTTTATATTTCTTTTTTAGTTTGTTTATAGATGCTTTGGATTATGCACCTCTATACTAAAACAAATGATTTTATACATAAAAAAGACTTAGAAGCCAGGAGACTAAAATGACACAATTTTTAAATCCTTCACGAACCTCAACAGGTAAAACAGAAGATTTTAAACTACAATTATCACGTGGTCACGTATCTAATCACTCTCATATCAATAAATTTGGCTGGAATCCCGCACTTGGCTCTACATTTGAGACTATATGGGACGGTTCAAATGTTTATACCTATCAAAGTTCTGGAACAGCTACTGCTGTATCAACTTCAGATTCTGACGACTCTGCCTCAACAGTTAGAATTTCTGGATTAGACGCTAATTTTAACGAGGCCACAGATTTAATTACAGTTGATGGAGCCGCTTCCACAAATACTTATGCTCGAATAAATCGAGCAATTCTTGTTACAGCTAATACTGGAACTATAAACTCAAATGCTATTGAAATTAGACAAGGCGGAGAAATAGCTGCTCAGATTAGTGCTGGGTTTGGTCAGACTCAAATGGCTTTATACACAATTCCTGCTGCTAAGACTGGTTATCTTTTTAATTTTCAAGGATCTATTGATAAACAAAAAGAAGTAGTTTTTAGAATACTGACTAGGGATAATGATCAAGGAACTGCTTTTAATGAAAAAGGTCGATTTGGAACATTTGGTGTGCCTGTATCTTACAACTACGAAATTCCTTTAAAATTTTCTGCTAATACTGATATTCAAATGCAAGGAAAAGCAGGTGCTACGACTGAGGCAGGAGCTATTTTTGATCTTGTTCTTGTAGATGGGAATGATTAATGTGGTTTTTCTTAATTAAATCTATTACAGGTAGCATTATTGGTTCTGCTACAGAATCTTGGTTTAGAGATACTAGATTAGGTATTTGGACATATGCAAAAATTGATTCAACCTACACTTGGGCTTCAAAAAGATATGGACTTAAAATTCTTACAGATGAACAAAAACAAATGGCTAAGTTTCCAGAGTTAACAAAAAAACTTAATGAAATAGAAAAAAGAATTAAAAAACTAGAAGGGAAGGGTTAATGGCTGAAGAAATTAAATCAGCAGGTTTTCACCCTGCAGACACCAACGGTGATGGAAAAGTTACTGACGAAGAGCATAAGATGTATATGGAGTTTAAACGTAAAGAACTTGAAGATGCAGATGCTATGCGCGATGCTCAACGTTCAATGGCTTGGTTTGCCTTAGCAGGAATGTTATTATATCCTTTTGCAGTAGTGCTAGCAATGTGGTTAGGTTTAGAACAGGCTTCAAAAATACTTGGTGACATGGCATCAGTTTATTTTGTATCAGTTGCTGCAATTGTTGCTGCATTCTTCGGAGCACAGAGTTTCGGTAAAAAGAAATAACCATTGCCTATTAGTTATATTACATATAAAATATATATAACTAATGGGAGACTTCATGGAATATTTTAATAAAAACCAAGCTGATTGGCGTATTTCTCAATGTTGTCAATGGCATGACACAAAACTTGCTAAAAGATACAACTTTGGAACTACAACTAAAACTTACGCACTAAAAGACGGAGGAAAAGAGCGAGTTCAACAAAAAGCTATTTCAAACTGTAATAAACTAGTTGATATCTTAGACACTTATTTTCCCACACAACCTTACAATCTCAGAGCATTCAGAATCTCTTCTGAACTATTTCCTTGTTACACACTTGATTTTACTACTCCTTGGTATGAAGAAATATGGGATGAGTTATCAGAAATACTTGCTAAAGCAGGTAAGCTAGCTAAAGAACATTCTGTACGACTTTCTGTGCATCCAGGACAATACACTGTGCTTGGTTCAAATAAAAAAGAGGTAGTAGAAAAATCTATTGAAGACTTAGAATATCATGCACTTTATGGTAGTATGATGAATCTACCTGCTCAAGACTTTTCTATGAACATACACTTACAAGGTTTATATGGAGGAAAACATGAAGACGGCATTAAACGGTTTGCAACTAACTTCCCATACTTATCGGACTATGCACAAGGATGTCTCTCAGTCGAAAACGAAGATAAACCCAATGGCTATGACATCCGCCACACACTTGAACTTGCCCAACGTATCCCAATACGTTGCACCCTTGACACACACCACTATGCTTGCCACAGAATGGTTGAGACGGAGAAAGTTAAGATCGGAGATAAAACAGTCAACCGTAAAGTACGCGATGAAGTCATACACATTACAGCAACAAGCGATTACTTTAAAGAAGCCGTCAAAAGCTGGAGAGGGGTACGCCCACTCTTCCATAAATCACAATCTTTTCCCCCAGAAATTCAAGAGTATTGGATGAAACCAAATGCTCACTCAGAAACCTATTGGGATGAAGACCTAATGGCTAATCATGTACCTATGCTTGAATATGCTGATTTTGATATTGAAGCAAAATTCAAAGAGGTTGCTGTACAAGGATTTTACGAGTTTATAAAACAAGAGCAAGAATTTGCTAATGAACCAATCACATTTAAGAGAGTAGCATGAAAGAGGGACCCCTATTAACAGCAGTTACATCTGAAGATGAAAGACAAGATAGAGATTTAATAAAACAACTTTTTATCTCATACTATAAAGATTCTAGTGGAACTCTTAAAAAAGAAACAGTTTCTAGAAGATTTGTAAGAGATGATTACGTTGATTCTACTAGTATTGAAGTGCTTTCTGTAAAATAAATTTGACTGTTAGAGCCAGTTTTTTTATAATGTCTATTATGGCTGTACGAAAATTTGTAAAAAAATCAAATGGAACTAAAATGTGGAAATCAATGAGTTCTTCCGTTAAGAAGAAACCTCAACAGGATTGGTGTGCCTTCTATACTCCTATGGGTAGAATGGTAACTAAGCCTGCTGGAAGACGTCCTGCAAACGTACACCCCGAAGATTGGTGTGCAATGAAAACCCCTTTTCGTGGTAAAGTCAGAAGGTCATATTGAAATCAGTAAGAATTATCAATGAAAATGGTGATTATGACTATGTAGATGAACCTTGGTTTGTTATTAATGATGCTAATCATTGGAAAAACTGGTATTGTTCAGTCGGTCAAACAAACTTATTTTTAGATCAAAGTGCTAATTTGCGGGGAGGAATCTGTAAACATAGAAAAGAGTATGGTAATTTTCTTGATAAAGATTTTGTTCTAAACCCTACAAAAGATATGACACTGTGTCAAAGAGATGAATGTCAGTGTTTTAATGATATAAACATTTTAAGATATAAAAAAAATGTAACTCCTATTAAAGAGGGCTCAGTTTCTAAAGAACAAATAGTAAAAATGGAACCTGTAGATACCTTTTATGATTTTACACTAAATTGGGATATGCACACAAAATGTAACTTTAGTTGTACCTATTGCTGGCCAGGCACACATAATGCAAAAACATATCCTGAAGAGACTATCAAAAATTCTTTTTTGAAATTTCATTCAATATTTAAAGATTACAAAGTTTTCTACAATATACTAGGGGGAGAACCAACTCTTATACCTTGGTTACCTGATGAGGTTGAAAAACTTTCTAAAATTAATAAGAATCGAATATTTATTACTACTAACGGTTCAAGAAGTTTTAAATATTTACATCACCTTGCAAAATATTCAGAGTTGTCCTTCTCTGTGCATCTTCATCAACCTAAATTAGATAGATTAGCTAAAAAGATCAATGAACTTTCTAAATGTGAAGATATCTATCCTATACAAGTGAGAGTTTTAACTCCTGCTCATCAAACAGACCTTTTAAAATATTTTTTAAAACTTTTAGATGAACCTAATTATTATTTATCTATTGAGTGCTTAAAAAGACAATGGCTAGACGATCCTGACCAAGCTGGTTATGAATATACTGATCATCATATAAACCTATTTACAAAACTAAATAATTATTATGCAACTTTACTTTGATAACATATACGGATATCAAACAAATGGTGATTTACTTTTTAATGTCGTAAGCGCACATTTTGAAAAAAATGAGTATAATTACGCATTTGAGAACGGGTGGTCGCCTATTAACTTTTGGTATGACGGTTCTAGTGATTTAATTTGGTATCAATCTAGAAATACTCGTATTGACCTTCATAAACATTATTCTAGTAAAAAAACTAGGCAGTTTATAAGAAATTCTCCAGTGTCTTATAAAATTGTTACAAATTACACTTATTCTACAGAAATTTATAAAATCTACAAGAACTACTGTATACATAAAGATTTTACAGACATAGCCTCATATAGCGAAATAGAAACAATATTTAAGTATCCGCTTGACCAACAGTTTGTTTTGTTTTACTATGAAAGTACATTAATTGCTGTTACTAAAATTAGTATCTGGTCAAATAGTCTTTATTCTGAGTTTTTTTGGTGGAACTATGATATGCCCGAACTTAATGTAGGAAAAATATCTAGTGAAGCAGAAATTGAATTTGCTAAATCTACTGGTAATAGATTCCTTTACACTGGTCTTGGATATCATTCTCAT
>Ga0222719_10002177_pt1 | contig 18154 bp, 8 predicted proteins | sample C33_34DmetaG_FD_165039 | JGI IMG/M metagenome (GOLD analysis project Ga0222719, IMG submission 165039) | Estuarine water microbial communities from San Francisco Bay, California, United States - C33_34D | ecosystem: Environmental > Aquatic > Marine > Unclassified | place: USA: California... | reverse complement strand
GGTACAGAAGTAGTAGGAGAAGTTGAAGACTCTGAGGGAGACGAAGACTCCCCAAAATAAATTGGACCTACGAAGACATAATTGAACTCTGGGGTCCGATTGAATCAGATTTCCTCCGTTTTTATCATATAGAAGAACCTTTAGATGTAAGGTGGCCTAAATTCATACGATTAGTTGCTTATATGCCACAAGATATATCAATATTTTTTAGAATACTTCAAAACAGACAATTAGAAGTTACTGAAGAAGGAAAACTTGTTAAAAAAGATAGAAAAAATACATCTAAAGTTAAAGAAGCTTTACAACAACAACATAGAAGGCAAAATAAAGTGAGAAATAAAATATCTTTAGAGGATATGATGAACCAATCTGGAGGTTCCTTTGGCTAAAAAAAGTTCTGGTGTAGAGCCTTTAGTTTTATCCCTTAAAGTAGATATAGACGGTGCAAATAAAGCCGTAAAAGAACAGATGAGTGACCTTACCAAAACTATTGGTGCTTTTTATTCATCTACAGGTAGAGCTATGGCTGCGGCAGGAGTTGGAGCTGCTGTAGGAGCTATAGTTGGTTTAGGAACAGCTATGTTAGTCACAGTAGGTGCTGCTTCTAAATTTGAAGATTCATTCGCTGGTATAAAGAAAACAGTTAACGCTAGTGATGCTGACTTTGATAAATTAGCTTTATCAGTAAGAAAACTCGCTACAGAAATACCTATTGCTACACAACAATTAAATCAGATTGGTGAGCTTGGTGGTCAGTTAGGTGTATCTACTGGTGGACTTCCTATATTTATTGACACTATAGCAAAAATAGGTGTCGCAACTAGACTTTCTACAGAAACAGCTGCTTTATCTCTTGCTCGTTTACAAACAATTTTTCAACTTTCAGAGGCTTCTGTATCTAACTTAGCTTCTTCATTAGTTGACTTAGGTAACAACTTCGCAGCTCTTGAAGACGAAATACTTTCTACATCATTACGATTAGCAGCAGGTGCTAAAGTAGCTGGAGCAACAGTTGCGGATACTTTAGCGATTGCTACTGCACTACAAGCAGTTGGTGTTCAATCACAAGCTGGTGGTACAGCTATGGCTCGTGTATTCCAAGCTATTACTCTTGCAACACAAGGAGGTAACAAAGAATTAAATACATTTGCTTCAGTGACTGGAATGACAGCTGAATCATTTAAAGAATTAGCTACAAATGAACCGGCTAAAGCTTTAAATGTTTTTCTTATTGCATTAAAAGATGCTGGTGATTCCGGTAGAAATGTTATTCAAATTTTAGAAGAGTTAGGTCTTAAACAACAAAGAACTATTAGAGCGTTGTTAGCCGTTTCTGAGGCAGGAGACTTATTAAGTGACACATTAAATACAGCAAACCTTGCTTATGATTTAAATATAGCATTACAAGAAGAAGCTAACAAAAGATTCGAGACTGCTAAATCACAAGTTAAATTAATGAAAAACTCTTTTACTGAGCTCAGAATAGAAATGGGACAATTCTTTTTACCAGCACTTAAAAATATAGTTGCAGGAATGACTGGACTATCAGAGTCTTTACAAGATAGCGAAAAAGGAACTGGTGGTATTAGTAAGGGTGTTGTAATATTAGTCGGTACTTTATCTGCTTTATTTGGCACTATTGCTTTAAGTATTGGTGCTTTAATAAATCTTAAAATGGCAGCTATTGCAGGTAATAAGGGCATGATGGAGTATGCTCGAGGTTTAACATATTCTAATCTAGTAACGATGGGTCATACAAAATCTACAGCAGCACTTACAGTAGCTATGAAAACTCTAATGGTAAATATGGGACCTATTTTAATAGCTCTTGCTGCTCTTACTACTGCATTCTTAGTAAATCAAGGAGCAAATGTTAAAGCAAGAAGAGCAACTGAAGCATATGGTAAAGGATTAGCATCATTAGTTCCTATGCAAGAAAAAGCAAGAAAAATAGAAGAAAGATTAAATGTACTAAGAGAAGAAGCTGCTAATGCTGACTTTGGCTCAAAAATGTCTGCTGAATATATGCTTGTACTTAAAGAACAACAAGCAGTGTTAGAAGCTATGGAAAAAATAGAAAATCAAACAAACAGAGCATTTTTAAATATTCCAAAATTTAAAGTTGATTTAGGTTTAGATGAATCTATAGAGTTAATTGATATGTTTAATAAAGGACTTAATGAGTCTGTTGAAATTACTGAACTTTTGAAAGAAATAGACCCCTACGATAAATTCAGAGGCGGTGTGCTTAACGAAAGAGACTTAAATCCTATTAATAAATTTGCAGAACAGTTTGATATTGATGTGGAGACTGCTAAATCAATATTAGAAAGTGATTTTGATACACTTACTCAATTTTTAGTTGGTCAACTTGCAGGAAATGAAGACGCTATTACAGACGCAGGAAAAATTTTGCAGTCGGTTACAGACCAATATTTTTCTACATTATTTAGAGTAAATGCTGGTATATTTAGAACCTCTGATGCCAATAAAGCTGCGTTAAGAGCTCAAGAACCCATGATGAGAGGAATGGAAGAGATAACAAAAAGACTTAGTGCTATAGACGCAGAAGCAGATATGATAATTGAAGATAGAAAAAACATGCTTGCCGAATATAACGCAATGGCTGCGGATACAGAAGGACTCGAACCTATTTCAGAAACTGCATTTAATACAGTTCCAGAGGCCGCACTAGTTGTTTTTAAAGCTATTAATGGTTTATTAGATGTACAAGAAAATACATTAGAAAATGTTGTAGAAAAAGGCGAAGATATTAAAAAAGCTTTTATAGAAGCATTAGACCCATTACAAGATATAAATCAATTATTGAGTGAAGTAGAAAGTCCAGAAATAATAGACATGGATGAACTTATTAAAGGAAGTCAAAAAGTAAAAGATTTAAATACTGTTTTATCTACAGGAGTTTTTCAAATATTAGAGGCAGGTTTCCCAGCATTAGCAATGAGTTTTGCAGATGGAGGTTTAGAAGCACAGAATTTAGGAAAAATTGTAACAATATTAAATGCTGGTATAGAAAATAATATACCCCTACTTCAAGAAATGAATGATAGTTTAATTGATAGTAATGAAGAATATAACTCTTTACTAGGTGATAATCAAACTACAGTAGCAGAAATGTCTAATGAACTTCACTTGCAATATGGTATACAGAGAAATAAAACTAGCGAAGAAGAACGCTCTGCTGCTATTAATAGAGTTACAGCTGATATGCAAAAAACAATAAAGTATGAAGGAGCAAATTATTTAGATATATTAAAAGATATTTTAAATGACGAAAGAGCGGTAGCTGATGCTAAACAAGACATAAAAGATTTAACAGATGAAATAGCTGCTATGCAAGAAGATTTAGTTTATGACAACATAACAATTACTAATTCTGCAAGAGACCAGTTAACTATTGCAGAGGCAAAAGCAGAATTAGATTCAACTATTTCTGAATTTGGAAGAAAAGATGTAGTTACAAAGAAAGAGAATATAAATCTTATACAAATGGAATTGAATATTGCAAAAATGCAAGACCAAATAGAAAATAAAATGGACAAACGCCGTCAAAAATCTCTAAGAGATAAAAAGAAAGAAATTAAATTTTTAGAACTTGCTTTAGAACAAGGTGTTATTGAGCAATTAGACTTAGATGCTGCTAATGAAGAGTTAGCAGAAATGCAAACACCAATATCTGGAAAACAATTAGATTTACTTAAATTACAAAAAGAAATAGCGGATGCAGAATTTACCGCAGCTAAAGAAAGAGCAAAAGGTTTAGCTCCAGAAATAATAAGTGCTATTGAAAATTATAATAAGGCGTTAGATGTTACAAAAGATAGAACTGATGAAATTGCTGATATGCAAGAAGATGTTGATAGACAAACAGCAGATTTAAATATTACATTAGCAGAAAATGCTGTGAAATATGATGACATAGCTAAAAAGTTTCCAGACTTTAAAGATAAAGTAACAGAAATAGCTTCCATGATTGGTATACCAGATGAAATGTTAAGTACCGCTTTAGGTTCTATGGAAGAAAGTGTTACAGCTTTTATTGAATATGTTGATTATGCAGAACAATATAAAGACAAAGTTGTTAGTGGTTCATCTGATGGATTTGACACTGGAACTGGTAAACAACCAACACCAATTAGAGATGATAAATATGAATCAGACCGAGCGGAAGACCAATTTGCACGAGACTTAGCCGCTGAAGGTAAATTACATACATATAAACCAGAAACAAAATATGTTCCACCAACTGCTGGTGACTCTGGTTATAAAAGAGGGCAAACTGGAAATAGTTATCCTCAACCGCATATAAATGTTAAACAACCAACAGGTTTTCAAGGTTTTCAAGGTTTTAGCATGAAATCAATAAAAGATAGATTTGGATTAAACAATATTAGTAGTGGTATAAATTTTGATAGCGTTTTAGAAATATATGGAAATTCTTTAAATCCTCTTAGTTTCATGTCTAATGGAAAAGCTTACGGTGGAAATGTTCCTATAGGTAAAAGTTCCGTTGTCGGAGAAATGGGACCAGAAGTTATTATGTCAACACCGGGTGGAACATCTGTTTTTTCAAATAAAACAGGAGGTAGCTATGGAGGTGTTACAGTAGAGAATATGAATGTAAATATTACAGGACTTCCAGCAGACCCGATAAGTGCAAGAAAAGCTGCTATAAATATTAGAAAAGAACTCACTAAGTTAGAAAACGAAGGTAGTGCAGGCACTGGATTAAGGAATAGATAATGGTTGACAACAAAGAAAAACATTATTTAAAAGCTTGTAAATCAGACTGGAATTGTGGAGAATACTTTTATGGACCACAATACAATATGTGTAAACAATGTAGAACTAAGGAGATGTGCTAATGTCTAATGAACATCAAATAACAATAGGTCATCTTAGTTTTACCTCACCTAGTAGTCTAAATTTCGCTACAGACCCAACATCAAGAACATTTAGTTTAAGTGGAACAATAGCACACACTACTTCTTCTCAATTAGATTTATCTGAAGTTAAATACATTAGAGATGAACTTTCTTCTATGTCTAATTATGGAATATTTTATCCTTTAACTTATACAGGAGATTCAACACTTAAAGGATACTGTAAAATAGAAAGTACAAGTGTTGATATTACAAAATATGGTGGAGCAGGAGTTAAGTATAACATATCTGGTAAGTGGTTAGGAAATCCTGGAGAGATAAGATTTGAATCACAATTTTCTGGTGCTTTATTAGATAACGACCATAGTGTAACTTCGACAACTTCTCAATTTTTTGCTGTACCTTCACAAGCTTTCTCAGTGCATATACCTGCTGTTGGAACTGGTACAACTCCTAATGTAGAGCAAAGAATTGCTTCTTATGGAACAGGAACTACTACGCTTAACTATTTTAGCAGTAGCAACATAAGAGCCGATAATGTAGAATTTGAGTGTAATCCGATAGATTATCTAAAGGGTGCAGTAAAGATTTCTACTAATGGAAAAGTAAGAAATGGTTTATTAAGTCCTAATGACAATGTTGACCAGACAGTTATAGAAAATGGATTAGTTAAGATGGAGTTAACCGAAAGTAATACTCAGTCAAGGTTTACAATTTATGTTTGGGAAAATGATGACTGGAGAAGTGCTAAAGAATTTGCTGTATCAAAGGGTTCATCTAAAACAGAGTGGGATGGTTGGAATACAGTAAATATTATTAAAAATTACGCTGAGTGCGGTACAGTAAGATTTACTTCACAAGCAAATACTGATGGTAGTGGAAGACTGACATTCGATGTTTCTTTAAGAAGAGGGTCAAGATATTTTAGCTTGATTATTAATTCTTATGGAAATGCAGACGAAATAAGAATACAGAGAACAGAAACAGAAGCATCTAGCTCTGGTACTGGATATATAGTTTCATCAACAAATGACTCAGAAGGTAACTTCTTTATTCTTGGCTCGCCTAACACCTTTAGTGAAGATTTAACCGAGGGTGGGATTTACCTTACTGCTACACAAATGAAAGCATTTGTTGGGTACTGTTTAGATGGTACCTCAGCCGCTGGAGAAAATACTCCAGATAATATGCGAGATTCTTATTTTGATTATTTGTATGAGCATGTAAGGTCAATCAAGTCATGAGTGTAAACGAAAAATTAATGACTCCGGGTACATTTAATGTACTACTTAATCTTGAAACAACTCCTAACTCAGTAGTCAACTCTATAGAGCCTTGGGGTAATATTGTTTTGACACCTACAAGAATAAATCCAGAAGAATTTACAGACGCACAAATTAGAGACATGTCTAGATATGTAGGTATTGTTACTTCACAAGAAATATCTGAAGAAGGAATAGATGTTTCTGGTAAAGGTATTCTTGCTTATCTTGGCGATACAGATTCTCGTGGTATGGTACTTGCTAGAAATGCGGGTGTTGGTGCAGTAAGAAGTTATGTAGACGACACACTAGATGATGTTGTGGATAGAAACACATCAACTCCTTATGGATTACTTAGAGATGAAGACGCACTACAAAGAGCTGTAAGAAAAGGTACTGTTACTGAAGTAACTTATGATGATACAGTTTTACTTTTAAACTTTGAAGGAACTGACGGAGACACAACTACTACTGATGGTTCTGAATTTACATCTAATCAAGTTATAAGTTTTGTAGGAACTTCTGATATATCTAGCGACCAAGCTAAGTTTGGAAGCACAAGTCTTAATTTATCTACTGATGGCGTAGTAACAATTGCTGACCGACCAGAGCTTGATTTAACATTTAGAGATTTCACAATCGAATGGTGGGAATATAGAACATCTTCTAGTGGTAATCCTACTGTCGCTGCTAGAAATAATCAAACTTATTCTCCTTGGATTGCAGGAAAATTATCTAGTGGTAATAATACATTTTTAGCTACACATGATGGAGATGGTTACAACGAATCAGAAGACTTAAACATAAGTATGGGTTCTATTGACTTAAATCAATGGAATCATTTTGCTGTAACAAGAGAAGGACAAACATTTAGAACTTTTAAAAATGGTACAAAAATTTCAGAGGCAAACAGACCAGACTTATATATAAGAGTTAATTCAGACGCAATGCAAATAGGTAAAGCACAAAACGGTAATTTCTTTAATGGATACATAGATGCTTTTAGAATGGTAAAAGGTACTGCTCTTTATACAGAAGACTTTACACCAGATACATCTGCTCCTGTAGCAACAACAGCTGCTAAGAAATATACTGGTAAACATTATATGGAATCTGCTTATAAAGCTTTTAAAGATGTAGCTGTAGCAATTGGAGCAGAGTTTAAAATAAACAATGATGGAACAATTGATGTAGGTCCTCCAGAAGCCTTATTTACAGGACACGAAAATAATACTCCACAAGGAATGATTGTAAGAGATATGTCCGGTGCAGACCCTTCTATACAAGGTTACTCCGGTATTGATTTAAGTACAGAGTTTAACGCAGAAGATTATGTAAGTCGTGTAGAGCTAATAGCTTCTAACTACGGTGTAGAAATAAACTTAGGTCAAGCAGATGCAAAAAGTGTACCTTACAAAGATTTGTTTGGAAACGAACTAGAGAGAATACAGATACTATCTGAAAATGATGTACCAGATTCCCTAAGAGACATAAGAGCAGAAGCATACTTAAATGAATACAACAAAATACAAAAGACTTTAAATGTTGGATTAGAAGATTATGATGTTTCCGGCGATATAGGTGTTGGAGATATTATATTTGTTTGGGACCCAGATGTAGGTTTTGAAGATACGGCAGCAGATGCTACTTTAGAAAATAGAGATAGGCATGAGATAACTTATCAAGGTCAAATATTACACCCTATAAAAATTAGAGTTATGGGTCTTAGTTTTCCCATTACAGAATCTATGGGTGTTTTTTATAGAGATGGTGATGGAAACTATACAGACCTAACAGACTATATAGAATTTGAAGTTGGTGTAACACAGATAGAAGTAGGTTCTACAACTAGAAATATTAATGAAGATTTAAGAGGTTCTGCTTCTATTATTGCTGTAGGCGGAACTAATGAATTTACTGTTCCAGATTCTCCAACCGGTTTTTCGGCAGCTACGGGTACATACCAAGATGGTACAGGAAGACCCTTTGCTTTTGCTAAATTAAGTTGGACAGAACCAACAAACACAGATGGCTCAAGAATTACTGACGGTAATATGTATCGTGTTAGATACAGGCAGGTAACTGATAGTGATGGTAATAATCTAATTGACCAAAATGATAATCAAGTTACTGACTATGAATATCTAACAGTAGAGTTTGGAACTACCTCTGTCGTTATAAAAGGGTTAGGTTCTGAAAACACTTATGAGTTTGGAGTTGCAGCAATAGATAACTCTGGATTTTCTGGTGGTTTCTCAATTCTTACAGCCGTTGCCATGCCTTCTGATGCTACAATTCCACCAGAGCCTTTACCTCCTACAGGTACTTATGGAACAGTTGCAGCTAATCCTACTCGTGTTCAAATACAACATAACTTAGGTGCAGCAAAAGATACAGATGGTAACTCAATTGGTTCGCCAGTTAACTTTTCGTTACCTGTTGATATAGACCATTTAAATGTTTATAGAGGTACTACTTCTGGTTTTACCATAAGTTCTAATAATTTAGTAGGACAGATAGAAGCTAAATCAGCTCATGTTACTTTAGGAATACCTGCTATTGGAGATTTTCCTTCTACAACAGAGGGTGTTGCGTATTATAAAGTTACAGCGGTTGATGTTGCAGGAAATGAATCAGACCCATCTACAGCTGGACAAGTAACAGAAGAATTAGTTAATACGGCATTTATTTCAAATGCAGCTATCACTGAAGCAAAGATAGAAGATTTAGCAGTTACTAGTGCAAAAATAAATAGTTTAGAAGCTGGAAAAATAACAGCAGGAACTATCAGCGGTAAAGAAATTATTATAGATACAGATAGCTCTGACCCATTAAATCCAGTACTCGGAACAATAAGAAGTAATAACTATGTATCTGGAACTGCTGGTTGGATTATAAAGTCAGACGGTACAGTAGAGTTCGAGGGTGGAGAGTTTCGTGGTACACTTAGAGCTGGGGAGATACATCTAGGATAATGGCAGTAGCAGACGGATTTCATGTAGATAGCAGCGGAAACCTTTGGTTAGGTTCTAACCGAGAAACTTTTGATGCAACAACTCGTTCAGAAGCACCTTTTTATGTTTATGCTAACGGTAACATGGTTGCTAATTCTGGTACTTTTGCAGGTACACTATCTTCTGGAATTTCTATATCTGCTCCAGTAATAACTGGAGGAAGCATATCCGGTACTAGTGGTAGTTTTACAGGAAATATATCTGGTGCTAGTGGTACTTTTACAGGTGACCTATCTGGTTCTGATATAACTGGTGGAACTATAAACATTGGCAATGGTACATTTCAAGTAGATTCATCAGGAAACTTAACAGCAACAAGTGCAACATTATCTGGATATATTGCAGTTGGTGCAGATTATGATGATTTAGCTACTAGCGGTTCAATAGCTGGTTGGCAAGTAAGTGGAACTACTTTAACAGGTCAAAATGGAAGTGGTCAATATATATATTTAGATAGTAGTGGAACGATATCAGCTAACTATTCAGCAACTACTGGATGGAAGATAGAAGCAGATGGAGATGCTTTTTTTAATGACATAGATTTAAGAATAGGTGGAGCTTCTTCTCCTAATCCAAGTACTGGGTTTACTACTTTAGATATTGGTTCAGCAAAAATTAGTGAATACGATGATAGACTTTGGATAAATGCTGCGGAAGTCATGATATGGGATGGAGACTCTACAGCAAACTCTACAAACCCAACTTTACATTTATTTGGTACATATGCTCAACCAGGTTGGTATGTTGACGATGGACAAGTAGGTAGAACAAAACTCTATTACACAAGTGGTAACGCGAACGCTTTCCATACAGAGTCTGACAGAGCTGGAATACATATAGATTCTGATATATGGTTTTCGAGCGATAGTGGTAGTGCTAGCGAATACATAGGTAAAGATAGTGCTGGAAACCTTGGTTGGCATTCCTTACCTTCTACTGGTGGAGCACACGCAGATAGTGACCATACAAGTTTCGCATCAACAACTTCTTTAAATAATCATACTGGAAACAATAGTGCTCATGGCTATAGTGCAATATCTATAAATGGATTATCAATGGAACATGGGTATGGTATAACTTTTGTGGGTGGTTCTAATACCAGTGTCTCTACAACAAATACAAGTCCTTATGAAATAACAATATCCTCTAGTGGTGGAATTAGTTCTGCTGTACAGGGAATTAACGGAAACACTAGCTCACAACATTACTTTTCAACAAGTGGAACTGGTTTCTTTTCTAATTCAGATATGGATGGTAGTAATAGTACTCATAGTTTTGCTTTTTCTTCCACAATGCCTAGTGCTGGCTCTATCACTACAGGACACCATTTTCCTAATGGAACTAAAAACCTAGGTGGTTTTGGTACTTATTGGAATTATGTGTATTACAACAACTTATCTGGTAGTTCTGATGAGAGGAGAAAAAATAGTATAGAAGATATAGATGTTGGCTTAGATTTTGTAAATACTCTTCAACCAAGAAAATTCAAGTGGAATTTAGAAGAATCTTTAGAATGTGATACATGTACTTGTGAGGGAGAGGTGTTAAATGCAACTTGTGAAATGGAAAACTGTGAAGGAACAATTATTGACGCTTCTGCTGAAAAAGCTGATGATATTCAATATGGATTTATTGCTCAAGAAACATTAACACTTTTAGATGAAGACCTTGATTACCAATTAGTTCAATACAATACTGAAAGAGATGAATATACAATGAGCTATACAAGTATGATTGCACCATTAGTAAAAGCAGTACAAGAACTATCAGCGAAGAATGATGCACTAGAATTAAGAATAGCTGAACTGGAGGGATAATGGCTGAAGAAGTTAAAAAACCAAAACCTAAAAAACAAGAATTTGAATATAAATTATTGGGTCATGGAGATAAATTAGGACTTTTATTAGAAGCAATGCTTGATTATGAGCAAGCTCTTTTTAATCACAATATAAATATGCTTGATGAACAACATTCTGAATATAGTGCATGGAAAGAAACAAAAGATGAAATACAAAGAGAAATTATGAGATTAAGATTTCTTTATGAAAAACTAGGAGGCAGTTGGGAAAACTTTCAAGATTATCCGGAAGTTGATGAACGCGGCGAGTTTGGATAATGGCACAAACTAATCATGTTGATACAAGTCTGGAGATGGCGACAAGTTCATCTTATACAAATACTTTTCAAGGTTTTCAAGCAAATAACTATGTAACTAAAATCGAATCCTTACAAGATATTCTTTATCTTGATGGTAAGTCAATATTTTCAGATGGTGCATTATCTATAGGTACAACTAACAGTAACCCAGTGTATCTAGGAGCTGACTCTACAGCTTATCTAAAAATTGAAACAGATGGAAAAATAAATTTTGTATCTGGAAAAATGTCTATTGACGGTGATACTGGTACAGTAGGACAAGTATTATCTACTGATGGTAATGGTAATATGTCATGGCTTACTGTAGATTTCACACAGTATGCCTTTTCTAACATTGCTGTATCTGGCGAAACAACTATACAATCAGACGCAACTAACGACACTTTAACATTTGCTGCTGGTAGTGGAATTAATTTAGCAACTTCTGGTAGTACAGTAACTATCTCTAGTGACAGTTCTGCTCATAATACATTTAAATTTATAGCACCAGTTGATGGTGCAGGTTCAGTATCTGGTAACACTATTACAGCCGATAGTCAAAACGATACATTAAGTTTTGTCGCTGGTTCTGGAATAACCTTATCATTTGATGAAAATAACGACAGAATAACATTTGAAGCAAGTGCAGTAGGTGAAAGTAATCAAAATGCAATTACCTCTGTTGCTGTTGACGGTCAATCAACATTATCTGCTGGTCAAGCTAGTGAAACAATTGAATTTGATTCTGTAACTGATAGAAATATTGTAGAGATTACAACTGATACTTCCACAAAAAAAGTCAACTTCAAAGCTAAATTACCAAGAACTTTAAGTATGAGTGGTAGAATACCTACAAGGATTAGTGACGGAACCTTGTCTGGGATGCCCATAAATAACCACTTTATAAATCAAACTGTGTCGGGTACAGTTTCAAGTGGTGGAACAAGCTCTATAGGTTTTAGCACAAGAGCAGTAGTTTGTAATAAAGCAGATGGAACTGTTAAAAAAGTACCAATGCCTGCTTCTTCAAACAACAGTCTTTTATTTACCTTAACTGAAGCAGACGGAAGTACACAGCAGGAATTTGAGATAGACATGGCAGAAAGCAATATATAAATGGCAGTTAAAAGTCCAATTAGGTATGTGTTCGATGGTGATGGTAACATTGTTGAATTTTCCGAGTTTCAATCAGCAGACTTTATAGGTGTATCAGACGGTGGAACTGGGGCTACAACAGCTTTAGGTGCTGCACAAGCTTTAGGTTTAGAAATAGGTGTAGATGTACAAGCTTATGACCCGGAGTTACAAGCTTTATCTGGATTAACACCTACTGATTCCAACTTTATTGTTGGTAATGGAACTACTTTTGTAACAGAGTCTGGTTCAACTGTTAGAGATTCTTTAGGTTTAGGTACTTCTGATTCTGTAGAATTTAACACCATACAAACTGCTAACTTAACAATAGGTGGTCCTTCCTTAACATTAGAGGGTGCTACTAATGATTCCTTTGAATCTACTTTAGTAGTAACAGACCCGACTGCCGACCGAACAATAACTTTTCAAGATGCGACTGGAACGGTTGCTTTATTATCTGATGTAACAGCACAAGATGTTGATTTTGCAGGTGATACAGGAACTGGTGCAGTAGATTTAGACTCACAAACTTTTACAATTCAAGGCACTACTAACGAAATAGAAACTAGTGCTAGTGGTCAGACTTTGACAATTGGTTTACCAGATGATGTAACCATAGGTAACGACTTAACAATTACAGGTAACTTAACTGTTCAAGGAACTCAAACAATATTAGAAACAGAAACCTTAACAGTAGATGATAATGTTATAGTCCTAAACTCTAATGCAACTGGCTCTGCAACTGTAGATGCTGGTATAGAGATAGAAAGAGGAGATGACTCTAATGTAACTCTTGTATGGGACGAAACAAACAACAGATGGACTGTTGGTTCAGAATCTTTTGTTGCCTCTACCTTTATAGGTAACTTAACAGGCAATGTTACTGGAAATGTAACTGGTGACTTAACTGGAGATGTTACCGGAGATGTTACCGGAGATGTTACTGGAGATGTGACTGGAGATGTTACAGGAAATCTAACTGGAAATGTAACAGGAAATGTCACAGGAGATTTAACAGGTAATGTAACCGCGACATCTATACTTGCTGATGGTGTAACAGCTACTACTCAATCAGTTGGAGATAATTCAACTAAGGTTGCTACTACTGCCTATGTAGATGCACAAGTAGCTACTGAAGATACATTAGCAGAAATGAACGATGTAACACTTACAAGTTCACAAAATGGAGATTTCTTAAGATACAACGGCAGCGTATGGATTAATGACGCAGTTGATTTAGCAACAGATACTGTAGGTGATTTCGTACAAAGTATAACTGCCGGTGATGGTTTAGCAATAGATGTTACTTCTGGTGAAGCACAAACTCCTACTCTCTCTGTAAATGTTGATGATAGTTCTATAGAAATAGACACCGATACTCTACAAGTAAAAGCTCTTGGTATAACAAATGCAATGCTTGCTGGTTCTATAGAAAATGCAAAACTTACAAATAGTGACATAACTTTCACAGATGGAACTACTCCAACTGTTGCAAGTCTTGGAGATACTATAACTTTTACTGGTGGTACTGGCGTAACAATTGCTAATACTTCTGGTAACTTTGATGTCAGTTTTGATATTGCAGAAGTAAAATCACAAGTAGACGAATACGCACAAGATGCAGTTATAGATGCTTTAACTTCTGGAACTCAAACAAGAATTACTGTTGGTTATGATGATAATGGTGATTCAATAAGCTTAACTGTTGATGATGACCTAGCTAACTATGATAATACAAATACAGCCTTTATAGACCTAGCAGATTTATCAGTAGCAAGTGGTTCTGGTCTTACTTACAACTCTTCTACTGGAGAGTTTGGAACTTCTGCAATACCTAACTCACAACTTCAAAATAGTTCTGTAACTATCAATGCTAATGCTCTATCACTTGGTGGAACATTAACATTAGTTACAGACGATATAGCAGAAGATGGTTCACCAACTAATCTTTGGTATACAGACGCAAGGGTCGGAACTTACCTTACAACTAATAGCTACGCTACAGAAACTTATGTTGATAATGCAGTAGCAACTGAAAACGAAATAAGCGAAATGAATGATGTCACACTGACATCCTTATCTACTGGTGAATTTTTACAATATAACGGTTCAGCTTGGGTAAACATTGATTTAGATACTGACGACATTGACGAAGGTTCTAACTTATTTTATACAACTACAAGAGCTAATACAGATATAGACGCGAGAGTAACTAAATCTTTTGTTGACGCTCTTAATGTAGACGCAGATACCTTAGATGGTATTGACAGCACAGGATTTGCTACAGCTGCTCAAGGAACATTAGCTGATAGTGCTGTACAACCAAATGATAATATATCAACTCTTACTAATGACAGTAACTTTATAGATTTAACAGATTTATCTGGCTCTACAGGTGTTACTTATGACAACACTACTGGTGCAATATCTATAGGACAGGCAGTAGCAACTACTGACAATGTAACATTTAATAATGTAACTGTAGATGGAGTACTTAACTCAGACGATATAACAGCTACAACTATGACTGTTTCTAATGATTTAGTTGTAACTGGAGATTTAACAGTACAAGGAACAACTACAACACTAAATACTGATACAGTTTCTACTGAAGAAAACATGATAAAACTTGCTAGTGGAAACATTGGTAACTCAACTGATATTGGTATATATGGTAAAGTTGTTCAATCTTCAACAACTAAATATGTAGGTTTACATTGGGACCCAGGTACAGGTCAAAATAAATTTAAACTTTTTGATAGCTTAACAGTTGAGCCAGGAGCAACAGTTGATACAGCTGATGCTTCATATACAAAAGCAACATTAGTAGCAGATATAGAAGGTGATGTAACTGGTGCTTTAACTGGTAATGCAGATACAGCAACTGCTTTAGCTTCTGCACAAAACTTTTCATTAACTGGAGATGTTACTGCAACAGCAGTTAGCTTTGATGGTACAGGTGCAGTAGCTTTATCTACAACTGTTACTGAAAGTGCTGTTACACAACACGAAGCTGCACTTACAATTACAGAAAGTCAAATATCAGATTTACAATCTTATTTAACTGTTGAAACAAATGATTTAACAGCTGCTGTAACTTGGGCTAATGTTCCAGACGCTAACATTACACAAAGTTCTGTAACTCAGCACCAAGCAGCTTTAGCAATAAATGAATCTCAAATAACATTCACAAGCAATTTCTTAGAAAACTTAGTAGAAGACACTACACCACAATTAGGTGGAACTCTTGATGCTAACGGTAACACTATCGATATGGGTGTTAATGTTATTACCGATACAAAAGTCGGTCAATGGGATACAGCTTATGGTTGGGGAGACCACTCACTAGCAGGCTACTTAACCTCAGAAACATCTCATGCAGATGTTTTAGTAGATGGAGATTTTACAACTGCTGGAATTATGGCTACAGATGGTTCTGGTACTTATAGTATTGTTACTGATAACTCTACAAACTGGAACACAGCTTACTCTTGGGGAGACCATAGTACTGCTGGATACCTAACTAGCTTTACAGAAACAAACGATTTAACTGCCGCAGTAACTTGGGCAAATGTTCCAGATGCGAATATTACTGAAAGCTCTGTAACTCAACACGAAGCAGCATTAAGCATTACTGAGTCACAAATAAGTGACTTGGGTAGCTATATAACTGCTACTTCTAGTGACACATTAACAAACAAGACAATAAACTTTGAAGATAATACTGCAATAATTGAATTTGCAGTTACTGTATCTAATCCGGGTTCTGGTAATAAATATTATTTAGACGGAGAATTATCAGCGAATATACAGCTTATTCCGGGTGTAACATATAGATTTGACCAATCAGATTCTTCTAACTCTAGTCATCCATTAGTTCTATCAACAACATCAGAAAGTGCTGGTGTAACTTCTTATACTACAGGTGTAACAACAAATGGTACACCGGGTTCATCTGGTGCATATACACAGATTGTTGTAAATGGTGCTACAGCAGATAAGCTTTATTATTACTGTTCTAATCACTCTGGTATGGGTGGTGGAATTGTTTCTGTACAAGGAAGTAGTTTTATAGCTGGAACAGGTATAGACATATCTGGAGAAACAATAAGCATAGACTCTACTTTAATTACTTCACAAACAGTTGAAACTACAAATGACACTAACGATTTAATTTTAATTTATGATGACAGTGCTTCTGCGTTAAGAAAAATGTCAAGAGCATCTTTCCTTTCCGGAACAGGTGTTGGAAGTATGTCATCTTTCAATATTACAGATGGAAGCAATACTGAATCAGTTGGTGACGGAAATTCAATAACATTTTCTGGAACTTCTAATGAAATAGAAGTTGTAGTAAGTGCTACCGACACAGTAACAATAGGATTACCAAGTGATGTAACAATAGGTAATGACTTAACTGTTACAGGTAATTTAACTGTATCTGGTACGACAACTACTGTTAATACAGAAACAATCAATTTAGCGGATAATCAAATCGTTCTTAATTCCAATGCAACCGGCTCTGCTTCAGAGAATGGTGGTATTGAAATTGAGAGAGGTAGCGATACTAATAAGACACTTATTTGGAATGAAAGTACAGACAAGTGGACAGTTGGCTCAGAGACTTTTGTAGCTGGTACATTTGAAGGTAATTTAACTGGAAATGTAACTGGTAACTTAACAGGTGATGTAACTGGTGCAATTATTGTTACTGGTAAAAATGAAAGCGGTTCAACTATTGCTGCTGGTGTGCCAGTTTATATTTCTGGACAAGCAGGTTCTGGAACAGAGTTTACTGTAGATGTAGCTGATGCTGATGGTACTGGAACAATGCCAGCAATTGGTATCACAACTGCTTCTGCTAACAATAATGCTTCAGTATCAATATTAGCTTTTGGTAAGTATGTAGGTTTAGACACTTCCTCATTCTCAGTGGGTGATGAGCTGTATATATCTACATCTGGAACATTAACAACAACTCCTCCAACAGGAGAAAGTGCTTTACTTCAAAAGATTGCAAAAGTAATCAGAAGTCACGCTTCAGATGGTGAGATATTTGTTCAAGGTGCTGGTAGAAGTAACGCAGTACCAAATTTAGATGATGGAGATATCTTTATAGGTAACTCTTCTAACCAAGCTACTACATCAAGTTTTAATACATTAGCAGATGCACGAATTGCAGCTGCTAACTTAGAAGACTTAGCAAATGTAGGGTTCTCTGCGCCAGGTGCTTCAGAAGATGACAAAGTTATATTCTGGGATAACACAGCAGGTGCTTTTGGTTTATCTACAGTTTCTGGACTTGCAGGACAAGGAGAAGTCAATACAGCTTCTAACATTGGTACAGCAGGTGTAGGACTCTTTGATGGTAAAGTTGGAGAAGATTTACAGTTTAAGAAAATCAATGCAGGTTCTGCAAAAATAACAATTACAGATGATACTTCCAATAATGAAGTAGACATAGATTTTGGTACAGTATCCATAGATGATTTAAGTGATGTAGATATAACAACTTCTGCTCCGACTAATGGACAAGCTCTTGTTTGGAATGCTTCTAACGGTGAGTTTGAGCCAGGTACAGTAGCTTCCTCAACAAACTATTTTCAAACAGTAGCAGTATCTGGTCAATCAGATATAGTTCCAGATAGCACAACTGATACTCTTAATTTTGCAGCTGGTTCAAACATAACCATAACAACTGATG
>Ga0222719_10002175_pt1 | contig 18161 bp, 18 predicted proteins | sample C33_34DmetaG_FD_165039 | JGI IMG/M metagenome (GOLD analysis project Ga0222719, IMG submission 165039) | Estuarine water microbial communities from San Francisco Bay, California, United States - C33_34D | ecosystem: Environmental > Aquatic > Marine > Unclassified | place: USA: California... | reverse complement strand
AAAATATATCTACTAGAAGATGGATGAAGGAAATCAGTCTTAAAAACATTGACGACTGGGCTTCAATGTATGCTACAAAAGTATCATTGACAGAATTGCAAATTTATGATGTAATAGTTTTTAGATCGTTAAAAAGTGAAAATCCAATTCACTTTGGTATGCTGATTGATAACAATATGAGAATGTTACATCTAGAGGAGGGGGCTCACTCTATGATTACAACTATTGATAATTATTGGAGTGAAAAAATTTATGCAGTCTATAGGCAAGTGGTACCATAAATATACTGACTATCCTTATAAGCATTTAGGAAATGACCCTGAAACTGGCATTGATTGCTGGAACCTTTGTATGTATATTTACAAAGATCATCTTAATATAGATATTAAACAACGTAGTTGGGATTTCTGTAATATAGTTGACGAAGATTGGTATAGTAAAACTACTGATCGTTTTTATGAAGATGGTTTTAAAAAGTTTTCTCACATTTTTAAAAAAGTTAATGACGAGCCAAAACTCTATGATATTATTCTGATGAGCATTGGCTCTACTAATATTAGTAATCATTGCGCAATTTACATTGATAAAAATAGAATATTGCAAACTATGTTAGATCACGTGAGTTGGGTTGCACCTTATGGTAATTATTATAAACAATATACAACAGGAATATATAGATGGAACGGTTCGATAGACTAATTTATGAAATGCAGGCTCACGCTGAAGAAGATTATCCAAGAGAGGCTTGTGGAGTTATTCTTAAGGACTTTTCTTATGTTAGAGTTGATAATCTAAGTAATACTCCTACTCTAACTTTTGAATTAGATCCCGGAGCCTTAGTTAAGTATGATGATCAAATTTGGGGTATCTTTCATTCTCATCCTGGAGAAGAACAACCATTACCTAGTAGAGAAGATAAACATGCAGCGGCTTTTGCAGAATATAAATTTATTGTTGGCTTCGGCTTAAATTATTTTATTTATTGGTACGATAGAAATCTTGACGCACTAAAATTCGATAAGTTTGAGAGTAAACACATTGGCAACGATTAAGATACATTCTACTTTACGCAAACACACAGCAGACATAAAGTCACTTCAAGTAAATATTAATACTTATGATGAAGTGATTGCTTACTTATCAAACTCATTTAAAGAATTTGCCACATATAGTAATAAAATAAAAGAGGGTAAAATTGATGAGGGAATAGCTCTTGTTGATGAAAATTTCAAAATACTTCACCCATCTGACTTTCCCCTTAAAAAAGTAAAAAATGATGAAATTATTTACGTTGTACCTCTGATTACAGGCGGAGGAGGTAAACGAGGTTTTTTATTATTAGCAGCTGTGGCTATCGTAGCCCCTTTCGCTATAGGTCTTGCAAGTGGTGCCACCATTGGAGCTGCCGGAGTAGGCGGTGTTTATAGTGCGGGATTATCAAGTATTGGAACAGCTTTTTCAGGAATGACAGGTGCTTTATCAGGAAGTGGTTTAGGAGCTTCTTTTGCCCGTTCAATAATAGGAAACTTAGCTCTTAGTGTTCTTTCAAGTATATTTACTAAAAAACCAAAAATGGCAGAACAAGTAGATAGCTCTACAAGAGGTAGTGATATGTTTGGCTCTCTTCAAAATACAACTGAGAGTGGCACTCCTATTGCACTAGTTTATGGAGAAAGCAGAGTTGCAGGTCAATTTGTTTCAGGTTATCTAAATACAACTTCACACGGTAAAAGTGACGTTATTAGAGTAGGAGATCAATTTTAATGGCTATGATTAATAGACATTACGTACAACATCAAGGAAAAAATGTACCTGCAATTTATGGCTCTAAGGGGTGTTTTCCTGCTGGCACTATGATTACTATGGCTGATGGTTCTTTTAAAGACATTAAAGATATATCACCTTCTGATATAGTATGGAGTTTTAAAAAATATGGAGAACTTGGTCCTGCTACTGTAACTGAAGTTTTTTATCACGAGATAGATAATGTTATAAGAGTAAAACATCAGTATGGAACAGTTGATGTTACTCCTAATCATTGGATGATGGGTTCTGATGGTTTATTTAAAGAGATGCAAGAATTTACCCTTGGTGAGGAGTTAGTCTTACAGAACGGTACTCCTTCTACTATTTTAAGTATCGAAACTCTACCAGATGCTCCTGTTTATACTTTTACAGTTCCTGAAACTCAAACTTACATAGCTGAAAATTTAAGAGTCCACAATAAAGGTGGAGGTAAATCGGGATCTCAAGGCGGAAAAGAAGATCCAAATAATCTATTTTCTACCGATATTCTTTTTGTAACTTCTGCTCTAGGCGAAGGACCGATGTATAGAATTAATCCTAATGGCCCTCAGGATATTGAAGTCAATGACGGTAACATTGATGATATGATTAATATTGATGGAGATGGACAAGAAAACACAGAATTTTTTAGAACTGCTACTAATACAGGCACGGTGACTCAACAACCGTTACCCGTTTTTGGGGAACAAACAGTTGGCCCTCAAAATTTCTCTTCACCTGTTACACTTAAAAAAGGTAATGTAGCTGGTGTACCGCAATCAAGAATATTTTTACAATCGACTAGTGCAAATGATTGGGATCAGATTAAATTTGCATTTGTAATTAGCGCTCTTCAAGAGTCCAAAGATAATGGTGATATTGTTCAACGAGCAGTGTCCATAAGAATTACTTTGTTTGATAGCACAGGTAGCACTATTTTAAGAACTGTTGATAAAACTATTAGAGGTAAGACTAATAGTCCTTTTAAATTTACAGTAGATATTACAATACCTGCTGTTTCACAAAGTGCTAACGGTTACAAATTCACTATAGAAAAAACTTCTGATGACTCAGACAGCTCTAAAGTTCAAGAAACTATACAAAGCATTGGCTGGTTTGAGATTGAAAATCAACCACAAGCTTACCCCAGAACAGCTCATATTGGTTATGCCTTAAAGGCTTTTGCTGAACATACAGGAGGAGTGCCTAACTTTACCTCATTAGTTAAAGGGCTTCTTGTTAAAGTTCCTACTAACTATAATCAACCAATATTAACTAGCGGTGAAATTGACTGGAGAGAATTAGAGAATCCAAGTTCAGGCGACTTAAGTTATTTTGGAAACGGGTATAGTTTACAGAGCCAAGGCCCAAGCACTAAACTTTTAACTGCTAATCCTATACTGTATATAGGTCCTTGGGATGGAGAATTTGTATATTCTTGGACTCAGAATCCTGTATGGATAATGTATGATATCTTAACTAACAAAACATATGGATTAGGGGTTGATGAAGCAAATATTGATAAATTTAAATTTTATAGGGTAGCTAAATATTGTGATGCTTGTGATGATGCAACTGGAGCATTTATTGGTGTTGAAGGTTTAGCTGATGGAACATTTAGACATAAACCTAGAGGTTTATTCACAGCTGTTAGAGAAACTTTAATTGGAATACCTGAAGGCACTAAAATAATTGAAAGACGCTTTACATTCAATGGAGTCATACAAGATCAAGGACAAGCATTAGATGTGTTAAATCAAATGGCTGCGTCAATTAGAGCTGCTTTAGTATATTCTGGAGGTAAGATTACTTTAGCTGTTGACTTACCTGATGAAACACCAGTTGCGCTTTTTAATGAGACAAATATTAAAACAGGCTCCCTAAACATCTCTGGAGTTAAAGAGAGCGAGATTTTTACTGGTGTAGACGTATCATACGTTGATCCAACAAATCATTTTAAAAGGGAAACAGTAAGAATAGACACTGTTGATGCTAATGATGGTACAGATCGTAGTATAATTGAAAATATTGCTTCTCTTGATTTATTTGGAGTTACTAGACGGTCTCAAGCTCTTAGATATGCACAATACCAAATAGCTGCTTCTAGATTTCAAAGACGAAAAGTTGACTTTATTACTTCTACAGATGCTTTAGCACTCGCTCCTGGTGATGTCATATCTTTAGCCCAAAGACAGATTGGTGTTGCTTTTGGTTATGGAGGTAAGATTGCTAGAGACGCCAACACTATTTTAAGTTTAGGTTCTAATTTAATGTTAGAGCATTTAACTGTCCCTACTATTGCTGCTACAGATTTTACAGGTAATACTTCACCATTAGCTTTAAGAGTTATACAACTTGATGGGGATAGAATTGATTTATATATTCTTTCAAATACCTTATTTGCAGTTAATAGTACAGGTAATGTTAGTGCAGGCGCAGATTTAATTGAAGTTAGAATAGATAAACGATATGATCCGATTACTAAAACTCTAGTGAATTTTAACCAATTTACTTCTAATAATCTTCCAAAAAGAGGAGATTTGTGGAGCTTTGGAGAATGGGATAACCCAGACCAGTTTTACACAAATAAAACAGATAAACTATTTAAAATCACTTCACTTTCACGTGACCCAAAAGAAGAAGAAGTAACAGTATCAGCTATAGAGTATGTATCTAATATATACGTAGATTCAGATACTTTTATTGATTATACCCCAACAGCATATTTAGATACTAAATCACCATTAATCGCACCTCCTGCTCCTGTCTTTAGTTTACGTTCAGTACCTACTAGAGAGCAAGATGGGTCAGTGAGGGTTGATTTAATTGTAGAAAATTTTACTGAAAGTCAGAATTATGGTATCCAGTTTGAGACAGAGTATTTTATTTCTCTTCCAGACGAATCTCAACTAATACCCTCATTAGTTAGTGATGACGGAAGCACTATAAAATTTAACGCCTCTGATATTACTGCTATAGAAGATGGCAACAGTCCTGCTGCATTAATCGGTAAAAACGGGTTTGATAGTTTAACAGGTAAAATTAGGTTATTATGTAATTCTGTAATTTCAGGTGCTACTCATGGAACAAGTGCAGTTGATAATTTAAGATTACAAGTTGAAGGTATGAATGTTCTTACTGATTATAATTTTATTGCAAGTGGTGAGCCTAAGTTTGTCTTAGATGTAAATGATGGGTTAGCAGATGGTATTTTCCAAGGACTAAAAGGACACGATGCTGTAACTGTACCGATTTCTGTACAACAAACAGGAGGATCAAGAAACTTTGTAGCTGCTGGGCCAGAATTAACTGGTTTATCTGCTAATATACGTTTTGCTGATAGACCAAATAACTTTATTTATATTGATAATCCTATTACAAATGGCGTTGATCTTGGTAGTAAATTGCTTAATACTCCATTTTATATTGAGATATTTCAAATATTGGATTCGAGATATTTTAATAGTAGAGCAAACTTTTATGTCGGTGGTTCAGAATTTACTTACACCCAAGAAAATACTTTTGTAGGAGGAAGCACCCATACAGAGCCTTTACCAATTACTCCTAGAGATGCAGCTTTTGTAAGAGTATTTTTAGATAATATTGAAACTCAGAACTTCACACTAGATAGAGTATCAACACCTGCTACTATACAAGTTACAGCAGCGAGTGATGAAAGTCAAATAAGAGTAGAAATAGATCATTATACTGTACCAGCTATTGAGATAGGTGATAATGTGCAGTTTGAAACTCAGAATATTTTTACTGTGGCAAACACTAGTTATGACCCTGCTAGCCCAACTTACAATGCTGAAATGACCGCTAATAATATTTATCAGGTAGAATTATTGACTACGCCAGTAGCTAATCTTACTGGTGTAACTATGGTTAACCTAGCTCAAGACCCTGTTGGATCTATAGGTAATGTAAACACAGGAGATAGCACTTTTACTCTCGATTATGATAGAGGAACTTATCCTGGTAATTTTAGATTAGCTAATACTCAAATATATCAATTGAATGTTGGTGGTGAGTTTGAAAAAACTTTTTTAGCAAAAGATAGAATTATAAGAGATATACCTATAGGCACTACTACTGTAAAAGCTAGGAATAGAAACCTTACAGGAAGATTCAGCCCTAGTGTAACAAAGAGTGTTTCTATTGGAGAGATACCTATTCAAAAGGTTCAAAATATTTCAATTACTGAAGGTTTATATGTAGAACAATTAGGTGGTGTTGCTACACGTGCTATAATCAAATTTAATCACGTAGTTAATCAAGAAGTAACTGACTATGAAATCTCATATCGTACTAATAATACAGATAATACAGACTTAAGTAGTTTTTCTACAGTTAAAGTTCCTGCTAATAATGTTGATGATGCAGGACAAATTACTCATGTCATAAATAATATTGATAGAGGCGTTGTAGGAAGCACAATAACTTTATTTGTAAGAATCACACCTCTTAATAAAAATATAAGAGGAATAACTGCAACAGCAGAAAAACTTATAATAGGAAAAACAGCTAAACCACAAAATATTACTGATTTTGGTGCTGGACAATCTGAAGAACAACTTACCTTATTTTGGCAATACCCACGTCAAGCAACAGGTGACCTAGTTGATTTAGATTTAAAAGAAGTAGTGATAAGACGTATAGGAGGTATTCGCACGGCAACTGAAGAGAATTTTAACGCAGCCAATCCTTTTTTAACAGTTGCAGCAGGTGTATCTCGTAAATCTAGTCCTATTGATGCTTTTGGTGACTTTACATATCTTGCAAAAACTCGTGATACATCAGGAAATTTTAGTGATGACATTGCTATTACTACTTTAACAACGTTTAGACCAGGAGGAAAAACGGTATTTAAAGCGTTTAATACTGATAGCCCTTCTGTTCAATTTGCTGGTATAGCCAATGAAAATGCTTCTGAAGCAGCTTTTGTTAGTGTTACTGACACTAATTCAGGAGGACTTAACGTTGCTGCTACTCCTTCAACTGCTGCAGACAATGCTAATGCCTCTGCTACTGGGTGGTCGTACAATGCTGGGTTAGCAGTCTCTGATTTAACTGCTGGTGGTGATGCGACATATATTACTCCAATTAGAGACATGGGCGCAGTTATTACAGGATCTGTACAGGCTGATATACAAGGTACATCAGCTGCTAAAACTACTTTTAATGATTTTGCAGACGACATACTCACTGGAGCTACAGAGTTACAAACTAGTCCTAAAGATAATGTCTTAAGAGAAACTAATTTTGGAGGCTTAGGCACTGTATTAGGTTTTAGTAATGCAACTTTATCTTTTAGTTTTGATACAAATAATGAAACACTTGTCGATTCTACGACATCACAGAATGTGTATGCAATCGTAAATCCTGGACAATATACTGGTAATGTTATTTCAGTTCAAGCTATAACAAAAGCTAACCCTGCTGTGATTACAACTTCTGGCTCTGAGCATGGAATTACAGGAACTGAGCGTATTATAATTCATGGTGTTAGTGGCATGACTGAGATTAATGAAAGAGAAGTATACGCAACTAGAGTTAATGCAACAACATTAAATATATTCACTGATTCAGGAGGAAGCACTGGTTTAGACTCTAGTGGTTTTAGTACTTATGTAAGTGGAGGAGTATTAGACCAAGGTGACAGAGCAAATGCTAATGCTCTAGCTTTTATAGCTGGTGCCATCAATGCGAATGAGATTGAACTAGGGGAAACTTTTCATGCAAATGGAGATTCTACTGGAGGTAATGCCTTTGCTAACGTTACTACAGCAAATAGTGGAGTAAATAATTATAAACTAGTTAACTTAAGGCAATATCAAGACGAATTATCTACAACTTTTGCTGGCTCCGCTACAGCTATAACTCAACAAACTTTCATAAGAACCTCTAGTGCAGATCCTGATGTATTATTTTATACAGGTGCAGGTGTATCAAATGGAAACGTTAACGTAAGTGCTTTTACTTCTTCTTCAATCAATGATGGTTTTTTACCTTACGAGGTTGGATCCCGTCAGTTTAGATTTTATCAATTAAAATTTGTGGTACTCAACTCATCTCCAAATGAATTTGACTTTACACTCGATAAATTTAGAGTTAGTATAGAGAAGACTACAACAACTTTTACTGATACATCAACTTTTAGTAATGCTACGCAGTTTGTTGATATGACATCTGCAAATTTTGGTTTAACACCGACTGTATCTTTGCAGCCAATAAATTTTGCCAATGCAGCTGTTGTACTTACTGTTGAGGTTACTAAAGATCATGTGGCGTATAGAGTATTTGATATTGGAGCTGATGCGGTAGCACCTGCTGATGGTGCAATATCAGTCGCATTGACAGCAACGGGAATATAAAATGACATTACTAGACTCAAACACCTTTATAGAACCTACTGCAGCAACTAGTATTAGTACTGCAAGAACTCAGTTCAATAATGCTCTTAGATCTTTATTGACCAATTTTGCAGGTGCAGCTGCGCCTTCATTATCAGGTAGTAATATTGTTAGATCTGGTGCGGCTCAAGCTCCTGAAACTGGCCTATTATACAGACACTCAAATGCAAATGTGACTGCCTTTTTCGTAGCTGACGCAAACCATATTAAAACACAGACTGTTGGCACAGGTTTTACACGAGTAGGAATAGGGCATAGACTTGAGAACGGCATTGTGTCTATGATGTCTAATGTTACTCATTATGAGATAGGAGAGCTTTCTGCTACTGTTAGTTCTGCAGGAGCGCTATCTGCTAATGCTAGACTCTATCTTAAAAAATCTAATACTGATGGTGCCTCTGATTTTGTTGATGTAGGTATACCCCCGTTGAATGGTTCTGTTACCAATGCAATGATTGAGACAAGCACTAGTACAACAACTGGTATAACAGGTGATAGACTTAACTTTGCTTTTAATAGTACAAAAGGCTTAGCTGGGGCAAATGCTCAAATCAAAGTTTCTGCCATAGCTAATAATCCAACTGCGATTGCACTTGGAACTATTAACAGTGCTAATACCTCTATTGTTCATTATGGAACAACTAGTGGTGCGATTGCTGGTGCAGGAAAAGATGGATTAAATATCCTCACACAAGACGGTAAAACTTACGGTAATGTTGCTGCTAGAGTGCTTTCTCAAGCAACCATAATGAATACAGCTACAGATGTAGCACCATTAATGCCTCCTGGTACAATAATTATGTACGGAGCAGACTCAGCCCCTGCTGGTTGGTTAGGTTGTGAAGGAGGAACTGTAAGTAGAACTACATATGCAGCTTTATTTGCTGTAATAGGTACAAATTTTGGAGCTGGGGATGGTAGTACTACATTTACTTTACCTAATTTTAATGATAGAGTAGCAGCAGGTAAAGCAACTAATGTTGGTTATTCACCCTCTGGCACTACAATAGGCTCTTCAGGAATTTTAACAGCAGCAGGAGGAGCATTAAGTTTAAGTGTTGGTACATCATCAGTGGCTACAGCTTCAAAAGATGCTGGTAGTGCCACAGTTGTAACTAGTGTGACTGGTTCTACTAGTAGTATCACAGTCACACAAGCCTTTCAAGGTGTTAAATTTATTATAAAAACATAGGAGATAGAATGTCTTATTATAAAATACATATAGACGAACTTCATGCAGATAATGTATTCTGCGAGTTCAGAGAAATTACTAAAGATGGAAAAGGTCCTTTAAAATTAAAGTCATTTAGTTTAGATAAAATGGCAGAGGTTGTTCCAAAAGTAAAGGAAATGGTAGCGGGAGATATTGTAGGAATATACTACGAAAAATCAGGATCACAAAATCCTCATACTGAGATTCAATGGATTGATGGACAAAGAGAAATGCTCAATGAAGAAGATCAAAAATGGTGTATGGAAATTATAAAACGAGCTTGTATAGACAATGAGTTTGATTATCTTAATGCTCCACCATCTGTTGATGAACAAGTTGAATCTTTTATTAAAGAATTTTTTGATGATGAAGATGAAAAACCTTTAGAGAAAAGAGATTTCTTAGAGGAGTTTTTTGCTGAAATTGATGAAATTGATCAAGAGGTACCCGATAAAAAGGAGTAAGACATGGCACTTACACGAATAAGTAGATCTGTTGTTGCTAGTAATTTAATAAACTCTTCTTTATTAGCAAACAATAGTGTTGAAGGTAGACACATTGCAGATGGTACTATTACTGCGGCTCAGTTAGATGCAGGAGCTAATGCTGCAGCAGTTGAGGTTAGAATTAATGCTAATGTTGATATAGTACAAGATAATGTGGCCGCTGTTGAAACTAGACGTTCAGCAAATAATACTCTATTAACTGCAGAAGATACTGCGATAGAAACTAGAAGAGCAGCTAATATTGCTGGTGCTGTAAGCACTATTACTACAGCTGACTTAACTGCATCAAGAGCATTAATTGCAGGCACTGGTGGAAAAGTTGAAGTTAGTGCTGTTACCTCTACAGAATTAGGACATCTAGATGGAGTTACTTCTGCCGTTCAAACACAGATAGACGCACTTGAAGCAAGAAGAGCTGCAAATTTAACTTCAGCTACATTTACAGATCAAGTTAATATGAATGATGATCTTGTAATCACTGGTAATTTAACCGTAAGCGGAACAACTACCACAGTTGATACAACAGATCTCACAGTAGCAGATAGAATGATAATGTTAGCATCAGGTGCTACTGGCAGCCCTACTTTAGATGTTGGTTTATTATTTAATAGAGGTAATCAAGGAAATGCAGCAATTTTTTATGACGAGAGTACAACTACTTTTAAATTATCTGATACTAAAGACCCTCTCTCTAACACTGCCTTATCACCTGTAACACAATCCAATTTAGATGTAGGGATATTAACTGCTGCAAGTGTTAAATTTGACGGAGCAGATTTATCTACAGCTATAACTGATAATAGATCTGGAGCGATAAGCACTGTATTTAATACTAACCTAACAGCTTCAAGAGCATTAATAGCTGGTTCTGGAGGTAAGATAGAAGTTAGTGATGTTACTTCTACTGAGCTTGGACACCTTGATGGTGTGACTTCTGGAATACAAACACAGATAGATTCTAAGATTGCGACTACAGACTCAGCTTCTAACGATTTCATTACTTTTACAAGACTTAATGCAAATCTAAACTCTACAACTGCTAATATTAATGTGGTACAAGATAATGTTGCTGCTATAACTGGAGGAGCTACTTTATTAGCTCCGCACACTAACGTGGTTACTAGTATAGCAGATTCAAATACTTACGGAGTTGGTGCAGCTCTAGTGGCCATAGCTAATGTGTTAAGTGTGTCAATTGACGGTGTTACTCAAGCTCCCACTACAGATTATATTTATAATAATCCTGGAGATACTATACAGTTTAAAGATGTTGAAACATCTATCCCCGCTGGTTTAACTATAACAATTGTAGGATTAAGACTCGCTAGTTAATGAAAAAATATAGACAACTGACTACAGAGATTACATTTAGATGCAATGCTAAATGTCCTGCTTGTCACAGGCTAAAACCTTTAAGAATAAATCTTAATGATAAAAAATATACTATCTCTATAGAAAACTTTAAAAAGTTATTTTATCCTGAGTTATTACAAAATTTAGAGTGGCTAGTATTTAACGGAAACTTTGGTGATTCCGTAATGAATAAAGATTTTAGAGATATTCTTACATATGTAAAATCACATGATACTAAAGTTTTAATCCATACTAATGGCGGGATACATAATCAAGACTATTGGACTGATATTGGTAATATACTAACTAAAAAAGATATTATAAACTTTGATATTGATGGTTTAGAAGATACTCATCATATTTATAGAATTAACACAGAGTATGAAAAAGTATTTAATAATGCAAAAGCGGTAATTGATACTAAAAGAGCAAAAGTTCATTGGAAGTATATAGTATTTGAACATAACAAGCATCAAGTTGAAGAAGCTCGTAAAAGAGCAGTGAATGCTAATTTTAGTACTTTTTCAACTGTAAAAACTTCAAGAGAGTTTAGCGCTCCAAAAAGTGGTAAATATGTACATACTAAGAAAAAAATAAATCTTGATAACATAGAACGAAAGATTATTTGTAGTTGGCAAGACTGGGGTAAGTGGTATATTGCTCCTGATGGTAATGTTTTTAGGTGTTGTTGGACTGGTGGACATTTTTATGATGAGATTAATACTAGGTTTTATTACATAAAAGAATATGAAAAAGTATTCAATGGTTTTATTAATCCTATAGAGAAAATACTAAACTATGAATATTGGACTAAATTATCAAAATATCTAGCAGGGTATGAGAGAGCATTTTCATTGTGTAAATCACAGTGTGGTAAAATTGTATCATCTATCGAAAAAACAGAGGAAAATTTAAAGACAGGTGACAAAACAATATTTGACGCTCGTAATCAATGGGGAAATTAAATGGCATATAGAACTATAAAAAAAGTTGGTAGGTTTAAGTTTAAAAAACCTCCCAGTCCTAAAATTCGTAAAAATGAACGTTTGCGTAAACTTGCTACAAGTGGTAAACTTACTACAAATAGATTAGAAAAACATATAGTTAGTGAGAGAAAAAAAGGCTATCCAGTCAAATACTCAAAACCTATAGGTTTTAAAAAATCAAGGAGAAGAAGATGAAATTAAAAGATGGACACACTGATGTAGCCTCTGCTAAAAGACAGTGCGCTAATATAATAGAAGATTGTCAAGATATTCTTCGTAGTTTACCTGAAGATAATGAAGCTTCTCTACCAACTTGGTGGACTAATAAATTAGCTGTATCAGCAGCTTATATTAATTCAGATAGAGATTATCTGGTATATACTGTGCAGGAAACTCCTAGAGAAGAATCTAATGCACCAAAATCACCTTCTGAAATGCTAGTCACTATGGGAGAAGAAGATGCCGTTGAAAAAAGGGAAAAGTCAGAAAACGATATCGAAAAACATCAAAGAGCTGATGAAGAAACCTTCACGTTCGAGATCAAAAGCGATAGCGACAATTTCGAAAAAGCAAGGAATATCGAAGAAAGAAGCCTTACGAAAACAAGCGGTAGCGATAGCTCTGAGCACAGCAGGAAAAGCTCTTCAGAAAAAGAATAAATAAAATTTTGACTTTTAATGTCAATTAAATGAAAATGGAGATATAAAATGCCAAATAAAAAAATGAAAAATGGTATGATGAAAAAAAATGGTAATGGTAACACCATGAAGAACGGGAAAGCAATGAACGGAAACGGAAATGGCAAGAACGGACTAACTGCAGCGCAGAAGAAGTTACCTCCAGCTTTACAAAAAGCTATTCTTAAAAAGAAGGGTAAAAAATAATGTCAAATAAACAAACTCATATAGTTAGCCCAGAACTTAACTTGGGCGCACAGTTCAAATCTATTGACCATATTCCTACTAACCATCTACAAGCAGGTGATGTAGTTCAAGTGTTACCAGGTTCTTATACAGATCCAAGAACAACTAATGTTGCAGACGTAACCATAATGGGAATGGGTGATGCTAAAGATATTGTGTTTACTGGTTTTTCAATACCATCTGGTATAACAGCTGGTTCAAACGTAATAATTAAAAACTGCAAAATCGCTTCACCAGGAGCAATTGTAGGTAACGCTGCTGTTACTGTAACCTTTGAAAATTGTATTTTTGATGGAACAGACGGTGAGAGTAGAAGTGCTGCACTAGCAATTGCTAATGCAGGTATTACAACTGGTGTATTAGATTCAAACGCAGGTGTTGTAGCGGATGATGCAGCTTCTGTAATCATAGCAGAAAATTGTACATTTGGTGACAATGTTTTAGGAGGTTACGGTGTTGTTGCTCATAACAATTCTGGAAGCCAAACTTACAGATATTGTAACTTTCCAGTAGACACTGGAATGCTAAGTAACGTTGCTACAGTAATTGAGCATTGTACATTTACTGGCGCAAACTCTTACTTTACTTCAATCGCAGCTGGTGATGCACCAACTGTAACTGTAAGATCTTCTGTCGCAGCAGCAGCTAATGCTGGTAATCACACAGAAACTGTAGTGGCAGCAATTTCATAAGGAGGACAACATAATGTCAATGATTAAAAAAACAGTCACAGGGGATGCCGAAGCTTTAAAGTATGTAAAAAATGCTAAACAAAGCACAGGTATGCCAAAAGGTGGCACACAGAGAACTTCATTCACGGGTTCGAGTGATTCTAGACCTGCTGGCGCTGTAAAAGGTGGCCCAATGGCTGGAATGAAAACTGCTCCTGGATATGTAGACCAAGGTCCCGTAATGGCTGATATGAGTTCAGCAGCTGGTTCTATGGCCGCAGGTCATGTATCAAAAGGTCCAGCAGCTACTGGTATAAATAAAAAGTACCAAGCAGCTAGTGAAAATGTTCAAGGCGGCATGGGTGGTAAGTTTTACGCACCTCTAAAAGGCGGCCCTGCACTGTAAGGAGTGACCCATGGCTAGAGATACATTTGGCTCAGGTAAGGGCGAAGGTAAGTTAGAAATGATTGGTGATCCAAGAGTTGGATTAATTGAGGAATATGATTCTGCTGTAAAAAGTAAAACAATGGAATACTATAGAACTTTGCCAGAAAAAACTAGACTTATTAAAGAAGTTAAAAACCCTAATATACAGGTAATCAGGACTATTAAGAAAAAGAAATGATTACTGATGTAGATGCCTTTAAAAGCAATTATGGTGTAAAGAGACGCAAACCGAAGAAGAGAAAGTCAACTAAGGTAAGCGTCTCTCCACGCCGTATGATAAGGCGCACAAAGAAAAGGTGATGCTTTACTTTCAAGTATAACTTTCTCTTGTATCTTTTTTTCTATCTCAACATCAACACTTACAAATACTAGATCATCATGGTCTAACCAACTATAGTCATAGTCTATACCATCACAATTTAGAATGGTAATCATGTCATTAGCTGGTGATTTTTCTACAAGTATTTTACTAATCAATGCTCTTTTTTTATCTATTTCGATCCCTATTGATTTTATATGAGGATACTGCTTATGTAAATCAAACAGACTATATGGATACATTCCAGAACCAACTAAAACTACATTCTTGGCTTTTGGAAACTTATAGCGCATTTTTTTATCTCGCAAAGTCATGACAACATATTTATTTTTTGCCGCTTTTTCATAGGCAAGTTCTAAGGCATTTATTGACTTCCAGTAGCTTATCTGTTTAATTTCAGATATAGCAATTTGTTCTCGCCATTCATTTCTCATTTCTTTAAACTCGTCAAGAGAGATACTTGAAGATTTCTTTTGCACTATTTTCTACCCCACTCATATTATACTCAAATTTTGATGGAAAAGATTTATCTTTCTGAGCTTCGCTTATAACTTTATGTAAATTATTTAATTCATTAGGATGACATACTTTAAAAACATTGAGAGGCTCAAATGCGTATGCTCTAACAAATTGTTCCAGTTTTTGACCATTTTGCCTAGGAATTATTATAGCAGGACACTCTGTTTGTAGTATCTCCATTGTTGAGTTATACCCGCCATAAGTAATAAACAAAGCACAATCAGATATTTTACTAGATAAATTTTCGATATAGTCAGTTAGTGTTACATTTCGTATTGTTGTAATTTTTAACTTTTCCATGTAATCATTAGCAGTTGGCATTATGAAATTTAATTCTGGAAACTTTTCTGCTGCTTTAATCACCTGCTTGAAAATAATTAACACTTCTTCTTTATTCATGCCGCAACTTACATATACTGTGTTATTCTTTCTTTCATGTTTTTTGAGTTTTTTATCTACCACATATCCCGTGTAGGTTATATATTTCTCTAACTCACCTATAGTTGCTGATGTGTTTTCAATTCTAACTCTGTCTGATAGTAATGGCATTATGTCTTTATCTCCATGAACAAGTATTTTATCAAAGTACATTTGAATTGCTAGATTTTGTGTATTGGCAACCCAGTCTTGTAAGCCTGGTTCATGTGGTTCATCCCAGGGATAATCTCTTATAGAGCAGAGGATCTTTATATTTCTTTTTTTAGCCTCTTTTAAATAAGTAAAATACTCAAACGCAAATTGATGTCTACAAAATGGAAAACCTTCTACTACTATGACTTTAGGTTTGTGTAGATCTAATATTTCAATCCACATTCTGATTCGAAACCTGATTAATTCTTTTTTTTGAATAAAATTAAATATTAGTTTTATATCTTTAACTTTGTAATCATGTAAAAGAGCATAATGTGTTGCGTTAGTAAAATTTAAAGGTGGTTTAAATAATTGATCAACTACTATACACTCTGTATGTTTGCCAACTTCTTCAGCTAACAATCTAATTCTATTTGCGTGTCCTATTCCTCTATAATACTGAGTTAAAAATAAAACCATTACTATTATCTATCCTAGCTTTTATAAATTTATTTATTTCAAAATATGATTAAATTCTCTATAAGTCACAATATTGAAAAATTACAATCAATCATTTTCTGACTCATTTAAATTCAAAATTTTTAAAATTTTTTCTTTAGATACATTTTCAATTGGATATTGTTCTTTTTGCACATCGTTAGTTTTACTCTTTATATGTTCAGAAATCCATTTTACCATACCTAAACTAGGAGTTTCTGTATTAACTTCACCTACATAACTTATATTTAGTGAGATAGTAGGTTCAATTGAAAATTGTGCAATTCTTTCTCCAGTTCTAATTACAGCATCTATATTTGAAATATTGTGTAACATTATCCAAATCTCACCGCGAAAACTAAAATCTAGTGTTGCTGGAGAGTCTAAAACTATTAAACCTTTTTTTAAAGCAAGAGTAGATAGTGTTGTGATTTGCATTTTAAAATTTGGATTATTTAATTCAACAGTAATACCTGTAGGTATTGGTAGAGTAGAATTAGCTTTTATAGTTATAGGTTTTGGTGTACAACATCTTAAATAAAGGAAAGGGTCAAACCTACTAGCAGGATCAAATGACCAACTAATACCATCTCGTTCTTCTAATAATCTAGCTAATTCTCTCTTTTTAACTTTAATACTACATTGATGAAAGTTTGTCATGAACTATCCCTGGTTCTTTAGCTGCATCTAATGCTTGTTCATTATATGCTTTAAGGCTAATCATTTTTTCATTTCTGATGAGTAACTCTTTTGACGCATTAAGATTTTGTATATATTTCGCTCTGCCTTTAATAGGTAATGCTTTAATTAGAGCATCAAAAGTTTTATATTCTTTAGCTAAACCTTGTGCACGCTTTGGGCCGATACCTTCTACTCCAATAATATTATCACTTTTATCGCCTTCTATTATTCTTGATAGTAAATATAGGTCAGGAGTAATTTCCATTTCTTCTTGCATAGTCGTATAGGTTACTTCTCGTCTACCAAAAATATTAAATATGCTAGTTTTTTCACTTACTAGTTGATATAAGTCACGGTCAGATGATACGATCCAAATATGATTATAGTTAGTTTGTTCTTCATATTTCATAACTAAATGTGCAATAGTATCATCAGCCTCGACTCCTCTAAACTTTAGAACTTCTTCATCTAACATATCAGGCAGATTGTTTAGCACTTCAAAAAAGGCTTCATAGCGCTTTACTTCTTCTTCTTCTTTTGGTTTTTTTCGATTTGCTTTATACTCATCTGACATATCCATTCTGAAATAACTTTTACCAAAGTCAAAACAGACAATAGTTTTTGAGGCTTCATAAGATTTTGACAGTGATTGGACAGTTCTAATAAAGTCATTAGCAAAGCTACCATGATTAGGTCTCTGTAACCAACGATAAGAAAGGTTGTTACCATCTATAAGTAACAAATTATTATAAGATTCATAATCTGGCGTTTGTAAAGCCTCCAGATCATTCCATGATTTTGAGTTGTTCATATATATTTCTCCTGTTAATAAATATATAATATCAATATCATGATGACTTGGCAACAAAAGATTGGTTTTTAATGCACTTTATCCATTCATCTAATAGAGTTATTTTAAAGTGACAACCAAAAGACTTTATTTCTACATAGTGTTCAACGAGTAACTCATCATTAAATGCTACAAAATCTTTCGATCTATTCCATCTGAAAATTAGTAGAGGTTTTTTATCCATCACCTCTGCCTCTCTTAATGTTTGCTTCCAAAACACTAACATATCTGTTGTTTTTGAAGTAAGAAAATTATTCCACTGTATATCCTTATAGTGTTTACACTCTATACAGTAAGGCCACCAGGCTGTATCTTTTGGTGTCCATATATCTCCTTTAAGATAGTCAATTGCACCACTTAAAGGCACTCTTCTAAATTCAACCTTAAACTCATTTGTAAGTAGTTTTGCTATCTTAGCTTCAT
>Ga0222719_10002174_pt1 | contig 18165 bp, 14 predicted proteins | sample C33_34DmetaG_FD_165039 | JGI IMG/M metagenome (GOLD analysis project Ga0222719, IMG submission 165039) | Estuarine water microbial communities from San Francisco Bay, California, United States - C33_34D | ecosystem: Environmental > Aquatic > Marine > Unclassified | place: USA: California... | reverse complement strand
TGAAAACTTAGGAAAAGGAAACATTCCAAAAGCTGAGCTTGAATATGTTATTAAGAATTGCAAAACAGATATTATTGTTGAAACACCTGGAGGACTTGAAGCGCAGAAGAAAGATATTGCGTGGATTAAACGTCGTTTAAAAAAATGAATTACTTACCATCCAATCTTGAGTTTAAGGATGGGGTCGCTTTTATAGGAGAGACTTCATTACTTGATGTTGTTACACAATATGGAACCCCCCTTTACGTCTATGACTGGGAACACTTAAAAGACAATATAGATTACTTTACTAATGCATTTGGTGAGGATACGTATTTTAGATATGCAGCCAAAGCATTTATCTGTAAAGGCTTAGTGAAAGAGTTAGATAATAAAGGCTGGGGAGTAGATGTAGTCTCTGGTGGAGAAATGGCAACAGTCCAAGCTGTTACTGGAACATTAGAAAACTCTTTATTTAATGGAACGTTTAAACATAGAGATGAGATTGAGTTCTTTATGCAACATAACGGTGGTCACATCTCAGTAGACAATCGTTTTGAGATTCCAATGTTAGAAGAGGTTGCAGAGAAATTAGATAGAAAACAACCAGTAATAATGAGAATTAATTTAGATGTTGGAGCTGAGACTCATCCTATGGTGTTAACTTCTGGATACGACCAACAGTTTGGTATCTCGATTGGGTTTGCAGAAGAGGCATTACAACAAATATATAACTCCCCTCATTTACTTTTTTCTGGAGTGCATGTGCATATTGGTAGCCAGATTAAAGATCCAGATCGCTATAAAAAAGCAATGAGTGAGTGTGCGGATTTTCTTAATGCTCACCCAGCAAGCGTGGAGAGAGAAATAGTCTTTGATGCTGGTGGTGGATTCTTTTCACCTTATGCAGGTGATGAAGTAGACCATGAATTAAAAGTTTATGCAGATGCCATTCATGAAGGTATTAAAGAACACTGGAGTGGTTCTTATAAAGTTATGATTGAGCCAGGAAGAGCATTAGTGAATAATCCAGGAGTCATTTTATATACAGCTGGTGCAATTAAAGATGATCGAGGCGAGAAGCCATATATTTTGGTAGATGGTGGTATGTCAGATAATCCAAGGCCAGCACTGTATGGAAGTGAACATAAATTATTTAATATCTCTGGTGGAAAAGACGGAGAAGATGTAGTGCATGCAGTATCTGGTAGACACTGTGAAAGTGGAGATTTATTAGTAAAAGATGCAATGCTGCCAAGCGATACTGTTTCTGGAGATATTTTAATGTCTACCTCTACTGGAGCTTATACATTTGCTATGGCAAGTAACTATAACCGTGTGCCTAAATCTGGAGTAGTTGCTGTAACTGATAGCGGTGTAGTTGAGTTGGTAAACAGGCAGAGCTTTCAAGATACGCTTATAAACGACGTATAAAAAAGTTGAATCTGCCATTTTAAATTTCTAAGATAATGTCATGTCATCTTCTGATCATCTAGATAATGGGTTTTGGTGCACTTTGCCAAATAAAAAAGTCAATCCAGCCGATAAGAGTGAAGTAAGTGAGTTTAAAAAGAGGTATGGATTTGTAGAACCGTATCTTTCTATGGGATCTATCCCACCTCCAATTGATGAATTACCAAAAATTTTTATAAGATGGGGGCAAGAACCAGCTAAGGGCACTGAATGGAAAAGTATTCAAAACGACCCACACCCACACAGACATGATATTAATTTTCCTATTACTGATTATGTTGAAAAGTTTCCTTTTGTAAATCCTAAAACGAATGAATTTGAAGATAGAAATAGATGTCAAAAATGTCACAATGCGCACAATAATAATGGTGAAGATTGCTGTGGAATGGGAGAAGAAGGGTGGGTATGTATAAATCCAACTAACATTTTTACATGGGATGAGTTATTAAAAGAATATGCAAGTTGCTATCTAAAAGAAGAAGAGAATTTATTTTTAGCATTAAAAAGCAAAATGAACAATCAAAAAAGAAGTAATAAAAATGGAAAAAGACGATAGAAATTTTGTAAACATTGATTCCAATTTTTTTGGAGACATGAGGTTCTATTTCAATAAAGATCTTTACACGATTGAGGATTTTAGAAAAGATTTTACTGAGTGGAAAGAAGTAATGTTAAGCAAAAAAAATATTTCACAGGGGTATCAGAATTTCGAAGCTTTTTTTGTAATCGCAGCGCACAACTATCTTAAAAAGAATCAGCATTTTAAGAATAAGTCTTATTACCTAAAATATTTTGAGGGATTTGAAATAGATGAAAAAGAAACTGACATAGAGTCTGATTTTTATTTTATAAATCAAAAAGGAAATGTAGAAAAACTTTTCAATGGCTCAATTGAGTTAAGCAGTGACCTAAAAATATGGCTTCTAACCAATACAATACCCGACAGTGTCGATAAGGTGAAGTCAATCTCTGCTAGAAATTTCTCAAGAATTTCCGAAAAAGTCAATTATGTAGAATTTGTATATCTGTTTCCTTTCATGGCATTGAAATCTGACATAAAGAACTTGTTTTATCAAATTTATAAGAGCAACTGGTCATATTCAGAAACGTTAGTACACAGATCTAGAACGATTATTGATTTTGAATTATCAAAACCAGACCACGTTACGAATGCTTTCGAATCAATTAATGAAAGTAAAAACTGTTTTGAAATAACTTATATTGAAGATTTAAATTTAGAAAATCAATTTGTATATAAATACAAAAAAAGTAAATCTAAGAAAACTTTAAACGAAAATGAAAAAGAGATTATAGGTCACAAAATTATTTTAAAATACCCAAAAAAATCATCTGTAAAAGAGGGGGATCCAACATATTGGTCTGTTTATTCTGATTTAAATTTACTGCAATATCTTATCCAGCTTTCGATTGAGGTAGGAGAAGTGTCTTCGCTTACATTAAAAAAAATATTTGAAAGAATTGCTCCCTCGGCAGAACAACGCTCTTATTCTCCCGAGGATGTACAGCAAAATAAAAATTTCAAAAAATCAAACGAAAGTCACAAAGATGACAAAAACATTGAAGAATTATCTGAGTTTGGTTTTTTCAATAAAAATAGCCTAGAAAGTAAAATGCTACGAGACATATTAAATAACATTGATTTAGACACTCAAGAAACTGTGTTAGATGAAGATATTTTGGAAAAGACTTTACTCCTCGAGTTCTTAAAAGTAAATGCACAAGGATTAACTGAATTTGAAGCAGAGTTTTTAGAAATATTTTATGCTCAGGTATCATCTGATAACCCAGAACTATTTTTAATAATTTCTGAATACTTAGAAGAAAGAGAAAAACTTTTACATTTAATATATATGGGAAAGATAGAACAAGAAACTATTGAAAAAAGACTCGAAGATAAGCTTGGAGTAAGAAAAATAAAAAAAGTAACAGAATTTTTTGATGAAATGGTTGAAAAAATAAATGACTATAAAGTAAATGTTCTTAAGGAAGAAAATAAAAATACTAATAAGATGTTATTAATAAATTATTTTCAATATAGGTTCGTGCAATGAATAATAAAAAATTAAAAGTAATGCTCCACCCAACAATAAGAGCAAATTGTTCATTTTCAGACTTTCAAAATTTTTTTTATCATAAGCATAAACTTACTCAATCTAATAACATAACTCCTGTTGTTACTCAGGAAACACAGAACAATATACTTAAAAAAATTACAACTAATATCGACAATCCGAAGTATCGTGATTTATTGTCTGATGTTGAAAGATTTGTAACTATAGATTCTAATTTTAAAGACTTAATTTTTTGTGAAAATTTTTCCTTAGGACAGGTAGTAAGCGTAGAAGATTATGGATGGCCGCACACAAATCAAATTTCAATGAATGCAGTAGTGACAGGTTTGGGATTAAATGATATTTTATATGTATCTCCACTTACTTATGATTTTGAACTTGGATCTAACAAAAGCACAATACTTAATCCAGAAGATACAAACATCGGAGAAAAAATTGCTATTCTAAATGAATTTCAAACTCCTGTATTTAACTCACAACTGGTTAAATCTGACTTAAAATTAAATCATTCTGCTATTGAAAAAATTCAAAAAACTTCAAATCCAGAAAATAGCTTAGAGAGCTTTACTGGAATACCAATTAAACGTAAGTCGGACTGGAGGTTTTCACAAAGGAATATAATTGTTAATACTTCTTTGCAGCTTGGAAGAAAAGCCAATGAATTTATTATGGATGGTCCAAGTGAAATTAATAAGTTTCTTAATATTCCTGATGTGGATTATATCTTAACTTACGATAAAGATATTCTTGAAAATAAGGAATTAATTGGCATATCTACAGATGATTATGAAAATATATTGGTTTCTGCATGAATATTGACAAAGAACATATCAAGGAACTTGTAAATTGGATAGATTTAACAATCAACTTTGAAATTGCTGGTCTGTCCAGAACTTTTACTCAGGACTATCAAGCAGTTAGTAAAGGAGATTCATTAGGTGACACAAACGCTTATAGGAGGGTTATGAAAGTAGTTGAAGCTTCTTCTCCAGCATCAAAACTTAAAGGAGTTTATATAAATAATATTAAATCTCTTAAAAACACAACAATTGATTTTTCAAATTTGAATCTCATAGCAGGTGTAAATTCAATTGGAAAAAGTACTTTATTAGAAGCAATTGCCATATTGCCAAGATTTTTTGATTCAGATATGAACATTATTCCTCTGGGTGATGATAAGTTCGGTATAAAAAACTTTAATAATTTTCTCTCTTTTGATGCAAATCCTAATGAATACGCAGAAATATCACTAAATTATGAAAACGTTTTTCAAGAAACAGTAATTGGGGAAGTAAATATAAAAATAATCTTTAATGACGATAATTATTATAAATTTCCTGGTGTTGATAAAAATAGTCGAAGCATAGCTATTAAAAAACTAAATAATCTTCCAATTAAAAAAATAGAGCTTTCTATTACACAAGATCCTGAAAAAATTACAGATGAAATGTCCATAATTCCTATAAGCTCTGTTATTTCCATAGAACGGGAAGATGTAGATTTTGATAAAAAGCCAATTGTTTTAGGTAGATATCTTCAAACTCAAGCGGGCTGGAGTAAAGGTGGTTATGAAATGGATCCCCCCGACTTTGAGGACAATTTATATAAATTAAATACAAAGAATACTGAGACCTACAAATTTTCTGCAAGCGTTACAACAGCTAAAGAGAAATTAAAAAATTTTGATAATACAGTTGTCATGCACAATGTAAATTGGGATAAATTAAACCTTTCATTACAGGATCAAGTACTTGAAGTAACCAGTACAAATACGGAAGATCCTGACACTAAGACTAAGGGCAAGATTTCTTTTGAAGGGAATATGTCTATTGATGTATCAAAATATTTAAGGATAATATTACTCGATCTACTGCATAACAATATACACAAAAGAGTCTCAAAGAAAAAGAAATCTAAAGGATATGAAAAATTTACTCAAGATCTGCAAGAGAAGATTTTTTATGATTTATTAAGTAAATCTAAAGAATACAAGGATATTTCATGGGAAGAAATCAAAAGTAATTACATAGACGCTTTTCCTAACGGTCCAAAGCTTTTTTTCTCCATTCAAGAAAAAAAACAAAAAGAATTTATCCAATATTTAATTGAAACTTTCTTAACAGCGAAGGCTCTTACCAGTAGGACACCAAATGCCATTGGAGACTTTAGCTCTGTTAATCTCCCAAAGGAATATGATCTTGGCCTATTTGATAGTGTTGAAATTAATTCTTTAAAGACTGCTGAGACTACATATACAAAATATACAAAAGAAGATTGGATTGAGATTTGGTTTGATGATAATTTTGATTCAAAAAGGATTACAGATCATTTAAAAATGATTTTCGAAAATAGTAGAAAACAATATGCTTCCAACAAAGTTTTTGATGAGAAATTAGTAGACATACAAGAAGAACTGTTAGGAGATTATCATTCATTTTTTGAAGAAGTCGAGGATTTAATCAATGACACTGTAACTAAATTAAATGTATCTGAATTGAACGAAAGCCATGCAGTTCTTAAAAATTATGTAGATAAATTAAAATATTTAATAGTAAGTAAACAAATTGATTACCCTTTAATATCAAAATGGCTTTCAAGCATTTCTCAATCAACACAGATTTATACACTTAGAGATTTACTGCTCATGAAAATTTCTAACCAGGAGCTCTCTAAAAATGATCTAATGATTCCAATATGGCGAAAAGAAGACTCAAGAGCAGCAGAATTTCTAAATTTTTATAATCATAGATTTTCAAACCCAGAAGAAAATGTATTTAATAAAAAATTATTCAATACACTCGAAAACACAAAAAATATACAATTTTTAGGACCCCTGAGAGACAGAGGTGATTCAGCAAAGCTTTTTTATACAAATGACAAACCTTTTACATTAGGTATTTATGGAGAATACTCAAAAATATTTTTATCTGACAATGCAACAAACCGTGCAGAATTTGTTTTACCAAAATTATTTGATAAAAAGATAATTAATAAATTGTTAGCAATTAAGAATTTGGATGAATTTAAAAATAAAGAAAAAATTGATCTCCTGAAAGAACATGGAGTTATAGAGGAAATGGAGTACATTGATTATTTATCTTTATGGGCAAATTACATAGGTATAGCTGAAAAGCTATCAATTAGTGGTGAATCTGGAATTCCAACAATTTATGTTTCTGACAAAGAAAACAATAAAATTGAAATTGTAAATGTTGGTATTGGAGTCAGTCAAGTTTTACCTGTAATCATGATATGTTCAATTCCTCAACTTAACAGATTAGAGTTTAAACCTCATAGTAATATTTTTACTACACTTTTAGAGCAACCAGAACTTCACCTACATCCAAAAGCACAAGCTAGGTTGTCAGATTTCATTCTTTCAACTTCAATATTTGACTCAATTATATTAGAAACCCATTCTGAGTACACACTTCATAGACTACGCTACAGGCTTGCAGAGTTAAATAGTTTTTACAAAAACACAATAAATCTTAATTTTGCTAAAAAAGATAAAAAAGACCAAGTTTTATTTGAGAAAATTCCTGTTAACGATCAAGGCGGTCTTGAATCATACCCTAAAGATTTTTTTGATCAATCACAACTACAGGCACAAGAATTTATTGAATTAAAAATTAATAAAACAGACAAAAAGTAGAAAAACTTTTACAGTTTAAATAATGTGGGCAAGATTAAGAAAACGCCCGAGTCTTAAACCCAGGGCCATATATTACTGGTACCGAGGTGTTTTAAGGGATTAAATATCCTAATATTTACTCCCTTCATGAATAAAAAGTTCAGAAGATCTGAAATATTTTTCAATAATATTTTACCTTCCTGCTTTTTACAGGCTTCACGCCGCAAGGCCAGAAGGGATCTACTCCTTTCTACCCTCTGGCCTTATGAATTAATTGAGAGGAGGGCATTTATGCCTATAATTAACGCCTTTGGCGGACAGAGATTAATCGGTTTTGTAAACAAAAAGCCGTTAGTCGCAAAATTTAAACTCGATATCGATTCATTCGAAGTTGGGTTTAACCAAACAATCTTGGATAAAGAGTATGCAGGTCAGTTTGACAAAAACTTACTTGGCTCGTCTTTAGAAATCCTAGAGAAGAGGTATACAGCACCTTTAGGTAAGCCATATAGCACCTTAGGAGCAAAAGGTACTTCAACAACAGTTAGCACACTACCTTGGATTGCATCTCTAATAGATGCAGCAGAAGTAGAAATGGGATCTGAAAACAAACAGATTTCAAAAGAGCTTTTTGAGAAAATCGCTCAAGCTATTTATGCATCAAATGCATTCCATAGACCAGACTTAGAGAGCGGATTGATAACATATTTGGATGTTTCTAAGCAATTCAATTTAAAACCATCAGGTCAATATAAGTACACAGAGATGGGTATAAATAGACTGTTTAGTCAATTTTCAAAAAATATGTCTGTTTTTTCACAGATAACAACTATCCCTCACAGCTATTTGCTCTTTGAGAAAAGTGCCAAGGTCGCCTAATAGGAGATACACATGCTAACACTAATGCTTGCTGTTATAGATGCTCTTTCATCTAAACCAAAAAAACGCAAGTAGCCACACCAAGCCCTGCCAGAACCAATCTGGCAGGGAATGAATTACAAAGGAGAAAACATTGAGTAATACAAAATTAAAAGTAATAGATAATAAAGAGTTAAAATTTAGCATCACCCTCGATGATGTTGAATTGCTACAGTCACTATCTAAAACAACAAAATCAGAAAAGCAAAAAATAGTTCAAACAATATTTGAACTCGGCTTAAAGATCTGGAAAATTCAGAGTGTAGAAGTAGATTATCAAAAACTTGACGATCAGAGAGAAAAAATTGTTAAGTCATTTGAATCAGCGTCAAAAAATGCTGAAAGCAACCTTTCTGATTTAACTGATAAATTGCTTAAAGGCAAAAACGGCAGACTTGCTCTAGCTGTAGACAGAGAAGCAAAAAATTTAGAGAAACAGATGGGACAACTATTTGAGTCAGATAATAAAAAATCTGTACCCTCAAAAATAGAAAAAGTTGTTGAGTCAACAGTTGCAGAAGTTGTTTCTGAAGTTCTAGAAGAGATCAAATCTATTACTGACGCTTCAGATGTAAATAGTCCGCTGTCAAAAATTAAAGATCAGATTCTTAAAGGAGTATTAGAACCAGTTAATAAAATAATGGAGGATTTTGAGGATGTCTCCAATGTTATAAAAACCCATTCTCTTGTAAAACAAGAGTTTGAGAAAGGCTCTAATAAAGGCTTAGTATTCGAAGATCAGGTCGGTGATATTTTAGAGACATTTACAAACATCTCTGGAGACTTAATAGATAGAGTTGGAAATACAGAGGGAGCTTCTAAAACAGGTAAAGGTAAAAAAAAGGGAGACCATGTTGTCATCGTTGGAGATGCAGATGGTAATTCTTCTAGGGTGGTCTTTGAGGTTAAAAATATTAGCAAAAAACCATCAGTTAACTCTGTAATTAAGCTGCTAACTCAGTCTTGTAAAAACAGACAAGCAGCTGTTGGTGTTTATATTGCGTCAACAAAAGAGTCAGCCCCAGTACAGTCAGCATTTTCGAGACTAGCTCCAAATATGTACTCAGTTGTAGTTAATAAAGAGACACTAGACACCCTTGCATTAGAAGTTTGCTACCAGGTTTCTAAACTTGAGGCTTTAGCAAAACTTCAACAAACAACTGATAGCGAGAGTATAGATTTTGAAGCGATTCAAAGTAATCTAAAAAATCTTACATCTTTAACTGAGATTGTGTCACAGATCAGAGGTAATGTATCTAAAGCAGAAACCGATCTTGACGATGCCCACGGGAATATAAACAATCTTGAGTCACAGTTAAAAGATTCTGTATCAGAACTAAAAAAAGAGTTAAAAAAGTAAAAAACTCTTACAGTCTTATTTATAGAAGGCAAGCAAACCTTTCTGTATCTAAGACTATGAATTAAATAGATAGAGGAGGGCATCATGCCAAATAGTAAAGTAACCAAACTACCTACCAAGGTAGAGAAACCATTCTGGAAGCAAAGCTTTCACAGAATACCGGAAGTTCTTTCCGTGCCAGATATTGCTGAATATCTTAGAATCCCAGAGGCAACAGTTGAGAGCCTCATAGCTAAGGGAGATATTAAAACACTTCCTGGCATAGAAGAGAAAAGAGTATTTAAAGGCTTTTTTCTTTCTTACTTAACTCAATCACACCCAGAATCTATGGGTCTTATGGGTAAGCCAGAAGAGGCTTTACCAGCGGGTATTAGAAATTCAGCAGGAGCTGGATTCTAAATCACCCACCTATGCCCTGCCATAAAGGCGGGGCATGATGAACACATTATATAAAGGAGATAATTATGCAAAGATATAAAGAGATTTGGAAGGAAACTATTAAAAAGCATCTTAGAAAATGGAGAAGGCTTCCAGGCACAGCATTTAGGGATCTACAGAATTCAAACTTAATCTCAACACTAGGAGGTATATAATAATGTTAACTATGTCAGAAAGTGAAGCACTAAGCAGAATAGAGATTGATTCATTACTAAAGCAATCTGGTTGGAAACTAGGCTTAACTGATCCAGACAGGAATGTTGATCCTGAATATAGAACACCTATTGGAGTAAAAGGTAAGCCAGCCGACTATGTCTTAATGGATTCAAAAGGTTTTCCATTATGCACTATTGAAGCTAAAAATATTACCAAGTCACCTTTAGATGGGAAAGAGCAGGCTAGAAAATATGCAAATGCAATTAACAGCAGATTTATTATTTTATCAAATGGTATAGAGCACTATTTCTGGGATCTTGAATCTGGTAATCCAACTAAGGTAACTCTTTTCCCCTCTCCGGGAAATTTAGAGTCGCGCAGAGATAACTTTAAACCCCAAGAGGTATCTTCAAACGAAGAGACAATTGAAGAAGACTATATAGCGCTAACCCAGATGTCAGATTATAAAAATAAACCTGCTTTTAAAGATTCAGATTTACAAGATAAGTTTATTGAAGATAACAATCTTAGATTCTTAAGGTATTACCAGCTAGATGCTTTGAAAGCTATTCAAAATGGCATTAAAGAAGGCAAAGAGAGGTTTCTGCTTGAAATGGCAACAGGAACTGGTAAAACATTAACCTCTGCTGCAATTATTAAGATGTTCATCAGGCTCTATGGAGTAAAAAGAGTTTTATTTCTAGTAGATAGATTAGAACTAGAATCTCAGGCTCAAAAACAATTTACACAAGTTCTGAAAAACGATTTCACTACTGTTGTCTGGAAAGAGAACGAGAAAAATTGGAATAGAGCCGAAATAGTTATTTCAACTGTGCAATCTTTTGTTTCAAATAATAAATATAAAAGAATATTTAAAGAGGATGATTTTGATCTCGTGATTTCTGATGAAGCGCATAGATCTCTTGGTAAAAAAAGTCGAAGAGTTTTTGAACACTTTGTTGGTTATAAGCTTGGGCTAACAGCAACCCCTAAAGATTTCCTTAAATCAGTAGATATTGAAAACATGTCTGAAACAGATCCTAGGGGATTAGAAAAAAGATTAATGATGGACACATATACAACATTTGGATGTGAAAGTGGAGAACCAACTTTTAGATATAGCCTACTTGATGGAGTAAAAGATGGTTATTTGGTTAATCCGTTTGTATATGATGGAAGAACTGAGATCACTACTGAACTATTGAGTCAAAAAGGATATCTATTCCAAACAACAGATGATGATGGTAATGAGATAGAGGAAGTGTTTACAAAGAAAGATTTTGAAAAGCGTTTTCTTTCAGAGGAAACTAACAGAATATTTTGTGAGACTTTTATTAAAAATGCAAAAAGAGATCCTTATACCAATGAGATAGGAAAATCTTTAGTGTTTTGTGTCTCACAAAAACATGCAGGAAAAATTACACAAATTCTTAATGAATATGCAGATGCAATGTTTCCTGGTAAATACAATTCAGATTTTGCTGTCCAGGTAACTTCAAGTATTGATGGCTCCCAGCAGATGACAGTTGATTTTTCTAATAATGTATTGAATGGAAATTCAAAATCTGATGATTACTACAAAACATCCAAAACTAGAGTCTGTGTAACAGTTGGAATGATGACCACTGGCTATGATTGTACAGACTTATTAAATATTGCAATGATGAGGCCTATTTATTCTCCATCAGAGTTTATTCAGATGAAAGGTCGTGGTACCAGAAAGAATGATTTTAGAAACGGTTGGATTGATGAAACACAAATAAATGAATCTATTGATTCTGAAAAAAAAGATTTTGCACTCTTTGACTTCTTTGGAAATTATAAATATTTTCAAGAGGAATTTGATTATGATCAGAAATTAAAATTACCTTCAGGATCTTCTAGATCGGGAGAGCCACCTGTAGATATAGATCCAGAAATAGAGTTTGCAGAAAACTTTAGCCCTGATCCCCTGGAGACACTTGAGACTATCACTTTAACTGAACAGGGAATGAAGATTGATCAAGTGTATTTTGAGAGATTCAAAAAGACTCTAGAGCAACATCCAGACCTTAAAAAACTTGTTGAATCTGGTGAGGTTTCTAAAGCAGAGGAGTACTTAGTTAATAAGGTCTTTGATAAGCCAGAAGAATATTTTACTTTGAAAAATATTGAAAAAGCTCTACAGACTGATCGTAAGCTTAGCATTATTGATATTCTTCTTTATGGACTTGGATATACAGATAAAATTAAATCTAAAAAAGAACAGTTAGAAGAAGAGTTTGAAAAATATGATAATGAATATAGTCCTTCAGACGAATATTTTGAAAATACACGATACTTTTTTGAAACTTATTTAACTGATGAAGAAGTCAGAGATTTCGTAGATAAAGAAGAGTTTGCAAGACTTAATGCTCACTCTTCAAATTTAATAGAACATATAAAATTGATTCCAAACAACGTTAGAGAAACATTACTGTCATATATAAAAAATAACATAGAGATTGAGAGGTTTGCATAAATGTTAGATCAAGAGACAAAAAAAAGAATAAATGATTTGAGAGATACTTTAGTTGGAAAATTACCGGATCCTAAAAGCCAGGTAGAGCAGATTATGATTGCTCTTATTTTCAAATTCATGAACGACATGGATAAGGAGTCAGCAGACTTAGGAGGCAAAGCATCATTTTTTGTTGGTGCATTTGAAAAGTTTTCATGGTCAAATATGTTTGATCCAAGAGTGTCTGGAGATGAATTGGTGGAATTATACTCAGATGCCATTGAGTCAATGGATGATAATCCAAACATCCCACAAATTTTCAGAGATATATTTAAAAATGCTTTTATACCTTACAAAGATCCAGAAACTTTAAGGTTATTTTTAAAACAAATAAATGATTTTGAATACTCAAAAGACTCCGAACAACTTGGCGATGCTTTTGAGCATATTTTAAACTCCCTTAGCTCTCAAGGTGATGCAGGACAATTCAGAACTCCAAGACACATTATTGACTTTATTGTTGAAATAGTTGATCCTAAAAAAGATGAAACTGTTTTAGATCCTGCCTCTGGTACTTCAGGATTTTTAATTTCAGCATTTAAGCATATTGTTCAATCAAACTCTGAGAAAAGTAGTGGAGACTTACTTTCTGCAGCTGAACGAAAAAAAATAATGAAAAACATTAATGGTTATGATATTTCTCCTGATATGGTTCGAATTGGGCTTGCCAATATGTATTTACATGGATTTCCTGAACCAAATGTAGTTGAATATGATGCCTTAACTTCTGAAGATAGGTGGAGTGAATACTATGATGTGATTCTTGCTAACCCACCATTTATGACTCCAAAGGGAGGTATTAGGCCACATAATAAATTTGGACTTAAATCAAATAGAGCGGAAGTGTTGTTTGTTGACTATATTCTCTCTCACTTAAAACCTAAAGGTAGAGCAGGAATAATTGTTCCTGAAGGTATTATTTTTCAATCTGGAAAAGCATACAAAGAACTTAGAAAAAAATTAATTGAAAATGGACTATTTGCGGTGGTTTCTTTACCCTCAGGAGTTTTTAAACCTTATTCAGGAGTTAAAACATCAGTACTATTTGTCGACAAATCAACACAAAGAGACTCCATTCTTTTTAGTGAAATAAAAAATGATGGATACTCACTTGGCGATCAGAGAACTAAAATAGACCAAAACGATCTACCACAAGCACTAACTGCAATCTCAAACTTTGAACCTAAGATCGATGACATAAAAATATCAAAAAACACAGCTTTGGAAGATGAAAACATATCTTTAGCAATTAATAATTACAAAACTATTGATATTCAGTCAAATTTTGAATTAATCCAACTCAACAAAGTAGTGCAGATTGAGTCAGGAAAAAGAGAGAAAGGTGGTGCAAAAGATAAAGGAATACCCTCTCTTGGTGGTGAGCATATAACCTCTAAAGGTGAGATTAGTTTTGAAAAAGAAAAATTTATTTCTGAGGAATTTTTTCAAACTATGAAAAAGGGCATTTTACGAAATAAAGATGTGTTGATAGTTAAAGATGGGGCAACAACAGGTAGGGTAGGTATTTATAAAAATGAGTTTAAAAATGCAGCTATCAACGAGCATGTTTTTATTCTCAGAGCAAATGAAAACTTAGTACCAGAATATTTATATTATGTTCTCAGATCAGACGAATTCCAAAGTGCACTAAAAAACAAAATTCAGGGAATAATACAAGGTATTAATTTAAAATTTGCAGAACTTTTAATACCACTCCCACCATTAGAAAAACAACAAGAAATAGTAGATGAGATAGAGCAGTATCAAAAAGTAATTGATGGAGCAAGACAGGTTGTTGAAAACTATTCAGTTACCTTTGATTACAAGCATGACTTTGAAGTAATAAATATTAATGAAATAGCTGAACTGAAAAGAGGTTCAACTATAACTCAAAAACAAACAAAACAAGGAGATGTACCAGTTATTGGTGGAGGACAGAAACCATCATATTTTCATAATGAAAACAATAGGGACAAAGGATTTATAACCATAAGTTCTTCTGGAGCTTACGCTGGTTTTATAAATATTTGGGACACACCAATCTATGCGTCTGATTGTTTTACAATTAAATCAAATAACGAAGAGAAGTTTTTAACAGATTTTATTTTTATTTACTTAAAAAGCCTGCAAAACAAAATTTACACGATGACTACTGGCGCTGCTCAGCCACATGTATATATTAAGGATTTTAAGGACTTTAATATCCCGAACATAAGCATTGTCGAACAAAAAGATATTGTAAATAATTATAAATTAGAAAAAGAAATTATAAGCAGTAATCAAAACTTGGTAAACAATTTCGAGATAAAAATAAACAACATAGTAGAGAAATTATATAAAAAATAGCGTTACACGCTGTCTCTAATCTACTTATATGGCAGCAATTAGATTACATCCAGTTACAAAGAAACCTTCGGTGTATTGGTATGAACCAAATGGTAAAAAAGACAGAAAACATTATTTTTGTGGTCACTGGAAATGGTTAAAGGGCAAAATCATTAAAGCTGTTTAAAAGTAATTTTAAGCAGTTAGTGACCACAGCTTTATAAAACTGTCATATCAACACTATATATTTAGAAAGTAGAACAAATGCATAAAACAAAAATGATAATTTTTATCACATGGATCATGGCATGGACTTCAATTGCCATAGAACAATTAACTCTAACCCATAAGTACATTAGTTTGGAGCAAAACATATCTTCTGTTGCACTACCCGGTAAAACAGTTATTGAAAAAAATGGTACAAAATTTATGGTTGATGACAAACTAGCCTCAAAGCATATTCAAGCTGAACAAAGAGACCTTTGTGGTGAGGATAAGTTTTGGGAAGAAGTAGAACTGGCTATATCGCCAAAGCGAAAAAGTATAATTGTGCAATTTCCAGAAAAAATAAGTATCAAAGATTCTGGAATTAAATCAGTTTACCTTCAAGCAATACCTCAAACTGTTGCGTATCGTTCCTTAAGCACTTCTTTTCATATGCATTCAATTTCTCAAATAAAGCTTAGGCTATCTGAGACATCACAAGAAGTAAGTTTACAACTGATAAATGGCTTAGAAACTAATTACTCAGAGTTCGTGGATTCCTGGAGCATAAAAATTATCGCTAACTCTATAAAGAAAGATAACTGTTACATATCAGAATTCTTAGAAATCAACACTTCTAACTACGACAACATTACTAATTTAGACACATTTTATGAATCAGAAATTCTTGAACCTGTGTTTGAAGCTAGTTATCAACATACAGAAACTGACGAAGAAGCCTATATGGAAAATTTTTTTCTAATTCAGAAACTAAAGCAACTCAACTCCTTCTTGCCAGAGGTGCATGAGGCAGCACTTACACTATTAAGTTATACGGTATGGCCAGAAGAGGACAAATATGTTATTAGTGAAATACAAAATAGAAACAAACTGCACGATAAAGTCGTGTTTGGATTATTCGGTGACGTAATTGATGATGATCTTAAATCTGTAAATACAATTATTCATGTTTTAAACATTATTGCTCCAGATTTAGATATTTCTTACTCAAGCAAAGCTAGTGAAGTAAATCTACCAATCCACTTTGCACCATGTACTGAACTACTTTCATCCCATGTAAATGGTTGTGAAGGCTATGCAGTTGGCATTTATTATCACCCTCATACATTTGATCAAAGCTCAAGAGGAAAGTTTGGATATATATGGATTGACTCAAGGTATAAAAGTGGTTTCAGACAAAGTGTTTTGATTCATGAAATAGGACATGCTTTAGGACTTGGCCATAACCTATGCACTGATTCTGTTATGTCATACTCAGATTTTTCTAATGAACCAGAGTACTTTACAGCTATTGATTTAATGCAATTAAGGCTCTTATATGATAAAAGATTAGTTAATTTTGAAAAAGCCCCCTCTATTGTGACCAAACTTGGCTTAGATCCTGTGAAGTATAAAGAATATAAATCCGACAAGTCTTCAATGTGTTTTGCTAAAGACAGTGGCTGGAATGACTTAATAAATTTTCAACAAGGGAATATTTCACTTCAAGAATTGAAAGGTAATTTAAATGGGTGAAAAAAATTTTGTCATATTTTGTCTTACTCGACTATTAGATTATTATTAAATTAAGCATCAGGAGTGAATAAGCAATTATTCTGCCAACCTGCTTTGAGGAAAGTAAGGTGGATTACGATGTGGTCTTAATGACAATTAAGTTCCTCATCAAAACGAGCTGATGTTGCTCGTTTTTTTATTTACTACTGATGTATATATAGGAGTAAATAATGTCGAATAATTTTTATAAACAAGAACCAAAGAACTCTATACATTTAAATGCTATCTATGAAATGGTTTCAAAGATTACATACGATTTAGTAAAAAATTATGAAAAACCAGATGAGGATACTTGGAGTAAACATCATTGGGGAGTTTGGCCAATTGATAAAAAAGACAAAGTCATTCATAGATTTTTAAGATTAAGTACGGTTCATAAGGTTCTCCAACCCTGGCATAAAGTAATTAAAAATGATCAAATAAATCTTGAGATTATAGAGGGCAAAGAAGTTAAAAACCGTGTTGGTTCATTTGGTTCTGAGTATGACACTTTATATACCCTTAGTGACAATTCTCAAATTCTTTACTCAAAGAGATATGGCTGGGGAGGTAGCTATAGATCGTGGAATATTATTTCAACAGGAAAAATATTATCTCAAATATCTTATGCATTATCTCTTCCAATTTGTTTTGGAAATGGTTATAAGAACGTAAATTTAGAAAGCCTAGGAAGGCTAATAAGTATTAGAGAACCAAGGATTGTAAATGTCTGGAAGGAAACAGTTACTTATGAGTTACTGTTTGAAAAAAGAAACGAATTGAGTCAAATAACTATTAATTTAACCCCTGATTCCACTTTTGACTCAATATTTTTGTTAACTTTTTTTGGCGCTGATTCAAACACCATTGAGGCATCAGAAAATAATTTTCCTAAACACATATACACCCAGGCCGAAGACATTTCACTTGTAAAACTTATTAACAAAGGAATTGATTTATGAAAATTGAAGACTTCCCATACCTCAGAGAAATTTCAATTGATTATAAACATCATATTGGTGGATATATGGGTGGAGGCTCTTGGGCTATTACTACAAATAGAGATTCAAATGGAGATAGAGCAAGGATAGTCCTAGGTAGAGGTACATCATACAGATCACATGGAGACAATGTCACATTTAAAATTATTGAACCAAATCTTGAAATACTGAAACTTCAATGGACATTTTTTAGAGGAGTAAAACGATTTCCTGATGATTGGAGAAGAAATCGTCATTTTGGATACAACTCAGTAATTTATGCTCATTTTCAACAATTTAAAGGGCGGTTCGAAAAACCTTTTCGTTGGGATAGGATTTATCTTCACACAAGACTGTCACCTCAAATCTTTGTAACAAATAAAACTGAGCATGGAGGTTGGAGTGAGTGGGAAAAAAGTGATTTTACACACAAAAACCATCATCAAAATATTTATCCAAGTGAGAGATGGTGGTATCAAAATCCTGATATAAAAAATTTATATAGCTCATTT
>Ga0222719_10002172_pt1 | contig 18176 bp, 15 predicted proteins | sample C33_34DmetaG_FD_165039 | JGI IMG/M metagenome (GOLD analysis project Ga0222719, IMG submission 165039) | Estuarine water microbial communities from San Francisco Bay, California, United States - C33_34D | ecosystem: Environmental > Aquatic > Marine > Unclassified | place: USA: California... | reverse complement strand
TTAGCTTTCTATGTCGATGAATCATATAAATCTATTAATGAGTGGAGTACTAATATAGCAAAGACAATATATAATATTACTCTTACTGATGTTACTGATGTTACGGTAGATAAAGCTGCTGATGATATCAAAACAATTCAAACTATTAATTCACTATTTATTGCTGCATTGATAAGTATATGGGCTACATATAATTGGTATTTTTTAATGTTTTTTGCTAACGATAAAGAGCAACATGATATTCATATTACAAGACTAAGTGAATATGTTAATGATATTAAAGAAAAAAGAGAAAATAACAAGAGTGGTCAGTTTAAATATGAACCTATTCCAAAGTATGCATTTATATTCGATTTTTTACAATATGCATTATGGTTTCCTCTTCTATTTGAAAAACTAACGTTAGATATTATACCAAAATATTCATCATGGTTTTTAAATGGAACACTATGTTTCTTATTTATATATATTTTATTATTTGTCATAAACTATTCCATGGGTACATTTATTAAGGATTTTTTTATCGATTTACTCACTGATGCTAGTACTAATAAAATTTTAATTATAATGTTTATTATTGTATTTATTTTGTTTCTGTCATCATTAACCGATTTACCTGATGGAGTAATTTTTTGTATTTTTGCTATATTTAGTAGATTATTGTTAGCAACAGTTATATCTGTACCATTGGGTGGTATTATAACTGGATTGTACTTTATTATTTATTCATTATTTGGTAAATTTTTATATAAACGTACTAATACTGATATAGCTCTTAATTTGTTTTTAATTGCATGTATTGGTTTTGCTCTTATGAGTTCCAATGCTATGCCTATTATTATTATAGCATTATTAATAGTTAGTTTATTTACAGCGTTTAAGCCACCTGCGGATATTGAAGAATATATAAGCAATCAACGTGCTGAATTTGAAGATGCTCAATTCTGTAATGCAAATACTTTTGCAAATTGGGGTTACGATATGTTAAGACAAATTATAATAGTAGTGGAATTTATTAGAACATATTTAATCAGAATCGTACTTTTTGTATTAGCTATATATTCAATCATTCTACTTTTCGATATGCATAATTCGGATTCTCAAACCCGTCTATACGGAGTATTTTTGGTTTTTGTTTTATTCATGTTAAAAATATCATGGCCACTTATAAAATCAGCTGTAAATGGAATTGGAGATTTTTTTAATAAAAATAAACAGGATACCCATGATGTAGAACCTGCTTCTGAAACTCCTACTCCTGCTCCTGAAACTCCTACTCCTACTCCTGCTCCTGAAACTCCTACTCCTGAAACTCCTACTCCTACTCCTGAAATTCCTGCCACTCCTCCTGCTCCTCCTGCTGTTGCACTCCTACAGGTACGTAATATTGACTCATCAAATATAAATAATATCCTTCCTCCTGCACAATAAGTATAATAAATAAGTTTCAAATATATACATATAGAAAATTGTATATATTTTATAATATATGCCAAAATCAAAATCGAAATCGAAAGCAAAAGCAAAAGCAAAACAAACAAATACACCTAATGTAGAAGAAGTAAAACAATCCAATATATCCACTCCTAATGTAGAAGCAAAAAATGTTTTACCAATGGTATCAATATGTACACCAACATATAATAGACGTCCTTTTATAAAAACTATGTTTGAATGCTTTAAAAATCAGGACTACCCTTCTAACCGAATGGAATGGATTATTGTTGACGATGGTACTGATAAAATTAAAGATTTAATTGAAACCAGTAATATTCCTCAAATTAGGTATTTTGAATTAAAAGATAAGATAACATTAGGTGCAAAACGTAATTATATGCATAAACATGTACGTGGATCAATTATTGTATATATGGATGATGATGATTACTATCCACCTGAAAGAGTATCACATGCAGTAGAAATGTTATTGAAAGATGATAAAGTATTATGTGCAGGATCTAGTGAAATCTATTTATATTTTAAAACCATGGAAAAAATGATTCAAGCTGGTCCATATGGACCAAACCACGCAACTGCAGGTACATTTGCATTCAAAACAAAAATGTTGAAAGATACTAGTTATAATGATGAAGCTGCTCTAGCAGAAGAACGGGAATTCTTAAAAAATTATACTATTCCATTTGTACAACTTGATCCATTGAAAACGATTCTTGTTTTTTCACATGAACATAATACGTATGATAAACGAGAAATGTTTAAAACTGCTCATCCTAAATTTTTTAAAGAATCACCCAAAACTGTAGAAATGTTTATACGAAACGATAATGAAGCACCAATAAAACAATTTTTTATGCATGATATAGATAATCTATTGGAAAAATATGAACCGGGATTACCTAAAATGAAACCAGATGTATTAGAACAGATTAAAGTTCTAAAAAAACAAAGAGAGGAACTTATAAAGAGAGAAGAAGAAAAATTATTAAATGGACCAATTCTAATGGATAAAGGCGATGGTACCCCCCCTGTTAAATTAAATAATCAGGAAATAGTTAAATTAATACAATCACAAAAAACAGATATTATAAATCTTACTAATGAGATTAAACGCCTCAATGAAATATCGAAACCTATAATGTTGAAGTCATCACCAGATAGTGATCCTCAGCCATTATCATCAGAATCTATCGTACAAATAATTCACGGACATATTAATGAAATAAATAATTTGAAAAAATTATATGAATTAGAAAAACAAAAACATATTAATGATGTTAATCATCTTCAACAAATAATTAATACAATGGAAACTAAATTGATTGAACTAAAATAGACACATTTGTTAATATTCATCTATGATTACATACTAATAAATATCTAATCATATTAATCTATATCATCTCCATAATCTTCAATTAATATAGCAGTTTCTTTCTTAACTGTTCTATCTAGATATCGATACATACGTTTTATATCTAATTTCGATATATTATACGACTCAAATAAAGTTTCTACTATATTTAATAAGTCAATATTATTACAAAAATCTCCGTGACAATATAATCGCAATTCTTGAAATAATGTAATAATATCCTTTTTATCCATATCTAATAGTTGTGTTATATTATAAATAAAAATCATATTATTATATTCCGTTGAATATTTGGTTAATACCTTTGTAAATCGTATATCACCGATATATTTACTATCAACATCTATTTTATCATGAAATAATTTATTATTTGAAAATGTTTTTATTAATGAACTCATTTCATTAAATTGCCAAATTTGTTTCTGGAATGTAATTCTATCAATATAATCAGCAAAACAAATGTTAGTTAATATTTGATAATATAATGGATATGTAATCTGTATATCTGTATGGGATAGAATATCTACCAAATTTTCATGCCATAATAAAGCTACTATAGTTCTATCTGTTTCATTCATAAAATATTCATGATCCTTAAAAGGTATATTCTTGGTTAATAAAGTTTGTGTTATTTTTTTAGAATCTTCGTCATATAATTTTGTTCGAAATAATTCAAGTAATCTACCATTTTTAATAATGTCTGGAGATTTTTTAATAGATTTACATACAAATCTCAACTTTCGTAAATCACCCTGAATGTACTGTTGAATAACACTTTGATGAGATATATGTAAAGTTTTATAATCCGGTATTACTATAGATAATATATTACCTATTTGCGCATATGTTGGTTTATTCAATTCATAAACATTACAAACCTTCATTAATTCTTTTATTTTTTTATCTATATAAAAATTTCCAATACAAATAATTGGTATTGTACATTTGTTCTCTAATCTTTGCTTTTTTGTTTTCTTTTGTCGAATTAATTTAATTAATGCGGTTATACCACCTTTATCTCCATTATTCATTCCATCAATTTCATCCATTACTATAGCAATTTTCCTTACCTTTCGTGTAAACATATCAAGTACATTTCGATTTGACACATTATTACTTGTTATAGTTTCAAATAAAGCCTTATTACGAACATCCCCTGCGTCATATTTTATCATATCATAATTCATTTTTTTCAATATATTTACGATAAATTCAGTTTTCCCACTACCTGGTGTACCATAGATATATATCCCTCTCTTATATGTTATATCATCCTTTCTTTTATCAAATTCTAGCAAATGATTTTCGATATCTAATGATATTTGTTTGCGATTAAACACTGCATTTATATCAATATTATCCATTATACAATATATATTTATTATTTCTAATTTGTTTCAAACGAATAATATTATATAATTCATAATATTATTGGGAAATATGCTGTAATATACATATTGGGTATATTTATTTTCCAAATGAACTGAAATCTGCTGTTCGTGGCATAAATTCAGTCGATTCACGATCTTTCAACTGTCCAGTATAAGTAAATTCGTCAGCTGCACGTCCATTTTTATTCTGTTTTAATATCATACTGTTTTGTCCACCGTTATTACCACCATTATTACCACCAGATGGGATAAGACCAGTTGCCGCATCTACTGTACTACCTAATACATTTCCAACTGCACCAACTGCACCACCTACTGCATTTCCAGCTGCATCAAAAACACCACCTACTGCATTGCCAGTTGCGCCAAATGCACTATTTATTACATTTCCAGCTGCATCAAATGTTTTACCTGCAACATTTCCAGTTGCACCTACTACACTACCTACAACATTTCCAGCTGCATCAAATGTTTTACCTGCTACATTTTCAGTTGCTCCAACTGCGTTATTTATTACATTTCCGGTAGTATCAAATGTTTTACCTGCTACATTTCCGGTTGTACTTACTACCCCAGTTAATATATTTCCGGCAGAATCAAATGTATGTCCTACAATTTGACTGGATTCTGATATTATATCACGAATTCCATCACCACTGACTAAACTTTTACCATCTTTACCTGACGATCCACATCCACCCTTTCCACCACAACTTCCACATGCTCCGCCGGAACATGATGGGCATGCCGGACACACCGGTGGTACTATTTGACTTTTTAACATATATTTATCACTACCTTCACCAAATAAAGAACTACCTGATGCATAATTTTTCCAAAATTCATCACCATAATCACCATTCTTTTTATCATCACGTTTTCTGTCGCTGTCGCTGTCGCTGTCGCTGTCACTGTCGCTATCACTCTCTTTAGTACTAAATGTTGGATCAGCTACTTCTATATCTTCGCTATTAAATCTAGCTACATTTCGCAAATCTGTTTTATAATCACTATCAAGACACAATAGAGTAACCATAGTTTTTTTTGCATTTGGCATATATAATACGACATTTTGCCCTTCTTTATCATAAAACACGCGTGTAAGAAAGTTTTCATTTGCAATACCAGCAGTTTCATGTGTATCATTAAATGATACATTCAATGAAGATGAAGATGAAGATGACTGAATTGTAACAGTTTCCCCATTTCTTTTATATACGGTTAATACTGTATTTGAATCACTATCTTTACTTAATACTAGTAAATTACTACTTGTAATATCATACTTCACATTTTTTGCTAATTGATATACCTTCTGTTTACTATCATATAATGGTTCAATTACCATTTTATTATTATCTGCATGATTATCACTTTTATATTCAGTAATAATATCCGTTTTAGTTTCATCTGCATTTGTTTCAGTACCAGTCATTGTAGTTTCACCGGCAGTAAATGCATTGAAAGATGTAGCTATATTATTATATGTAAATGAAAATGATATTAAATTTGTAGGTTTATCTTCTGAAATATTAATTATATGAATATAAGTATCAGTACGCCATGGCATTACACATACAACATATTTATCTGTTTTTTCACATTTAGATGTATAAATATATGATTCATAAGAATTATCTAGAGTACTCTTAGGTGCGCTTGTCATTCCAGTTTGATCATTAACTATAAAAGAAGATGTAGATGTACCATTTCTAGGTGTTACATGTAATTTCGAAATAGAGAGAGTGTTATTTATTGCTTCTACAACATCACCACTATCACCATCTAACTCTACTAAATTACCATTTTTTTGATCAAAATACAAATTATCGTATAATTTGGTTAATATGTGGTCTTCATCATCAGAATATATAGGTAATAATATTTTAGATAAAGATTCCTTATCACGTTGATAAGCGATAAATCCTTCTTCGTAGTTATAACATCTACATAATAATACAGATATAACTAAAATGAGTAATAATATTAAAAATATTGTTAATGCTGAAAACTTCATTATATACAATATGTATGGAAAAAATTAACCATGAAAAATTGAACAATATATACTGGTGAATATACGATAATTAATATCATGCCAGCCCGAAATACAAATACAATTTTAACTCGATTTTATAATGAAAATATACCATTTGAAATTTCAATAGACGAGGCAGGTAGAGGGTGTTTATTCGGTAGAGTCTATATAGCATCCGTGGTTTTACCTAAAGATCCTCTACTATTTGATGGTTCCAATATTAAAGATAGCAAAAAATTTTCATCAAAAAAAAAATTACAAATAGTAGCTGATTATATTAAACAAAATGCTTTATCATGGCATATTTCATTTGAAGAAGCAAAATTGGTAGATAATATAAATATTCTACAGGCGGTAATGCATTCAATGCATAAATGTATACGTGAAACAATAATTAATGTTAATAATGTAACCAAACATTCATATACTATTAATGACTTTATGGCAGTTATTGATGGAAATTATTTTACACCGTTTCGATCTTACGACGAACAACAGAAATGTATTGTAGAAATCCCTTTTACTACAGTTGAAAAGGGTGATTCTAAATATATGGGAATCGCAGCAGCGAGTATTCTAGCAAAAAATGCTAGAGATAACTATATTATTGAATTATGTAATAAATATGCTTTCCTACATGAACAATATGGTCTAGCAAAAAATATGGGTTATGGTACTAAATTACACTTAGAAGGAATAAAAACATTCGGTATTACAAAACAACATAGACTTACATTTGGATGCTGCAAAACAGCTGAATCCAGTGAATTAGATATACCTGATGATTGTATCGAAAACTAGAGTAAATGCATTTTAGGAACAATACAAAATTACTATTTCTTTTTTTTTTCGCATTATAATGTAATAATAATGGCATTTACTCGTTTTCATGACGATCCAAATCGAATAAAAAAACAGGTTGAAGAAAGCAGTTTTATTGGCAGATACATGTTAGATACTCCTGGCCCAGGTATGGATTTACCCTTTGTAGAAGATCCTCAACTTCGATTACAAAAATGGGGTGCGAATTTACAAACAAATACTCTTAATTTAGAAAGTGATCTATTGGGACTTTCTAGAAAAAATAACCATGATAATGTTAATTTAAATCAATATCAACATCATAAAGCATCATCTAGTAAGGTTTGGTATAGCAATAATTCACCATTTGTAGAAGAAAGTCGTTCTAGCCACCCAGCATGGATGTACAAGGATTTAGAACAAATTAGATGGGAAAAACCTTTCTTAAATCCATTGAATGGTTTAGAAAAAAATTTTAGTCATAATATACAAAGTCGTATTATAGAAAAGGATAATTTTTCTCCAAAAATACCAAATGTAGGTTCACCAGAATTTTATTTACATCAACCTATGTGTATTAATGGTAATGAAGAGAGTTGTCCAGGAAAACCATATAAATAATTTTTATAGTTATTTACTGAAATATTATATAAGATTAATATAATTATATAATATATTAATATAAATATGGAATTAGCTATACCAGGTGTTGCACTAGGATTAATGTATATAATGAACAATCAATCTAATAATGAAGGTAATCAGGAGGCATTTGGTAATAATCAATTACCAAATACAAATATTCCTGATCGTAACTATCCTACAGAATTACCCGTTGTTTCAGAAGATTTGGATAGAACATCATTATTATCAACTGTAAACAAAGTGGATACTGGAGGTGGAGTATATACTGATAAATATTTTGATGCTAACCAAACATCAAAAGAACCTTCAAATAACGACCAACCTGAATTTTATTCACTTACCGGAGAAAAAGTAAGTAAAAACTATTTTACACATGATAACATGGTACCTTTCTATGGTAGCAAATCTAGAAACCATGATGCCGCTGCAAATAGTAATGAAGGTGTACTTGATAATTATACCGGTGGCGGATCACAACATATATCAAAAAAAGAACAATCTCCTCTATTTTCACCCAATGAAAATCAGGATTGGTCAAATGGTGCTCCTAATATGAATGATTTTTATCAGTCTAGGGTAAATAAAAGCCAATATGTATCTAATACAAAACCATTTCAAGAAGAACGTGTCGCACCTGGATTAGGATTGGGTTATACTAATGAGGGATCGGATGGATTTAACTCGGGTATGATGATGCGCGATTCATGGAAACCTAAAACTGCTGATGAATTACGTGTTGCTACTAATCCTAAATCGTCTGGACTCACATTACTCGGCCATGAAGGTCCTGCAAATAGTGCTATTAAAAAAATAGCAACTCCTCAACAAATGGGTATTATGGAAAAACATAGGCCTGAACGTACTAGCGAAATGGGACAGGAACATTGGTTCACTACTACATGTGCTGTTAAAGGTGAAACACTACATTCCATGCCTATTGACAGATATGTTACTAGACCAGAAACTACTACATCTTATAGTGGTAATGCCAATTCTCAAAACCCAGCTACCTATACTACCGGACAATATATGCCTTCTACCAATATTGAACTAGGTGCTGTACCATTAGGTGTTGCCAATGCTGGTGGAAGACACCATGCTACTGATGGTGATTACGGTATTAAATCTAAAAAAGCATACCCTAATAATCGCACTATGAATAAACAAGACAGTTATTTTGGTATGGTTGGTAGTAGTATTGGAGCTGCAGTTGCTCCTTTATTAGATGTGTTACGTCCTTCTCGAAAAGAAAACAGTGTTGGTAATTTAAGACCTTATCAAAACCCAGGCAGTACTGTACCTAACACCTACATATTTAATCCTGCCGATAGACCCTCTGCTACTATTCGTGAAACAACTGAAAATTCTAAAAATCATTTAAATGTTAATGCTAACCAACATGGAGGAGCATATCACGTTACTACAGCTACTCCAACACATACTAATCGTCAGGATACTTCCATTGAATATACTGGAGGTGCAGGTGCTGGAGATGGTACACGACAAATGACTTCATATACATCCGGTTATAACCAACGAAATAATGATATTAAATCTAGTACTATTGATGGTAGATTAGTTAATGGTAACATGAATTTATTAAACTCCAATATTAATATGCGTGAAAAAACACGCGATCAATCATTAAAAAATAATCGATCTGTTATTGGAAACATGCCCGCTCAATCACCTGATATTAATAATATGGGTCGATTAGCTGGTACTGATAATTCGTTATATTCTACTATTAATATTGATAGAAATACACCTGATATTATGTCTTCTTTAAAAAAGAACCCTTATATTGTTGATTACAAAAAGGGTTTATAATTTTATATATATTTACATCACATATATATATAAAACTTATTATTAGTTCTTTTTAGCATATTTGCCTAATGAATTGATTTTTAATCTATATTTTTTATCTTGTTCTTTCTCATCATATATATGTCTTTTCAATGCCGCATCTTGATCTAATTTATGTATTTTCTTAGCCAGTAATATTGTATTTTCATAACGTAATCTAGGTGATAATGAATTTTGATACTTTATATATTCAGCTATATCATGTTGATGTTGTTTTATTGCATCTTTTCTAAATTTTGGTTCAATATCACGTATATCTAATGGCATTATACCATTATAACCCTCAATTATATTAGATTCGTCTTTTTCCATTATTAATATAATAACATTAAAAAACTATATTACATTTCAATTTAATACTATTTTCTATTTTACTAATCAGTAGTAAACAATTTACATAAATTAATAGCTTCTATATTGTATTCCGGAGTTGTAAATAATTGTTCTATCATTTCATTATCGCGAAATCTGATAGTATAATCCTGTTGGACATGATTTCTACCTACTCTACCCATCGCCTGTAATGTTTTCTGTTGAGTCATTGTCTTTAAATCTTTACCTATAAATCCATGACAGAACTGATAATTAGTTCCATAAATATAATCAGTTGATGCTATTATAATATATAAACGTTGTTCATCTGCTAACTGCTTGATTATTTCCATATATCTATTATTTGTGGATTTTGTAAACACACCTATTCCCAGTAACAATAAGAATTTGATATTATTATCTATATCTAATAGCATTATCTCTTTGCTCATTTCTTCACCTATACTCGATACATAAGCTTTTTCATGTACATTTTTATCAGGAGTCCATTTTGTTTGATGAGAACATGTATTTGGTTGATATATTTGTTCAAGTGAAACTAATTTTACTTGTTTGCGTAATTTATCCATTTGAGATATAATATTAAGCATATCTTTCGTCATTTTTCCACTAGTATCCTTCCCCCTTTTTTTTCCATTACTGTCCCCTTTTTTCTTTCCCTCACTTGAATTTCCAGAATTCTTTTCCGCGTGGTGTTCTATTTCTCGTTCTAATTTGTCCAATTTATTAATTATTACACTGTTACTTTTTATATTCATCATTATGTCTTGAAATACCCGATCTGGAATATTTGTTAACTTAATATAATATTGAGCTATACGTTCTACATTTTCTGTTAGGAAAATCGTTGGACCATCTGTTAATGTGTACGCGTCCGCTGTTGTAATAGATACTCCTGGGGGAGGCCGAGTATTTCCTAACATTGCACTATGTGAATTATCTACAAATCGCGGACGGCGTTGCGATTTCATATAATTAAACATTTCATCCCATTCTGTACTATCACAATGTCTTAAAGTTTCAATATAATATTCCTTTAAACTATTCATTGTTATATTTTCTATTTTTCCATCAAAATATGAATCGACTATATAATCTTCATCAATTATTTCATTATAATTAACATATTCAATATACTTTATTATCTCACGCAAATCAAAATATCGCAATAATGTTTTATTTTTATTAATATATTCTACCGTATTAATCATATTACTATATTCTGGATATAAATTATGAGGCACTATGCAATATCCTTCCGCATTTAAAATTGGTATTGACTTTTTACAATCAAAACTTGTTATTGTTCTTATTTCTGCATTATCAAACTTTTCACGAAAATCTGCAAATATTGGAAGTAATTCTTCTTCACCTGGTAATGTAGCACATGACAATACAAATGTTGGTATTTGATTATGTTGCCAATTATTATGAATTGTTTCATGCAGTTCATGAGTTTCATAATCTAGAGTAATCGTAGGTTCATCCCAATATGTAATAATATTATTAATTTCATTAAATGCCATCATATAATGCATTGCAGTTAAATATGATTGCACATCACATATCATAATCTCTACATTGTCTCCTACACTATTATCTACCTTACCTATACCCCCCGAACGACGATCCCTTGTATAATCGATTGCTGAGAAATAATGCAACCGTATATCATCGGCGGTATTACATCCAAATGCAAAGGCTACTTTTTTTTCTACCGAAATTGCAGATTTGGCCAAAGCTAGACCAATATGTCTAGCTACACAAACAAATATTATTTTCTTTGTTGATGCTAACCCTATAGGTGATAATGTTTTTCCTGTACCAGTTGGTGCAGTATATAATATCAACTTGGGAATAAATTCGCCGTTTTCATCTACATCTCTATTGCAAATCGAAAACAATTCTTTTTGATGTCTAAATAATGTACGGTCTTCATATTTTAATAAGTATTTATTTTGTTCTATGAAATCATAGGCATTTGTAATAATCTCGCCCAATTTTGTAAATTCATTTACATAATCAATCGTATAATTAATTAATTCTAATACACATTCGTTTATTTTAAAAATTGATGATTTTTTTAATTGAATTAACGTGTATAAATAAAACGCATACTTTTGTTTTCTATTGTTCACATATTTAAGTAAATATGTATATAATTCAATTAATGTATATTCGAATATTTTTGCTTTATTTTTTTCTATATTCTGTTCCAAATTAGTTATTTTTATTTGTTCTCCACTTCGTAATTTTCTTAATTTTCCTGTTTTTATTGATAAACTAAAATCCTCCATTCGTGTTCCACTTGCATACTTGCTAATTACTGATATCATTAATTGTTCAAAGTATTTTTGATATAAATAATAATCTAGCTCGTTAGATACATCTAAATGTATATAAGAATTTAACGATTGAGCTTGATTAAAACGAATATTTGGATTTTCATAGCCATCTATTATCATTTTCAATATCTGTTTCTCATTATCAGGTACCGAAATCTCAATTGATTCCCATTCCGCCTTAGTTAACTTGTTCTGTTTTAAATCCATGATGAATAATTATATTATTAGATATTTTCTTATTATAATATCAATTTTCTAATATACATTCAATATGAGTTACCAAAAATATGAGTTTTTACAAAAAAAGGGCTTAGAAAAAATACATAAAATAACTTATACATGTACCGATCTAATAAAATACATACTCAAAACGATTTGTTATTACATAATTTAATGGAATTTTTCAATATTCCTGATAATGTGAATACTATGATTAACATTATTAATGGTGAATCGAGAACTTCATTACGAATCGTAGACTGGTTTGTTACTAATTATGCCAAAAAATATTATACTATTTATAATATAGAGTCTACTACACAACCTAATTCGTCTCAACGTTTTAAAGTTTACAATGAATACAAACTTAAACTTAAAGCTTACCAGAAAAAAAGGTTTGATCCGTTCTGCAGATGGGACAGGATAACTATTCCATATAACGAAACACAATGTATGGAAACTACTATTGGTCAATTAAACTTTTTTAAATGGGCTATTGAAAATAAAGTAATTGATTACATACAACAAAATCATGATGTTATTGAAACTGATATGAATTCGAATAATAGTACATCTAAACGTAGGTCTCCTAATGACAATTCTGGTGATAATACAAAAACTAGAAAAAAAAGAGAGGAATTATCTGTCTCTGCCTGTAAATGCATTAAGAAAGAAACTGTAAAAATTATTGTAAAATTTGATTAATACCATCCCAACATTGCTTCCAATAAATCTATTATGTTAGTATTTTTCTTATATGCTGTTGTCGCATATGCATAATTATTTATATAACCTTCTATACTATCCAACCATTCCATTCCCTTATCATTATTATAACATACATCTTCATTTGTATCTATATGAAACACATTAACTTCTTTCTTATTATGTTTTAACCAATTATTATGATATGTTTCACATTTTTTTAGATAATCTAATTCTATGGTTGATTCTCCATCACGTGAACGTTTTTTTACTCTTTTATCACATGTTTCGGCATTCGCATCGATATAAACTATGCCATCTAATTTAAATTCTGATGAATATTCTTTATAGAAATGTTGATAAATTTGATATTCAATATCTTCTATCATTCCATCATCATACAACATTTTTGCGAAAATATTTTTATCTGCATCTAACGAACGTTCACATACTATTACTTTACAATTTGGATTATTTCTTACTGCTTCACGGATTAAACTCAATCGAGTTGAGTATGCCATTACCTGAAATGAAAATGAGTATCGTTTAGTATTTCCGTAAAATTTTTGTAATATATTTTCATTTGTATTTTTATCAGTTATTGATTCCCATATATCTACTGGCTCTCGTAAAAACACTACGTCAGTTCTATTAGCCATTTTTTCTTCCAATTTATCAATTATAGTTGTCTTACCTGCTCCAATATTTCCTTCTACCGAAATTATCATTGGACGAGAACATGTTAAGGATGATGACATATTATATATTCTAGATTAACAAATAAATTGTGCAAATTATACGATTGATTTTATATTATATTTAAAATCAATTTTATTTATGTTAACAAATTTCCTCCAAACGTACGAGGTGGTTTATGTTTTAATATATCTAATAATGACGACGTAGTTGGAAATTCATCTTTTCCATAAATATCCTGTAATAATAACCATTCAAATAACCCCCCTACATATATATACACTGATTGGAATCCTAAAGTTTGTAGTTGATTATATTTTGTTATTGTCGATTCATCTAGACCATGTTTCCCATATATTATTACCTTCTTTGCTGTATTATTACCTGATGATATTAATTTATTTATCAATTCTTCTTCTTTATTATATGGAACTGTACCACGTATTAAACAACTTTGATCTGTTGTCATAAGTGTATTTATCAATATAAATTGATCACTGTGTATTATTGCAAATTGTATATCCTCAAATGATAATTTATTATATGTTGTTTGAAATAATCTAGAAAACATTAAGTTATAAACATTTACATTGTACTTTTTATATTTTTGTTATTCTAATTACTATATCTCATTTTTGTGTACATGTAACGTTTTTGCCATTGTCTTTATTATCTTATTATCTAAACGGATTTGCTCATCCTCTACATCTCCTAATAATGCCTGCATCATTCTATAACAAAAATCATATGATCGACTTGCTATTATTTCACTTTCCGGATGGGATTCTCTCCATTTTGCTACTGATCGGTAATTATTCATTGATATACGACTTAATATTTTACGCAATTTTGATAACTCTATATTATCTTTACACCATCCTCCTTCTTCCTTTATATACATAGTTTCTCTTTTCACATCTGTACAATGTATTGGACGCTTTGTTATATCCATATTTTTTAGTCGATCCATTATCATCTTTGTCATTCCTGTTACATAACCATTATTACCTATATATTCCAATTCTTCATTTTGTACATCTATATCGCGTAAAAAATCTGTTATATTCATTGCATCCTTACATGTATCATTCAAGAAAAAGTTAATATTAAATTGCTGATTATTATTATTTGTATTATTATTTATTATTTTTCCTTCTTTAAACATTTCTACCATCTGTGACTGCAAATCAAAATTTTGTTTATTTTGATCGACTACCAGTTGTTTAAATTCATTATTCTCACGTATCAACTCTAATATAATATTACTTTGACTACTTATATCAACCGGTTGTATCATCTCTGTTATGTGTTCATTATCATTATTTGGGTCGGATAGATTTTTACATGTTTTTTTATGACGGGTTAACGACGGAGCCTGTTTATATACTTTACCACATGAACACATATATGCTTTGGGGTTTTTTGGGGTTTTTTCATTAGCATTTATTAGCATTTTATGTTTTGCAGTCAAAATATGTCGATTATAGTCTTTTTTATTACTGCATTTAAAGTTGCAACTAACACATCCATATATTTTTGGGTTTTTTGGGGTTTTTGTAGTTAGCATTTAGTTAGCAATTTTCCTTAAAATATGCTAACATAAAAAACCCCTAAATCTAGCGTCCGATTATTTTAAAAAAAAATATGCAGTCAATAATTTTTGCATTTTTTAGTAATTTACAGCATATAGCTGTAAATCCATATTTTTAGTTTTTTTAACAAAATTTATTTGTCCAATTCTGAAAAATGGACATTCTGAAAATGTCCATTTTTTGAAAGTAACCCCATAAGTTTTTCAGAAATGTATACAAATTATTAAGTCTTCCAATTTTGTAAAATTGGGCCTCTGTTTTTTTTAACAACATCATTTACGTGTTGTTGTAATTCCTGAATTTTCATATTAGTCTCCATTAAGGTATTTTGTAAATTATTATATTGTTCTGTCATAACAGATTTTATTTGTTGATTATTATCGACTATAGATATTATTGTTGTATTAAGAGTAGTTATGTTATCATTCAATGTTATCATAGTATCATTTAAGTTTGTTATAGCAGACGATTTATTCATATTTTGAAAGGAGGCATTCTTATGTGAATTACATTTTTTTTTATGCTTCCATAATCCAGTTCGTTCTTTATATATTTTTCCACATTCACATTTATACTGCTTTGTATTTTCTTCTGTTGACATAATCTCTATAATATAACAATAAAAACGATAAAGCTATCAACCGCGTACATTAAAATATATCTATTAAACAGTAACTACTTTTGCTAAATTTTTAGGAGTATCTGGGTTAATACCAGGTTTAATCACCAAATAATAGAATATTAAAATAAATCATTATTCTTTTTTTCATATATATTACCTGGTTGTTAATTGTTTAATTGCGTCTTCGCACGCTATTTGTTCAGCCTTTTTCTTAATTTTATGAACACCTTCGCCTAAGAAGACGAATATTTTACCATTTACTGACATATACTGATGAATATCGTTGTATTTTTGAAATTGAGATATTGGTAATGCATTATTAGGTGTAACATTGTGTATGTATTGACCCAGACATAAAAACACACCCATTCTATATCCGGTTTCTGGATCTTGTTCAGCAATTTCTAGGTAGTCAGGAGTAACCTTAAATTCTTTTTGAATTTTAACCTGTAAAATATTTTTGTAATTGTCATCATTTCGAATAAGATGCATCCAATCTACGTGTTTTTCAAATATACTTTCGACAAATACCTGTACCATTTGAAATCCAGGACCAGTAATAAATAAATTTTTAAACCAACCATCTTCATCAGTAACAGAAATTCTGTTAAAGTCTAAAAATAATGCACCGATAAAAGATTCAAATAAACATCCTAATTTCTTTAAATTAGTACGAATCTGTTTACCTTCTGCATGTTTAGAAAGGACAATCCAATTATGTAAACCCATTTCATATGCCAGCTTACCAATAGCTTCATTTTTTACTAATGCGATCTTTTTTTCAGTCATAAATCCTTCATTTTCTTTAGGAAATCTACGATATAAATAATATTTTGTAATACATTCTAATACACCATCTCCAATAAATTCTAATCGTTCATTAGATTTAGTATACAATGGTAAACAATCATCAGGTTTAGGGACAATAACAATATTATTGTTATTGTTTTCTAAGTGAGGTCGCTTAATATATGACCGATGGATAAATGCTCGCTTATACAATTCATAATTATGAATGGGTGTATTAATACCATATTTACTTAAAATGTGTTCAACCTGGTCTTTATTTATTAATTTATTTAGGGGGTTGTATGGGTCAAATATACAGGTTTCTGTTCCATTTTGATTCTTTTCAATACGAATGTCATCGTCAATATTCATGTTATTATAGAATAAGATGAATGCTAGATGATATATTATATCATAAATTTTTTATATTGTTTGCGTTAAGAATAAATCCTCAAATAGAATAATATATCTAGGTATTTTATATTATAGAAAATGGTTTATAGTCAAACAAAACGCACATCAGCGATCTCTAGTATTACAAACAGTAAACAGGGTGGTGGATCAAAAAAGGCTGGATTACCTTACCAGGTTGGTCGTGATTCTTTAACATCTATTATGATGCATGGAACAGTACAAACAATGCCTGTGTTAAAAGATCCTGAAACCACTACAGTTAGTCAATCTCGTCCTATTGGTACCAGACCCGGTGCTGCCCGTTATTTTACTTTTGCATAAGTATAAATAACAAAAAGATATTAATATAATGATAAATTTCGTCTCATTATATTGGGAAAGAAAACAACAAGAATAAGTCTGCAAATATTATAATATATTTAGGTATTATATATTATAGAAAATGGTTCATAGTCAAACAAAACTTACATCTTCGATCTCTAGTATCACCAACAAAAAACAGGGTGGTGGATCAAAAAAGGCTGGATTACCTTACCAGGTTGGTCGTGATTCCTGGGCATCTATTATGTTGCATGGAACAGTGCAAAAACTGTCCGCATTAAGAGTGCCAGGAACATTAATGACACATAAGGAAAAAGTAGCTGCTCGCACAGCCCTCATAGCTGCTACTGCTGCTGCTGTTACTTCTACTGCTGCTGCTGCTACTACTGCTGCTGCTACTGCTGCCACTTCTCAGGCTGCTGCTGATGCTTCTGCTGCTACTGCTGCCACTTCTCAGGCTGCTGCTGCTACTGCTCAGGCTGCTGCTGATGCTGCTGATCCTGCTGATGCTGCTCTTACTGCTGCTGCTGCTACTGCTGCTACTACTGCTGCTACTGATGCCG
>Ga0222719_10002168_pt1 | contig 18196 bp, 12 predicted proteins | sample C33_34DmetaG_FD_165039 | JGI IMG/M metagenome (GOLD analysis project Ga0222719, IMG submission 165039) | Estuarine water microbial communities from San Francisco Bay, California, United States - C33_34D | ecosystem: Environmental > Aquatic > Marine > Unclassified | place: USA: California... | reverse complement strand
TGACCCGAGAGTTCAAGCAGCTATCGAAGCATTTGATAATTTGAATGATTTAATCAATAGAATTCGTGATTTAATACCTACAATACAGCGTATTACTAACACGATACAAACTGTGATCGGAGTTGCCCAAGCAGTAAAAGCTGCGCAACTTCTTAACCCAGTAACTGCTCCAGCTGTTATTGCTGCAGAATTAGTAATTGTACAAAACATGACTATTGCAAATGCATTAATTGCAATTCAGCAGTTTAAACAAATTCCAACATTAATTGAAAATGCAATATTAGGATTAGGACCAACACTGTTAGATGTAGCACAACGTTTAGCAACTGTATGTGATGAAAATGGAATAGAATTTAACATTGACAATTTGAATTTAAATGCACTAGGTGAAATTGATGTTGATGGCGATGGTATTGGAGATTTAGGTATTGATCAACTTGATGGTTTACTTAAGCAGCAGCAAGATCTATTACAATCATTAGAAGAAGCTCCAAGTAAAGTATATTCTGACAATGGAGCACCGGGTTCAGATCTAGGAAAACCAGGCGATTATTATATTGATTTACAAAATAAATTGATATATGGTCCAAAGCCTACAAGAACAGATTGGGCAGATGGAATAAATTTTGAATAAAATTACAGTGTAAATATTTATTAAAAAAGAAGAAACTATGGATTCAAAAACATTAGTTAAAGTTTTAAAAAAAGTGGTAAGAGAAGAAGTTCGTTCTGTTATTAAAGAAGAACTTTCTGAAATCTTGCAAGAAGGGTTACAATCAACAATCAACGAAATGTCGCTTAGAGAAACAGCAACTCCAGCGCCACAAATTACAAAATCAAAGAAAAAGAAAATTGAATTTAAAAAAAATAAATTTTCAGACATTCTTAACGAAACAGATTTGTTGCGAGAACAATCGCCATATGGTGCGATGATGAATCAGCCATTAAATGAAAACATTACAATGACGTCAGCCGACGCACAAGGCTTTGGTGCAGTACGTGAAAAAATGCGTGCACAAATGATGGGCATTGAAACCCCTTCTGTAATGGCTGATCCAGAAACTGGCAAATCTTTACAAGTAGATCCAGTTGTAGCAAAAGCAATGACACGTGATTATTCAGCATTAATGAAAGCAATGGATAAGAAAAAAGGTAAAGGATAGGTAAATGGGTTTTAGAATAGAGTCTAGAGAGTCGTTTCGTAGAGATGATTCGCCAATTGCAATTAAGACGCAATTTGCTAAAGACAAACTATTCACACAATCATTTACTACAGATGATCAAGCAGTTTCTAATCTAAAGAATTTATTGCTAACCCGTAAGGGTGAACGATATAATTTACCAACTTTTGGATCTAGTTTGCTAAACTTAATATTTGAACCAAATACAGATCAATTAATTCAAGCAATACAAGATACTATTAAAGAAGCAGTTTCATTTTGGTTACCATATATACAAATTACCAATATCGATGTTACGACAGGACAAAGTAATGCAACGTTAGTACATCAGGTTAATGTATCAATATCATTTCTAGTAAAACCTACGGGTTCTGAATTAACTATTGCTGTTTTTGCAAATGAAAATGGCGACTTTGAAGTAGCGGAGAAATAAAATGGCGACTGAAATAAAGAAAGATGTAACATATTTAGGAAAAGATTTTGGTCAATTTAGAAAAAATCTAATTGATTTTACCAAACAATATTTTCCAGATACCTATCGAGATTTTAACGAATCATCGCCTGGAATGTTATTTTTAGAATTAGCATCATATGTTGGTGATGTTTTATCATATTATACTGATACTAATCTAAAAGAGTCATTTTTACAACATGCACAAGAAGAAGGTAATGTATTTGACATTGCTAGATCATTAGGATATAATGTAAAAGCGTCGACGCCAGCATATACCAATATTGATGTATTTCAACTACTTCCAGCTTCGGGGTCTGGGGATGCAGTTGCTCCAGATTTTAGATATTCATTATCGATACGTGCAGGAATGCAAATAAAACAAGAGTCAGGTGATGCTACTTTCAGAACATTAGACTCAATAGATTTTGGGTTTTCTTCTTCATTTGATCCAACTGAAATCACAATATATGAAACTAATGATGCTACTAATGCACCTACGTATTATTTAGCTAAAAAAACAGTGCGAGGTGTATCCGGAACAGTAAGAACGTCGACCTTTACATTTAATGCACCTGTTGCATATGATAAAGTTGTATTGCCAGACACTAACGTTATTGATATAGTTTCGGTAGAAGAATCAGATGGAGATAATTGGTACCATGTTCCTTATTTAGCTCAAGATACTGTTTTTGAAGAAGTTCCAAATTTAGCAGAAAATGATCCAGACTTAAATGTATATAGAGCGAGTGCTCCATATCTTTTAAAAATGAGAAAATCTTCTAAACGATTTGTTACTAGACTTAGACAAGACCGTTTAACAGAACTTCAATTTGGTGCAGGTGTTTCTGATAATAATGATGAAGAAATTATTCCTAACCCAGACAATGTAGGATCTGGATTAGCTGGGTTTAGACGAAGTATTGATGTTGATATAGATCCATCAAACTTTTTATATACACGAGCATATGGACAAGCTCCTGCTAACACAACTCTTACAGTTACATATACAGTAGGAGGCGGATTTGCTGACAATGTAGAAGCAAATACATTAACATCAATTTCTTCAGTAAGTTATGACGATGATCCAAATGCTGACATATCAGGCGGTGTATTAAATTTTGTTAAGAGTTCAATTGCAGCAAATAACCCAGAGCCAGCACGAGGAGCAAAATCAACAGATAACATTGAGGATATTAAAAATAATGCATTAGCTAATTTTGCAACACAAAACAGATTAGTAACACGAGAAGATTATATTATTAGAGCATATTCAATGCCAGCTCGTTTTGGTAGCATTGCAAAAGCATACATTGTTCCTGATGATCAAATCGCTCAGGACGATTTAGAAGAAAAGCGTGTTGCAAATCCATTAGCAATGAATCTTTATGTATTAGGATATGATGCAACTAAAAAGTTAGTTAATTTAAATGATGCTGTAAAAGAAAATTTAAAAACATATCTTGGAAATTATCGTATATTAACGGATGCAGTTAACATAAAAAATGCATTTATTATCAATATTGGTGTTAATTTTGAAATTAGTGCTAGAGCAAATTATAATAGTAATGATGTTCTACTTCGTTGTGTTGATCGTCTAAAGCGTTATTTTGACATTTCAAAATGGCAGGTCAATCAACCAATAATTAAATCTGAAATATTGAATGCTTTAGGTAATGTTGATGGTGTTCAGTCAGTGTTAGATGTACAATTTACAAATTTATATGACACAACCCAAAATTATTCTGGAAATATATACGATTTAAATACGGCAGAAAAGAATGGCGTTATATATCCATCATTAGATCCTTCAATTTTTGAAGTTAAATTTCCAAACCAAGACATCAAAGGACGAATAGTATCTTACTAAGGAATATTTATTATAAATAAACTAGTAAGGATAACTCATGTTCAGAATATTTTACGCAGAAAAAGATGCTACATTATATGAATCGGTACCGACACTTAATACTGGTATCGATGAAATTCTTGAAGTAGGCAAACGCATTAATACTTCTGGAGATGCTTATGTACGAAGTAGGTCTCTTCTTAAGTTTGATATGTCTGAAATTCAATCGACATTAACAAAATATTCTACAACTTTAGATGCATGTAAGTTTGTTTTACAACTATATACTTCTCACGCAAAAAAACTTTCTTCAGAATATACAGTTGAAGCAAAAATTGCATATGATTCTTGGGTGAATGGTGTTGGTTTTGAAAATTCATCGCCTTCTATTACCGATGGCGTTTCTTGGCAATATCCTGCTTCAGGTTCATCATGGACTACATCAGGTGATGTTACGCCATCTTTAAAAATTACCGGAAGCCAAGGTGGTAGCTGGATATATCAAAGTGGGTCTGCATCATATGACTTAACGCAATATGACCAAAGTTTTTATACACAACCGGGCTTAGAAGAACAAGAGTCATTTAGTTATCGTCCTACTGATATTAACATGGATGTAACAGATGCAGTTAAATTATGGATTAGCGGTAGTGCAGGAACAACAATTTCAAATAATGGATTCTTGCTTAAATTTTCTGATGCTGATGAAGCGTCTGGTGACACTACTGGATATGTAAGATTCTTTAGTAGAGAAACTCATACCATATATGTTCCAAAGCTAACCATGTATTGGGATCAGTCAGCGTATTCTAGCACGTTAGACGCACTTGATTTAGAATCGAATATCATTTACCCAAAAATTAACAAATCGTATAAAGACACGGAAATAGCTCGTATACGCTTTTATGGACGAGATAAATATCCACAAAAATCAGCTACAAATTTATTTCCATTACAGACAGTTAAGCGCTTGCCAGAGACTACATATTATTCAGTTGTTGATGCTGCTACAGATGAAACAATAATTCCATTTGACGATATTTATACTAAAGTGAGTTGTGATGAGACCAGCAACTTCATTTATTTGGATATGAATGGGTTGATGCCAGAGCGTTATTATCGCATAGCATTAAAAATTGTTGATGGATTCACAGAACAGTATATTGATAATGAATATTATTTTAAAGTAGTTAGATAATGGCAGACGGAACACAATATAATAGCACTAGACTGACAAGCAAGCCCGTTTTAAAAGATCCTGCTAGATTTCAATTTGCAAGTGATGGCGAACAAGTTACATATGAACAAAGAGGTTTAGATTATGTATCTAATTTGCCTTTTGTTAATAAACGAGATGCAGCTGGGAATCTTGTAATCAACGGCACAGTACAACCAGTAACTGACGAAGAAGCTGCAGGATATAATGAATCGGTGATTTTAGAATTGAACGATCGTTTGTATACAAATAGTTCTGTTACTAGAGCAATTGATACGCAGTTCAAATATTTTAAATTTCCTCCCACAATTATTTCAAGGCAAACTGATATTGGCGAGATTGATGTTGAAATACCAGAAGAAGAAGAAGGATTCGATCCGTTCAGTGCAAGATATACGCCAGACCCAGAAGGTTGGTTCAATTTCCCATATGGTGGAGGTGCTGATGTTTGGAGTGCTACAAACGCAGGTGATGGACAGTATACAAGTTTAGAATTTGATTACATACTTAAAGGACCGCAGCAGTCATTTCCGAAAAGATATACCATTACGCCGGAAATGATAGAAACAGGAAAAGATTTACGAATTACATACAAAGTTCCTGTGCATAATAATATGCCGCCAGGGCCTGACGTAACTGTTGATGCGTATTCTCCTGCACGAGTTGCTGCAAGTGTATTAACTACGGCTTATAATGGTGTAGATGCTGCTGTTGCTGAATTAACATCTATCAGAGATGTATTTAATGGTCTTGTAACAACGGCTTCATTTAATGGCGGCGGAAGTGTTGGTTATACATATGCGCAAATTGTGTCTCAGTATCAAAGGTTCGGTTTTCCCACTTCTATTTATGTTAGCAGTTTAACCCAGGCCAAAAGCTCTTTTATAAATGGCATTGCTTCAACAATCAATCAACTTAGTCAACCGGTTGAACCAGAATTAAATCGAATCAGTAGAGAGAGTGATGCTCAAGGGTTCTTGACTGGATCGGTTCACTTTGATATAGCAAATACAAGTTTTGTTCCTACAGCTTTACGTAATGTGGCTGTCCTCGTAAATTCAATTAATGCTATAAGAAATCAAGTCACTACACTCCAAAGGAACACGGGTTTCGGCTTTAACAGTGGCCCAAGCACTAGCTACCGTATAGCTCTTGATGTGTTCAATCAACAATTAGCAACTTTAGTTCTTCCTAGAATTGCAAATCTGTCTCTAGTAACCACTTTTCAAAATGCACAAAATATAGTAACAAAATCTCAAACTACGCTACCAAATCCAAATTCACCATCTATATATTTCTTTACACGACTACAACGTCATGCCCCTGATTATGTTCCTGGGTTCACTAATTTAGCACGTGCTAGTAAATATGTAAGACCACAAGTATGGGATGCGTTGCGTGGAGAAACAATTGTTAGAAATCAAGACTTAATACCATGGTCGACATGGTTTGTAGAAGGTTATAGTACTAAAAATAATACTTGGAGTAGTCAGAATGAAAGAAGTGAAGGTGGATTTTATTATGGATCACAAGCATATTTCACTGTTGATTTAATAGACCCTGAATAGAGACAATAACGTATGTTAACAAAATTTAAAAATATTGACAAGATACTTAGTGCTACGAAAGCTACGCAGGGACAACATTTTCTAGACAAAGAAATTGGTTTATTTACTTCAGCTGCTAAAAAATTTGCGTGGAAGAACAATTTCTTTAATCTCGGAAAGACTACTAGTACTGTAGAATTGCATGTATATTCTGGAGACACATGGCTCACTGGCAATCACAGAACTAATTTTAAAACTAAAAACCAAGTTACCTTTACCGATCCTGCAGACGGCACTCTATATCGTTTACCAGCCAAACCATGGGAATTAAATCTATTTGAAGAATTCAATGAATTAGGAATTCAAAAAGGTGAGTATAGAATTGCTTTAAATTTCTATACTAATCTTATTGGTTCATATGAATCACAAAAATTAAAGATAGATGAAATTTCACCGGACCGTACAGAACTTCGTTTAAGATCAATTGATCCGGATGATTCTGAATTTCTTGAACAAATTACAGATTACATACAAGAAGTTGGAAATAGTGTTGATCGTTTAACATCAACCGCATCATATCGTACTCTGCTTGTTAATTTTAGTAGAAACCAAACTGCATTGTTTTCTAACAGTGTAGTAATTGGAGAATATGTTTATGTAAAATTACATGAGCCATTAGCAGATGATATTGAAAAAGATTTCAAATGTTGGATAGTTGAAGAACAACGCCCTACATACATTGATCGTGTTACGTTAGAAACGTTTGGGTTAGGTTTAGCAGGAACAACAAGAAAATTATCAGGGCCGAATTGGGATGCATCCGATCGTGCTAGCACAAGTACGGACACTGGGTTAAAGAATTGGAATGACATATTAGGATCAAGTGTTTCAACGTCACAACAATTAGTTGATTCGGTATTTTCTGGAAGTCTTGCTGGCATTGATTTGAATATTGATTATTCAGATTTTAATAACTTTGTATTTTATAGCTCAGCCACAGAACGTGTTAAAAACTTTCATTATAAAATTGAATTAATTGAATATTACAATTCAAAATTAAGTACATTAGGATCTATATCAGGCAGCACAGCTGTTACTAACATTGAAGAATTTACAAATCTTAAAAATGCATTGATTGGTGGGTTTGATGAATTTGAAAAGTATCTTTATTTCGAATCATCATCAACCCCATTTACATATGATCTACCATTAGCAGACCCTAATGTTTCATATATAACAGGTAGTTATATTGATCCATGGCCTAAGACAACAACATCTCGTCCGCATACATTGTATAGCAGCACAGCAAGCATTGCTCAAGAATGGTATTCAACATTGTTAAACAATACAGATTTATATGATAGAGCAAATTATAATTCTTTGATTAACGGCGTTCCGTTGTATTTACGAACTAATCCTGACAATGAAGGTTTAGAAACTTTTATTCATATGTTAGGACAACATTATGATATTATTTATACATACATTCGCAATGTTTCTAAAATATATTCTAGAGATGAACACCCAAAATATGGCGTTCCAAATGAATTACTTTATTCTGTAGCAAAACAGTTTGGTTGGTCGTTAACGGATGGAAATCAATACAAAGATCTTTGGGAATATGTTTTAGGTACTAACGAAGCAGGAATTCCTATTACTGGTTCTAATACGGTAGGTGATGCATCATTACCAGGCAAGGATATGACGTACCACGTATGGCGTCGCATTGTTAACAACTTGCCAGGACTATTAAAATCAAAAGGAACTAAACGAAGCGTAAAAGCATTATTATCATGTTACGGAATACCACAGAGCATGATATCAATCAATGAATATGGTGGACCTAGATTAGAACGGCCTCCAGTTTATGAAAAATTGAATTTTGACTATGCATTAGACTTAATTCAAAATGCTGCTGGTACAGTAACAGTTGATTATGATCAACCAATTAATTCAGTAGAACTTCGTTTCCGAACAGACAATGTATTAACAAACCCAGCATTGCCAAGCACAATGAATTTATTTTCAGTAGATTCAAACGATGTTACTTTAGATTTTACGCGCGGTACATTAGGAACTATTCAAATCAACGGCACGAGTTCGGCTGATATTGAAATGTTTGATGGTGGATGGTTGAATGTATTATTAAGAAGTGGTAGTAACGCATCATTAGAAGTTGTTGCTAAAAAATCAAAATATGGAAAAATTGTAGCAGCAGTATCTGCTTCTGCAACAGCATCATTTGCATCAACAGGCACAGTAACACTCGGTGGTACTGGTAATGGTGCACGTCTTAAAGGACAGCTTCAAGAATTGAGACTTTGGTCATCTAGTTTACAAGATTCGCCATTTAATAATCATACAAAAGCACCGGCTGCATATGATGGCAATGTTGATGCATATGATGAATTAGTATTCCGTTTGCCACTAACAGAAAAAACCAATCACACAACGGCTGTTACAATGTCAGGTGTTGAACCTAATCTGTCAGGAATATCAGCTTCATTTGCAAGTTGGACTAATGCAGAACCATATGACTCAATTGAAGAAACATATTATTATGACGGAATTTCTTTGGCTGCTGGAACATTTGATGACAACAAGATTAGATTGGAAGATAATGAATTGGTCGGAACATTGGATGTTAAATCTAGAGCAGAAAGAAGCCAATTTGATAAAGCTCCATTAGATTCAAACCGTTTAGGAGTATATTTTTCTCCTCAAACAATGATCGATGAGGATATTATTGCACAACTTGGATTTACTGAATTAGATTCATATATTGGCGATCCTGGCCAGCAATATGAACGTTCATACCCAGATCTAATTAAAGCTGCGCAAAAATATTGGAAGAAATATGAAACAAAGAATGATCTTAATGCATATATCAAAATATTTACGTTGTTTGATCTTTCTTTTTTCAAACAATTAGATCAATTACTTCCAGCACGTGCTGATAAAATAACTGGGTTATTAGTTCAACCTAATATTCTAGAAAGAAACAAAGATTCATTTGCTCCAAGAGTACGACGAAAAGACGTTGCATATAATTCAGAGTTGGATATAAATGAAACAACAGTGTTGTCGGCAAGTAGACCACAATATGAAATACCATTTCCAATTCCAATTGTACCAAGTGGATTATATGATGATTATTTTTCTGTAGCTGATGTTAATTTTTTAAATTTATCATCACAAAATGATAGTCAGTATGTAGCATTTTTAACTCGTAGTGCAGCTGAAAAATACAACGGATATGCAGGAACATTTTTCCATCCAATTACTAGCAGTGTTACATCTACAACAAGAGAAAGTCTTAGTTATGTTGAATACCGCAAATCAACATATGGTATTACATATCCAATAGAAATCGGAAGTGGTTCTGCAGAAACTGGTAGTGATGAAATAGTATTTGAATCAGCTGAGACGGTTGGTACTGAAGCTGAATCGAGATATATAACATCATCTATATTTTATGCATTTGGGTCTTCGTCATATTCAACTAATCCTAAATCAGCTGAAAACCCATGGGAATTTGGTTCTGGTGATGTTATATTTGTGCAAATTGTTTCTAGTTCAAATGATGTTACGATTGATACTGGCGAAGAACGCACATATTTACGTGATATTACATTGCCACTGCCTGCGATGGGTCCTTCTGCAGAAGAAACATCTACTTTTTATGAAGTTATTAATAACAACGCTTCTCGACCAAAAAATGGTGGTGGAAATCTTTTTTGGGATTTATTATATGAATACTTAGATACATATCGAACAACTAATTCAGAATATCCAGATAATTCTACATTCTTTAGTTTACCAATTGCAGTAGACATTGAGAAATATGGCGCCTTGAGTTCAATACAAATAGAATTGCAAATTGGAAGCGGAAGTACCAGTACACCAGATAGTGATTTTGTTGCTGCAATATCTTCAAATCCAGTTGAGCTAACCCCTGCAGGGGGGGCTTCTACAGAAACCGGAACATTTACTTTTAATACGACCATGGATGATTTATATGCTGCATTAACACGTACCGATAGTTGGGCAGCACCAGGTTCAACAGTGTTTGCTAAAATGACAATGACATTTACGCCATCTAGCGGTGATTTTAATAATGATATTATTGGTATACAAACATTACAACATCTTGGTACATCGTTGCCTTTATCATACATTTTAGCAAATATTTCATCTTCTAGAATAGATAATTCAAATATATTTGCTGAAACAACGTCTTCTGCAGAACTATTCCCATATTCAATATGGACTACAACGGGAAGTTTTGATGCTGATTTAGAAGGAATAGATATATATAATATCGTTCCTAGTGCATCTCGTATTGATGTTTCATTTTCAAGTTCAGTTTCAGCAAGTATTCTATCAGCTGCTGGAAATAATTTTATTGAATTCACTGGATATGATATTCAATTTGTAAAATGGGGCGTATCAGGAAGTTTACCAAATTATCCAGGACAACCAGATAAACCATTGACAATGATAGATAACAAATTAATTATCGATAGTAACCAAATCAATTTAAGCACATATAGGACAGGTTCTGCAGCTTGGGACGTTAATAATATTTATCCAAGTGGCGGAAATACAGCTACTTATGGTAATCCTGATTTTCCGGTATTCCCTGCAGGAGCAGACGATGTTGATGAGTATCTTAGTGATTTATTATTTACTCAATTAACATATTCGACTATGTCAATTACATTGCAACCACAAATAACATCAAGTTTATATACTACAAGTAGTGAAGTGGCTAGATCTAAAATTGATTCTGTTACATTTTATTATACATACTCTGGGTCAGCGGTTACTGGAAGTGTTACGACGGGGTATATTGTTGTATCTGGGTCAGACATATTAACACCCGACATAAATGGAAATCCGGTGAGAGGCGTTGATATCAATGGTCCTGCGCAGGTTCAAGATTTTATCGGTATTGGAGCAGAAAATTCATTATATAATGGAAGCAAAATGACTTCTAGAGGATTTAATATTGAAAGTCCAGACACAATAGATGGTGGCCCGGTAGTTGAAACAAGACAATCTAATCCAAATCAATTAATATATCAATCTCCGGGTGAAAATGGTAGTTTTTCATTATCAGGACAATAATCGTTATTTTTTACAATGAAAATATTTATATGAAATAAAAGGTGAATAACAATGGGATATTTAAATAATAGTTCAGTAACAGTAGACGCAATTCTAACTAAAAAAGGTAGAGAATTGTTAGCTAAAGGACGAAGTAACTTTAATATTACACAGTTTGCGGTTGCAGATGATGAAATTGATTATGATTTATGGAATCCAGCTCATCCGCTTGGTACAGATTATTATGGCACAATCATTGAAAATATGCCGATAGTTGAAGCAGTGCCAGATGAAACTCAAATGTTGAAGTATAAACTTATTACGCTTCCAAAGAAAACTACAAAAATACCGGTAGTTACAGTAGGTAATACTTCAATTACATTAGTGGCAGAAGGGGACATTGCAGTGATTAGTCCAAATACATCTAATTTTACTGGAGGAAATGCATCATTGGGGTATACAGCAATTCTTTCAAATTCAGATGTTGCTGATATTAGAATAGCACCAGGCGGCGAACTTCAAACATCAGTGTTGCCGACAGCGCCTAGATTTATTGGAGATAATGAAGATGCTCAAAGTGTTGCAGTGTCAGGAAGATCATTTGAAGTTGTTGCAAAACGACAAATTGTAGATAAGACTGCAACTATTACTATCATAGGTAATGAAACGGGTGGAAGCACAACAATTAATTTAACAGTTAAAGCAACAACAATACAGACATCCGCTGCAACTTCGGCCTTAAGTTAAATATTACAGGAATAACATCATGAACATAAAACAATTAAAACAATTACCTAAAGTAAGTCAGCGTGTCGTTGGCCCGGCTGTACCACAGACAACTTTTCAGAATTTGTCAGATGCACAGGCGAATGCAACAAGACTAACAGCAGCTGCAGCTAATCAAGCGCCTGATTTACAAGGAGCAGGAATACAAGAACAAATTAATGCATTAGCTGAAAGACGTGCACAAGAAATCATTCGAGAACAACAACAAGCTAGAATTCTTGCACGTAACGGCAGGACATTTACAAAATTTGATCCAGTTAATGATGTTATTGACAATCAAACAGAAGTTGTTACTGCTGGTCTTTGGAGTGATGGAATTGCAAATTTAATAACCCATCATACAAGCTCAGCACAAACAACATCACAACGTAGATATTATGTTGATGTATATCAAAAAAATACGTCATTAACAGGTTCAGCTGTACAATATTCTATAGCTTACGGCCATGCTTTGGGTAGTGGATCTGATTCACAAGGACAACTTAATGATTCTCCGAGTCGAGCAGTATATTCACAATACAAACAATTATTACTAGAGACAACAGATACAAGATTTACAGTTAATGGCGTAGACACAAATTCTATTTATGTAATTAATTTTAGTAGAGCTAGAACAAAAGAAAAATTAGATCCAGGTAATTTTGAATTGCCATTAACAAGTATTTCTTCAAGAGATACAAATGCAACAGGTTCTGTAGTTACTGGAAGTGATGTTTTTACGCTTATTGATGATTCGGGAAATAGTGGTGCACCTGCAGTTGGATCATCTGGTAGACTTTACAATATTGTGTCGGGTTCAATTAACGGCGGAATTTATAATCCAAACTCGCCAGTATATTATGGTCTTGTTTATCCAGATTATGGTATAATGGTATTGAATGCTCAAACATTAGATGCTAATTTAGGATTTACAACCAATACTGGTTCAAGTTCGGAAGGTAATAATCATTTTGCATTATTCCATTCAATTTCAGGATCAGGAGTACTTACAAATCCTGCTACGTCAGACCCATATGGATTCCAAGCAAGAAATGCTGAAACTATTACAAGTGCACATTACTTTGTAAGAATTAAAAATGCAGAATATAATTTCTCAAATAATCCATCATTTACTACCGGTAGTGTTGGAGAATTTGCTCAGTCGACATTTGTAGGAGATCCAAAAGTTTATATTACTACAATTGGAATGTATAATGATCGAAGAGAATTATTAGCAGTAGCAAAATTATCACAACCATTATTGAAGTCATTTAAAAATGAAGCACTTATCAGAATAAAACTTGATTTTTAATTTAACACATAACTGAATTGAGGCCCTTTATATTTATTATAAATGTAAAGGGCTTTTTACTGAATAATGGCAACAAGAAGATCAAATACTAAAGGCCGTAGAGAAGATAAATATAAAGGAAATTATCCTTCTGTATTTAAAAAAATAGAACAATCTGATTTTAAGAAACAAAATTTTGTTACAAATAAATTATTTTTGTTTAATTCTGGAAGCTCTACTGGTAGTGCATTACCATTAGAAGCAAGATATACTAATCGAAATTTTCTTCCTGCTTTAGGATCTGAGTTAACATTTAATGATGCTGCAAATATTGATGGTTCATTACAAAGTGTTACATATTTTTCTATAGATCATTTATATTATCGCAGAAAAGATCAACCTAGTAAAACTTTTGGTCCTACTGATTTAAATCGTACAAAAAAACATTTATATGAATCTGCATCAGTATTTGTAATACCACAACTTAAAATTGGTGAAGGTATTAAACCAGCATCATTTCAATTCACCGGGTCAGGATTAAATTTATCAGCTGATCGATATAGCAATATAATTGATGATGGGTTTGATTCGTCTTCAATTGTTTCAGATGTAAAATTTTATGAAGGATTCAATGAATATTTTGATACTTCAAGAATTAAATATGAAATAGAAACGGGTGTTACTTATCCTGCAGGAATTCCTACTACAGATAGTAAAACAGCTGTTGGTCGCCGTGCACATTTTGAAGGCGCGGGGCATATTCAAAGTGCGTTACTTGGTTATTATGATAGACAACATGATTATGCAATATCATTTTTCGTATCAGGTTCTAACATTGACAGTAACAATCAAATTGTTATTGCAAAACAATCTGGTTCGATTGACAGATACCCATTCAGTATTCAGTTAAGTGGTAGTAATGAAATAGAATTTAAAGTATCTTCTGATTCTTCTCTTAATGCTACGCTGTCAGCAACTAGCAGTGTAGATGAATGGACTCACGTAGTTTGCCAAAAATCAGGAAGTGAAATACAAATTTGGATGAATGCTGGATTACATGTTTCGTCATCTCATGATTTCTTGTTATATGGCGTTAATACATTATATACAGCATCAGGACGAATCAATAATGATTATCCGGTAAACATTGGTGGTCTTAGCCCCAATACATCAAATCTTACAGGTGATCTAGATGAAATAAGAATCTTTAATAAGTCACTAACTGAGTCGGAGATAAGTGCGTTATCGGACCGTACGGAGAACGGAACGTTTTTGCAAACAAATCATGTAGGAAATGTGTTTGATAAACATGGAACAATTGTTATTTCTAGTGCACATTATAAATATGATGATTTAACTGTAGCACCATATTCTGCAAGTTATCGAAGTACACTTACTTCTATAGAATATTCAACATTATGTAGAATATCTAAAGATGATTTTAATTTAACACTCAATCCATCAACTCTACAAGATAATGGTGTTGATTATGACACATATGTTTCTAGTAGCGATTTTGCACCATATATAACAACAATTGGATTGTATAATGATGCCGGGCAATTATTAGCAACAGGAAAGTTAGCATCACCATTACGTAAACGGGATGATATTGATATGAATATTTTATTGAGGTTTGATACTGACGCATGATACGACTTAAAACAATATTAGAACAATCCTCGCGCGAAGAACAAGTTGATTCTTTGTTAGAAAAAATTAAAAACAAACAGTTTGAAAGAATTGGTGCTGGCGATAATGGCATTGTATATGCAATTCAAGGAACTGATTATGTATTTAAAATTACAAGAGAGCGTGATGAATTTGAGGTTGCATCAGTAATCGTAGGACGAGAATCTGAATTTACATGTTTTGTTCCGGTAATGTATGTAAATGATTCTGAGAAAATGTATATCATGCGAAATGCAGATCCATTACCCTCACAATATAAAACTGCTATTGATAATTTTTATGCTCGATATACTAAATTTGCATTAGATATGCAAGGCGAGGTTAGCATATTTGATTATTTGGATGCAGAAGGTTCTCGCGAGACAGAAAAACTGTTAGTTGATTTCTTGAGACGATTACAACAACAAGTAGAACGAACAGGAATTGCAGAATTTGATTTAGATTTAGACTTTAAATCAGACAACGTAATGATATATCAATCGAAAATGGTGTTAGTTGATTGGTAAATATTTATACATATAGGAGTATACTATGATTAAGTTAACAACACTATTAATAGAACAAAAATATAAATATAAGTGGGTACCATTGCAACAAGCATTGCCAGCAAATGCAGTAAATGGGTATCGTTTAAAATATAAAGAACGAGGCGAAGGAGTTTTAGTTGACGAATCTGATTTAAAATATATGTTTAGTGATTCTAGGTTTGCAACGAAATATAAAAATAAAGATTATGTATTTTATATCTCTGAAGTTAGAGGTACATCCAGAAAAAAAGTGTATATTGCATATGTTTACAGACGTGATAATCTGCCAGCAAATATTAGACTATTTTTTACTCTCGGAATTGGTCCTACTTTTACAGTTAATAATGTTCCGGTGTTTTTAAGTAGTCAAGAAAAAGAAGTATCAGGTAAAAAAAGTGGTGAAGTTCCTGTTGCTGATGGTGATGAAGAAAAAAAGAAAGCAGAGGCGGCGCGCTTAGAAGCTGAAAAAAAGGCTGAAGAAGAAGCAAAGAAAGCAGTGGAAAAAGAAACAACAGACACTGAAATTGAAACATCGATATATAAAGTAGTATCCGGTGACACGTTAGCTAAAATTGCAAAGAAACATGGTATGTCATTAGATGATATTATAAAACTAAATCCGCAAATACAAGATCCAAACAAAATCTTTCCAGGACAATCAATTAATATTTCGGCCGAAGCTGTTATTAGTCCGCAGGTAGGTGTTGATAAAGAAAAAGATGTTGCCCCAGAAACTAATAGTGGTGACCGGATTACAGCCGGATATGCAATATCACCGAGTATACAAAAAATTGCAAAAGATATTCATACTGCTGCAAATTATATAGGATTCGGCGGAACAAACACAGAATTATTTGATTCAGCATTTGATAAAATGAAAACAGTACCAGATGCATTTCTAGTAAATTTAGAACTTGCAAGACTAGAAGGAAATGCAGCATATGATTTAGAATATGTAATTAGAGGTGAGTTTAGTATATTGAGTGGTGAAGATGAAAGATTACTAAAATTAAGCAGGTTAGTTGGAATTGATGATAATGGAGATATAAATCGGCCTGATAAGTCTTTAATGAAAAAAGCTGCTAATCAACACGTGTCTGATCAAAATATTGATATATCAACATTAGGTCGTAGGAAGCCTGGAGAATATTAAAATATAAAACAAAACAAGTTATGGCAAAAAATCATTGGAACTCGAAGTCAAAAACGAGACAGGAAGCATATAAATACGGTTATAAATCTGGATTAGAACATAAAGTTGCAGATGCTCTTAAAGAGATTAATTATCCAGTTAATTACGAAACTGAAACACTTCATTATACAGTACCAGAATCAAAACATAAATATACACCTGACTTTGTATTTACACGTAAAGATGGCGGTACCATGTACATTGAAACAAAAGGACGTTGGACTACTGCAGATCGTAAAAAAATGAAATATGTTTTACAATGCAATCCTGACATTGATATTCGCATAGTATTTCAAAATCCAAATCAAAAAATATCAAAAGGTAGTAAAACATCATATGAAGCATATGCTCTTAAAATGGGTATAAAACACGTTGCAAAGAAAATGATTCCTGCAGAATGGTTGGCAGAATGTTGCCAATTGGATGAAATTCCAACCGAAAAGAAAACTTTTTTTAAATTTTGATTGGAAGTGTGAAAAAAATTCATTATTTTCTAATGTAAGTAATGGCATTTAATTAATTGAATGAATGAAATGTTTAATGTAATGAATTCGTTAGACCAGGAATGAAATGAATGGGATGACATAAATTAATAATTATTATATTAATAAACCAGATCTTTTGAATCGTTCTGTGTTTTCATTATATTATATTAATGAAGAATCTAAAATTATTACAATTACTTGAAACAGTACTAGGTAAAGGTAAGCCAACATCACGAGGCAATATTTCATTCTTCTCTCCTTTTATCTCACATCATAAACCAAAATTAGAAGTACGATCAACACCAGATGAAAATGGTGATTATACATGGCATTGTTGGGTTTCTGATAAACGTGGTAAATCAATTTATACTTTATTCAAAGCACTAAATCAACCAAAAGAAAAGTTCGAGCAACTTGCAAGAATAATTCAAACAACAAGATATCGGATTGAAAAGCAAGAAGAACGAGATACTGTATTACAATTACCAGAACAATATCATCCTTTGTGGGTGTATAAAAAATCATATGAATACAATGCAGCAATGCATTATTTGAAAGGAAGAGGTGTTACGGTTTTTGATATTATTAAATATAGGATAGGGTATGCAGAAGAAGGACAATATGCAAAACGAATCATTATCCCAAGTTATGATTCTAACGGTAACCTTAATTATTTTGTATCTCGTATTTACCGTGATAGAGAAGGTATGAAACATAAAAATCCTACAGTATCAAAAGATATTATTGGATTTGAAATGATGATTAACTGGAGAGAACCAATTGTACTTTGTGAAGGTTCTTTTGATGCAATTGCAATTAAAAGAAATGCAATACCGTTATTTGGGAAACAAATTCAACCAGAATTACAAAAGAAAATTATCGAAGAACATG
>Ga0222719_10002166_pt1 | contig 18221 bp, 18 predicted proteins | sample C33_34DmetaG_FD_165039 | JGI IMG/M metagenome (GOLD analysis project Ga0222719, IMG submission 165039) | Estuarine water microbial communities from San Francisco Bay, California, United States - C33_34D | ecosystem: Environmental > Aquatic > Marine > Unclassified | place: USA: California... | reverse complement strand
AGTACGTTTTTTGTTTTCTGATTTTAGTAGTGATATTTCAACATCCGATTCATGCACTAAAGAATAATATTCGTCTTGTGCTAAACCACGTTGGTAGAAATTCAAATCCTCACCTTTAATTAAACTTATTAAGTTGTTTCGTTTTACCTCTTCGTTACTTTTCATAAATTCGTGATTATGTCTAAATATTTATCTTCCATTGAAACAGTACCAAAAAAACTGCTTCCAGTTAAACTTCTGTAAATTGTCTCTTGAATCGGTTTGTGGATATCTGAATTCATTCCTTTTTTAAATTGGTTAACCTGAATCGTCGTTGTTTCCCAGTTCAAAGAGATAATGTAAAAATATCTAACGCTTTCAACCATTGTTTCAATGTATCCGTTTTCAGACTCTTGTACTAATTCGTTAAATGTTTTCATAACTGTTTGTTTTTTGTTTTGTGCCTTACTGACACTTCAAAGATACGAACTCTTTTATAATATCAAAGTATTATATAAAGAAATATTAAATTAATTTTAGTTTTCTAGGTTTTATAGTACTTACAAGGCATAAAAAAACCCCGAATTAACGAGGTTTTTCGATCTAGTCCAGTACTTAGATACATCTAAAACACTTAAATACAAACAAATATTACCTACTTAGATATAACTGGAATCGTAGGAAGTGCTAATATAGTTATAATTAATCTTTTATTACGTCGAAGTAGTAAAGATTTACCCAAGGCATCCACATATACTGTTGTTTTTTACAACATTTACACTCCCTGCCATGTCTTAATTCGTAACTATCTTTAGTGTTCCACTTTTCACATCGCAAATGTTTTCTAGGCATCTTTGATTTTACAAACTTAAACTTCCATCTGTGTAATCCTATCTTACAAAGTATCTTCATTTTTTGAATAGTTTGAACTTCGACGAAATAAACCAATAGCCAAAAGCACCTATTAATATAAACACCCAAAACGCCCTGCCTATTGCGCTCCAAAAAACACTACTTTTATTTTCGTTTCTTACTGTTACTCTAGCTGTCTTACCTTCTACCCTTACTATAGTTCTTTTCGTTCGTTCCTCCTGGCGTACTTGTGAGTTAGTTTTAACGTCGCTAAAGTCGTAAATAGGAGTAGGCACATAGATAGTATCTGTTTTCGTTATCGTCGTATTAACGTATATCAAACTATCTGTATATAGTGTATCTGTTTTAGTTGTTACTGTGTTTACTGTTATTGTGTCGGCTTCGTTTCTAATAGTAGGATCTAAAACGGTAGCTTTGTTTAGTATCTTTTCTGCTTTCGATACTAGCCGGTGGACTTTGTTTTGTACCGAACATGAAGAAGCAAGTAATACAACGAAGCTAAACAACGTACACCAAACAAGTAATAGTATTACGTCTTTTATCCTTTCCATCGTGCTGAGTTTTCGCGTACGTCGTAATGAGTGAACGAGCTATAATATCCTAACCCTCCGTCGTGCATCCGGTTATCCTTTATTAACTCTTCTATAATACCTTGTACTTCTCTTGGTCTAATACCACGTATTTTAATGTCTGCTGCTGTAGCTAGTTTGTGCTGACTTCGTTTAGCTCCTTTTATTACTACGTCGTTATAGTGTGGGCTTCTATAGCCTGAGTTAATTGTAATAGGCTTACCGACGAAATCCCGTAGTACTTGTAAGTTCTTTGCTAGTAGTTTTACGTTCTCTAAGTACTCTTCCGGTACTGGTGTGCCGTCGTTACATTTGAACTCGTCTAAATGGAAATTGGTTGTTAATTGCATATCTATTTGTTTAGTGCTTTATCTATATTAAGTGCTATGAAATAAAGACAAGCTATTATTACTACTCCTGTTATCATTCTGCAATTTACGAATTATTATTTAATGCGTCATTATATGCTTTTGCGGCTGCTAGTTCACACTCGAAATAACCAAGGTGTTTACCTATACCGTTTATATTTATCTTTGCCTGCCATTTATTATAAGGTTTATACCAACATACTCCAATATATTTACTTGATCCTCTTAGACGGTCTTTAGTTGTGTTTTTTCGTTGTGTAACTAACTGTAGGTTTCCTACGTAGTTGTTTAGTTTATCGTTGTCGATATGGTCTATTACTATCTTATGACCGTTTGGTGTATGATCTAGAAAGGCTATTGCTATTAGTTGGTGTACTGTAAATGTTTTTGGTTTACTGTCTTTAGATAATACTACCAGTAAATATCCATCCCTATCTTTAGATGGTTTTAATATACGCTCTTTACCAAACTTTAAACTTTTAATACTTCCTAAATTACTTACTTGGTAGTGACCTTCATAACCTTTAATATCTTTCCAAATCTCTTTACTCATGATACATATTATTGCTTATTAATACTATAACCTTACTTAACCAAAGTAGAACCCGAAGTAGAAAGAAGGAATACTAGTTATCCTAACAAAAAACGTATAGTTTAAAGCTAGTAACTCCCTCTCTACGCTAAATAACCTTACTTAACCGTAAGCGTCACCCTCGTATCAATTGGATAAAGTAGACAGTAACGCTCTTTATCTTGGTTGCAACTGTTACGGCTATTTACCACCGCTATAATCTTACGACTTCAACCCTTATACTATCGTTGCGCTTCGTTATATCCCTTGGTAACGCGTAATCTAAACTAGCCAATGTTAATCTCTTTCCCTCCTAGCTTAGATATTAGATACAAAAAAAGGCTCAAGTAGCATCACTTACTTAAACCTTTTAAATGTCTCCCGAACGGAGTAAATATCTTGTTTTGTTAGTGATGCACAACCCAATGATTGAATCTAACGAGACAAATATAATTATTATACCGAGAAATCAAAAACATTTACACCTTTTTTATCATTAGTTTCTGTAATTGTAAACCCTGCCGTAGTACTCCAACCTCCGTATTCGCTATAACTATTACCAGTAAATAGACTTGCACAAACTTGTCTACGGCAGTCTATAGAATCGTCTGTAATTAATTCGAAGTTCTTTATTTGTGAAGCGTTTAGCTTAGAAATACGGCTATGTAAATGTCCTTCCATGATGAAATTAAAATAACCTTTCTCTCCAAACATCCAACAAAGCTCCTGAGTAGTTTTCTTTTTAGTATATCCATGATGTCCATGATTTAGAATATAGCATACACCCTCTACAATGTGCTTTATAGTCGATGTGCTAAACTCTATATCGTAACCTAGTGTCTCAAGTCCCCACGCTATTAGTTCGGCTGCTCCACCGTCTGTATCTTCGTTATTATCGCTAGTTACTCTATCGTGATTACCTGCTACTAACTTAATCTTACCTAAATTAACTACTTTGCTTAGGAAGTGTTCGACGAATAACTCAACAAAAAGCCTTATAGCCTTTACTCCAAACATACCCTTATCTAATCCCTTCCAACTATTCTTATGGTTTAAGCCTGTAAAACTTTCTATTAAATCTCCTAATAGATGTACGTGTACTTTCGAATACTTGAACCTATTTACCTCTTCTGCAGCTTCTGAAAGCATATTACATAGAATAGATATATTAAACTCAGGAGTATTAGACATTGCACTAATATAAGCACCGAAATGTAGATCCGTTAGAGTTATTACACCTTGCTTACCTTCTCTTAGTTCCTTTTGTTGGAACGGTCTAAAGTCTTTTAGTAAGTTGTCTAAGGCTTCGTTATAGTCGAAATCCATATCTAACGAACCTTCTCTAAACTGTATGTTATAGTAAGGTGTTCCGGTATGTGTAACGAGCTTATAACTTTTAACGTCGTTTATTGGAAGGTTATAGCACTCGCAGTACTGGTTAATATCCATCATATAACCCTTATCACTAAAGGCATTTAATACGAATGGTTTTTCTTTGGTCGTTTTTGGTTCTTTTTTTGGTGTTGGCTTTGGTTGCTTTCGAATGTACGCTACTTTTAAACGTGCTGCATCTGCCGAAATGTCTAAATTGAATTTGTCTATTAACGCTCTACCTATTCTAGCGTTATTAGCGTCGTTTACTACTTCGTTTCTAATCCAGTTTCTTTGTTCGTCTGTAAGTGTCATATTAAATTGATTTAGCGCAATATACGAAATCTAATCTAATTTGTTTTGTTTGTTCTTTATATCCTGGTGTACTGATATTCCAAACAATGTAGATACAAACGCTGTAAGGATAGTTAAAACCATTACTAGATTATCGTTAGACGTATAAATAAACACCGTAGGAGTCATTAAAACAATAACCGTATACAATGCACTAAACCTTTTTGAACTACTGTTAGAATCGCTCTCTGTAAGTTTCTTAATATACTCTATTAATTTCTTCATAACCTTTCTTTTAGTTGTCCTTTAATAAAAGCCACTTCTTTTTGTAGTTCCTCTATCTTCTTGTCTTTTGTTTCGTCGTTTCGCTCAACCTCTTTTAGCTTCTCTAAGAGCCTTTTGTTTTGTTTTGACCCTCTACCCTCAACCGTTATCAACTCTGTCTTAATAAGCTCTATTGAGGCTTTATTATCCTTTATATCGTCGTGCATAGTGAACGCAATATAAATAGCAGTTACAAAAGCTCCTATAACCTTCCACCAACTACCGAAAAAATCACTTATTTTGTCTGTTACGTTCTTCATTCTGCAACTTTCTTAACGTGTGCTTCTTAATTTTGTTCTCTGTTCTCTTTCCTTTAGCGTCTAAGTAAGAGTTATAAGCCTTAAATAAGGTAAAGATTATTGTACCCCCGAACATTATAGCTTTTAGTACTTCGTTTAGTTGGAAGTGTCCTAACCATTCGGCTAATACTGTGGTAATTGAAACCCCTGTGAAAGTATATCCTAACGCTTCTGCTGTGTCTGACTGTAATAAATGTAGTATTCTTTGTGGCATTGTCTTACTTTTTTTCTTTCCAAGTTAATGAAGCCGTTACTACTGCTCCTGTTCCGCTAATTGTTCTAGCCGCTATTGTAAATGTTTCTTCTGGTAGTAGTTCTGTTTTTAGACTTGTTAAGTCTATAATAGTATCTGATCCTTTCTCTACTGTAAACGATTCTATTAACGTACCTCCATTAGTAGTAGTCCCCGATTTATCAGCGATAACAATACTATTAAATTCATCCTCGTATTGATAATTCGGAGTGCCTCCGATAGTTGTATTTCGTATTAAATCTACTATAAGTCCCTTTGTATGGTCATTATCAACACTAACAGAAATTGGAAACGCTTTACCTAGATTAAATCTATCCCCGTAAACTATTCTATTTTTTATTGTTATTATCGCTACGTCTGTTGCGCCTACTGCTGATACTATATTACTATCAGCAAAAGTATTATTTTTTAACACTTCATCTCCCTCTAAAAATATAGAACCACTAGCACCCTGTACAGTTAAATTAGTACCACTAGCACCCAAACTAGCAGCAGCCCAACCTATCTTAAAATTAGGCTTACTAACATGAGTGGAGTTATAAACGCTTGCCCATTGCACTTGATGTACTAAAACAAATTTACCAGTGTTAGGGTTATACACGAAATAATTAATATTTGCTACCCCTAAATATCCGAACTGAATCTTATATACGTTTAATTTTGTAGGATCAAAACCAACGAAAGGAGCGGGATTAACATTCCAACTAGACTGTGAAGTATGACCATCTGTTTGTGCTACTCCTGCTGTCTGCTCTGTTATTGTGGCTGTTACACCTCCACTAATAGACATGGTATTTGTTTTATTTCCTACACCTTTAGCAATACAGAATACTTTATCGTCTACTTGTTCAAATCTCCAAGAATTTGCTAGGGCATCTGCCGCTAATCCTGCTCTAATTTCTTCTGCATTTGCTTGAACAGTAGAGCTAGTAACAGTTATTCCACTAGAAGCCGTACCGTCTAAAGTTACCGTACAAGTTCCCGCACCAGTAACAGTAACTTGAATAACTTGAACCTCTGCAACCCCTCCGTAAGAATGTAAACAACTAAAATCAACACCATCATAACCAAACGCCAAAGTATCTGATATGTTAAACATACCTCCAAACTGTAAAGACAAAGCAACACCAGTAGTAAAAGAAGCAGTAAACAGAGACTCTATACCTTGACCCGCCTTATAATTTAATGTTTCTTTTGACCGTAAAACTCCATACCCTCCTACGCTTGTTCCCGTTTGACATCTAAACAAATTACCGTTATTATCTGCGCTCCCTCCAGTTGCTTCAAATATTTCTAAATCGTCTAAGTTTGACGGGTCTATTTGGTACTTGTTTTCTATCTGTACTATTGGTGTTTTGTGAGATGTTATAAGTTCTCCAAAAGCTCCAAGTTGCGCTGTTAACTCTACGTCTATTGGGTTTGGATTATCAAAAAAACCCACGTTAGCAATTATCCACGCCTCCATCGTGTCACCGTCTACGAACTTAGAACCCGTAGCAGGATCTAAAGTATTAGAATAATCAAAAGTGTTTTTCGTTCCTAACTTAGATTGGTTAATAACTTGTATGTTATTCGTCATAACCGACGAAGGATAGAATACAAAATCGCCCCCATCTCTAAGATACTTTAACTGGTCTACATACTCTGTAAAATAAACCTCTCTAGTAGTTGTATCGAGTAAGGTTAAATACCTGCCGCTTAATACTATTTCTGTTTCGTTTGCCATTACTGAACGTTATAATACGACCTTGCGTTTATAGTCGTTTCTGTTAATACTTGTGTTATCTTACACTCTCTATCCATTGGGTAATATTCTATCGTAGGACTTTCACCTTCTTTAACTGTAGTAGGTATATCCTGTAGTAAGTAACTATGACTTTGTTTGTTATGGTCTGTCATTAATAGAACGTCTGCACCGATAAAATAAAGGTCTAGGATTAATCTACTAGAGCAAATGCCTATAGGGTTAGTACTCCAGGTATACGTTATAGGGTTAGTAGTTTTCGTTTTCTCTCTTGTGTACCCTTTGCTTATTAGCTCCGTTCGTTCGGTGTTCGTTTGTCGCTCTCCGAACTTACCCTCTACCCGTAGCATATCTTCGAAGTTACTACCAGTAAAATCTATAGCCTGTCCTCTTTCGTCGCTGTTTAAATACGTATTAAACAAAGCGTGTATTCTAGTCCAACCCTGAGCGCGTTCTATTGTGAACGGCTGTAGGTCGTATTGTCCTACTGTGTACCCTCCTGTAATACCTGATATGGTAAACTCTACACTAATAATATAACCCCCGAAACCGTATGTAGTGGCGTACTGTTTCCAATCAAAAATAAAGCCTTGTGCTAATGAGTCTTGTGGAAATACTGCTACGTCTCCTAAGTTAGTTAAGGGTGTATCGTTTCCACACTCTTTAATAACAAATGTTACTGAGTCCGATACATCCGATAGAGCTACTTTTACTCCTTTCTTATCGTTCTTTTCTGTATCTGTACTAGACAAATCTGCAAAGGCTACGAACTTTTTACAGCACGTTTTTAGACCTCTGTCCTCTTCGTCGAATCCGGCAGGAAAGGTTATTACATCTACATCTATTTTTTTTCTATAGTTCATTGTCTGGTAAGTTTATTGTGAATGTTGTAACGTTACCTAGTGGCTCTAAGCTCCCTTCGAAGTACCAAAAATCGCCTTCGCTACCTTCGTTATGAATCGCTTTAAAGGCGTTTTCTGTTGTAAAGCTAGGGTCTATTTTATAGCCGTAGAAATTCTTAGCTATCGCCTCTCCTGAGTGTGCAGCGTTTTCGCTATTCCACTTATAGCCTGTTATCTCTTTTATCATAATCCGTAGTAGTTATTAATGTTGCTTTCTATCGTTGTTCTATTCGCGCTTTGATCTGAGTCATAAAATACGCACTCTGTAATATTACCATCGAATAAAGTAATAGCAGGAACTGAAGCAGTACCAAGCATGACCGTTTTAGAAGTGTTATTCATTACTACCGTATCGTTAATGCTTAATGCAGTATCTATGTAATCCGTTTGCGCTGCGTTCGTTTTAAAAGAAGTTCTAAGATATACACCGCTAGATGGTATAGGAACCGTACCAACCGAACTAGCACCACCACCATATCTTAGCGTATTGTCTTGTGCCTGTGTAAAGCTAACTAGTACAGGAGCAGCAGCAGGATCTTCGGCAAATCCAACCGGACGCGTAGAAGTACCAACTACAGTTCCTGCGTCGGCTACCGTAGCAATAGATACGGCTGCTAAAGTATTAGAACTTGGTACAGAATACCACATCCAATAAGCACCATTGAAACTAACCGCGCTATTACCATCATCATCTGTATTGATAACACCACTAGAAACTATTAACGGTTGGTTAGCTGCTGTAGTTTGTATAGCGTGGTTATTATTACCGCCTTGATCGTACCACTTTGTAACATATCCGTTAGCCGTCGGATTAGCACCCGCGTTAGTTACGTGTCTTATTAACTCTACCTCGTCTATGTATGTTCCGTCGAATGGTATATCTAGTTCTAAGTTATCCGTATCTCTACGTACTTTCATACATGGTGAAGAATCGGGGTAAATAGCATTAGGCGAAAGTTTACGAAGTGAATAACCCGCGTACCCTTCTTTAAATACATTTAACAAATAGTCGAATCCTGTACCATCTGAATACACTCTAAACGATAACGAAACCTTATTAACATCTATTAAACTAGTATCTATGTTAGCTTTACAAGTTAACGTGTTAGTACCTGTTCCGGTTACGTCTATTAGCGTTTGTCCTGCTATTGGCTTAAGTGGATTAGAAGATATATTACCCTGTGCTAATACGCTCGACATTACCCATCTATTACCCGCTTCATAATCTTCGCAAGTGAACTCTACCCACTCATTAGTAAATAACCCCGTCCAAGTAAACACCGTTTCTACCTCTATTAGTTCATCTGCTACTAGTGCTAAAGGTGTAGTACCATCACTAAGTACCTCATAAGTAGTTGTAGCACTTACGTTAGCATCATCTTCATACGGACGAATACCCATTTCATAATAGTTGAAATCGTCAACTCCTGCCAAACGTGTATAGTATGCTACTCGTATTATCCAGTTACCGCTATTGCTATAATGTTGCCAATCTTTATTAAGTCCGTTTTGCTCATCCGGTACAGTATAATCGAAGAAGTCTAAGTTAGCGTCGCTTTCTTCTAACCAGTATCTCCAATCGTTTAAGAATCCATACTCTAAAGTAACACCGTATTTACCACCACCGTCTAACGCGTTATTACGAACTAAGCTAATATGGTTTCTATCTGTGGTTGGTGGTAGGTTAAAGTTTCTATTCTGTAGTTCATTAACTTCGAAGATCCCACTAACAAAAGGAACGTTCGTAAAGCTAAAGAAATTATCTTCTAAAGTAAATTCATCTTCTGTTACTGTATTGTATGCAAAAATTCTAGTTCTTATACCTTCGTAATTTAGACCGTCTAAGAGCTTAAAATTTGATATGTATAGTACATCGTCTTCTGTAGTAGTTTGTGGTAACGGTGTGTCTATATCGTTGCTGTCATGGTCGTATAAGTTCTCGTCTACTACGTCCGGTATTTGAACACCAATAGTAGGAGCGTCGTAGTTGTCCTCATCCCAAAGTTTTAACGAAACTCTAGTACTATTAAATTGACCGTCATTAGTATAGTCCCCAATAGATAGCCATAGTGTAGACTTTCTACCCCCATCCGGTACGTCTACAAATAGTGTATTCGCTTGAGTGTTTGGTACTACCGTTCCTACTATTGTAATTTCGTCAACACCCGAAATAGATATATTAACGTCTTTAATATCCCACTTCGCCCCGTCAGTTACTAAGTTATTAGGGTTTGGAATTGGACTACCTACATACGCATTACCCGCATATACTGTAGCATCTGTTACCCCGTCTGCTATAAAGTCGTTATCCGGTGTGTTTAATAGTAGGTTATTTGCTAAACTTGGTAGCCTATTCTTATAATATGTACCGTCTATAGGTCTCCAAATTAAACCGAGTCTATACGTGCTTTGTGGGTCTACTTGTCCTGGAGCAGAAACAACCGCAGTAAAAGTACTAGTGCCGCTATAATCTAAAGTATCTATAGTAGCTCCTAAAGAGTCTACCCAGCTTGTACTAAGCACCGTGTAAAGGCTATTGCCTCCGTTGTAATTTTCGTCAAACCCGCCCGTATTCGCTTCGTTATTTACCGTGTTATTTATTAATACTCCGTTAGGGTTTCCGTATTGCGCGAAAGCCTTCATTCTAACTATAGGAGCTAAACAGTCTGCACCATCATAATACGGAGGGTTATCCATAGTATAACCATCTTTTAAGAATCCCCAATTTAACGTCTTATATGTTACTTTGAAGTCTCTATTACCGTTTAGCGCATCGCCTGTATAAGTTAAAAACACATCAGTAACAACACTACCAGAAGCATTACCGAGTTGAGTCATAGCATACGGTACGCCTTGTGTAATAGTGTCTGTATCTTGTAGCTCGAAACGTGTTAACTCCGTGTCTATTACTGAGCCATAAGACGTAGAGCCATTAGGTGTAAGATTGAATTGAAATTCTATTGAGTTTGGTCGCTTGTCTGCTACTATTGAAATACCTGAGTACGCACCATCTGTAGGAAATACAGTACCAGAAGCATATCCAGGAAGTCCACTATTTAAGTAGATAGTATTACCACTCACATAGTTAATAGTCCTGCTGTAAGTTTCGGGTACTCCTGTTGCTGTAGGAGTAAACGTAATAGTAATAGAATCCCCATCTAAAAAACCTCTATCAGCAAAGGAGGCATTTTGAAAAGTTAACCACGCCTGAGTAGCTGTACTACCATACGTACAAGTATTAGCCGTACCGGAGCCAATTTGAAATAGTGTAGTAAACGTTACTTCTCCGTCTTGTCTATCTCCGTTATTAGCATAGATAGTATTTAATCCGTTATACGATTCTATTGAAAAGAATAAACCCATTATTTTATATTTTGAATTGTTCTATTAATATCTCTTAGTACGCTGTTTGCTTCGTCTGCTGCCTTACCAAAATCTAACTTACCGTTGTTGCCCTTTGGATTAATTGCGCTTCTACCCTGCTCTATTAAGTCTTTTATATCTTGTGGTAGTTGTGCGTTCATCTCTGGAGTAATAGCCATATTTAAAGCCTTGTTACTCTCGTGTTGAATCCCTTCTAGCGTCTTTGCTAATCCTTCTAAACCTTTTGTACTAAACATATCTAAGCGTTTATTAATATTGTTTTTGTGTTGTCTCCTTCGTTCGTATGCGTGGTGTATGTTATCTCACTTTCTGCACTATCCGGTACGTACTCGAACGTTTTTATTTCTAGCTCTGTTCCGTTTTGATCCGTTACAAAGTTGTTATCTATTAAGTCCGAAAACTTACTTTTACTGAATGGAATACGCGCACTAAACGAGCTTTGAAAGTTCTCCTTAACCTTATTGATAGCGTGGTAATCTGTATACAGTTTCGAAGCTCCTATTAAGTCTAGGTAGTTATCTGGTTGTCTACCGTTAACTGCGTACATTAATTTAGTTACTGTAAAATATTGTTGACTTATTTGTGTTATACCTACTCTTCCTTGTATTTGTGCTTCATAATCGCTATCACCTCCAAAGAATTGTACTACCTCGTCTGCTGCCTTTGCAAAAGGTATAGCAGCTTCTTCGACAAATGTTAATTGATTTTTACGAATAGCAAAAGCATAAGGTATAGCAATATCTACGAGTCCTTTAATACTTACTAGGTCTGCATTTTGTACCGTTACTGGCTCGGTGCTATACTCTACGTCCGTTCTGTCTATTTGGTCTAGTGTGTGTACGTCGCTTGGGTCTGTTTGATAGTGCATATAGTAACGTTTCCACCATACCGAACTATCGTAACTGTGTTGGTTTTCTCTCTTGTCTTGGATGTTTAAAGTGTTCTTTATAGTTACACCGCTATTCTCTATCCAATAGTCCCGTCGTTCTAAGTATACCGTATTACCTACTATACGTATCTTAGCATTGAACATTTCTTGAGTCTCTTGAATTAAACGCCCGAATGTAGATACTGTATCGTTAGCCGTTGGGTAGCCTTTAGTATAAGAGCCATTATCTAACGTGAATAAGTTTGTAAAAATAGACTCGTTTGTTTTCTGTAGTGGTACGGGTAGTATAGTTAACTTCGAAAGATCCGAAAGTATAGTACTACTAAACGAGTAACCTAACTTAGCACAACCCTTATTGAATAGTTCAAGTACTGTACACCCTTTGAAGTTACGAATAGGAGGAAATAATAATTCTATCATTTGCTTTGTAAGGTCAATTAAAGCAAGTGTTAACGCTGCTAAGTAAACAACATACGCAAGAATACGAAGTACGAAAGCAATTATAGCACCTATGTTAGTAGTTGGAACGGGTACACTTGGAATAGGTGTAGCACTTTCTACTGTTCCTGCTGCTATCACATCTACTAAACCTTGTATACCTTCTACTAGTGCCTTAACTAAAGTGTAAGTAGAGATAGCTAACATAATAAGCATCTCTAATTGATTATCTTTTACAATTAGATACGGTATCTGTAGAGTGCTAATAGGGTGTGTTATGTTCAATGCCTCAAAGCTCATACCGTCGGCTTGTTGTCTAAACCAGTCTACAGCCTTTCGACGTTTAATAGTTACTTCTATTGCTCCGTCTCCGTTAGCACTTATCTTTGTATTAGCGTCCGTTAAGTCTATGTAATAGTCTATCTGTATACCTCCTATGGTTGCTGTAATTGGCATACCTTCGAAGATACCTAGAGCCTCAATATGTTCTAATACAAACCGCTTACCGTCGTTCTCTAGTAAGATACTATCAACGGTTAACTCTGCTTCTCTAGCGTCACCCGTCCAATCTAATTTCACTCCTATTTCTTCTGCATTAGAAGGAACAAAAGTAGAGCCGTTATAGTCAAATACTGGTAGTAAGTTCATTACTTAATTTTGTATTTATAAGTTACTTTATCGTTACCCGTTGTAACCTTTTGGCTGAACGTCATATAAGTAGCTAGTACGTTTCCTATCTCTAGGTTAGATACTGGTCTGTTTTTTATTGTTTCGTTAACCTCTGCTAAACCTTGTTTAACATCCATTAATTGATTAACTAACTGCTGTTGCTCCCAACCGTTACCAAGCTGAACACCACCGGCATACTCTCCTAATCTATGGTTTTCTACTATTCGTGTTACTTCTGCATTAGAATATCCTGCCATCTTAGCGTTGTCTGCTGCCGTTATTACTCTTTCATTCTTGTGAGTGTAACCCGTTATAACTCCGTGTTCGTCTGCAAATACTCCCGCGCTTCCTGTATCTTCTGTACCATCATGGAAACCAACTAACGAGCCTATAAACTGATCTACTACAGCTTGCGTAGTTGCTGCCTTAGTAAATGCTGTTGCGCTATCATCTCCTGCTGCTAGGTTAGAGGTATAAGCCTGTAAGAAAGCACTAACCGCTAGTATTTGTTGTTTACGCTTTTCTTCTTGCTCCTTTTGTGCGTTCGCTTCTGCTATCGCTTGTTGCTCTGCTGCTAAACTTTCTTGTGCTTGTATGTTTCCGTTCGCTGCTAACTGTTGTAGTAAGTCTGCTTGTTTCTCGTGTGCTTTTATCTCTTCGTCTAGCTTCTTAATCTTCTTATCTGCACTAGCTATAAAGTATGCTTCTGCTAGGTCTATGTATTGTTTGTCTAGTTCGAAACCTTCTTTTAATGCCTCTTCTTTATTATCTAAAAGTAACTTATCTAAATCCGCTTGCGCTTGTAGTGTTTGCTTTTCTGCTCCGCTATCTGTTTGCTTCTTTGCTAAGTCTACCTCCGCGTCTATACGCTTCTTTTTAAGGTCTATTAATTCAGCTTCTAACCTTATAGCCTCCTGAGTGTTTCCGTTTCGTTTAGCCTCTTCTATGGCTATCTCTTTTAAGATTATAAGATAGTGTAACTCTGCTATTGCTCTTTCTTCTGCTGCGAATTGTGCAGCCTCTAAAGCTGTTGTATCTATTGCATCTCTTTCTACATCGTTCTTTTTAGCTAGTACACCTATCATATCTCTATAAAGGTCTAGTAGTAACTTAGTGTTATCTATCTCTTTTGTAGTTCCCGCTATAGATTCTAATTGTATTTCGTTTGCTGTCTCCTGCTCTTGTGTTAACGTGCCTATACCTGTAGTAAGTCCGTCTATTTCGGACTGTCTTAACTGCTCCTGTCCTCGAAGCATATTTAACTGTCCTGTATATATTTCTAGTTGACCGTTTAACGTTAGGTTAGCGCGTTCTAAATCTGTAAATCCGTCTATGTGATCTTGTAGAGCGTTAGCTGCATTACGTGAAGCGTTGCGCTCTTGTGTAAGTATTTTAATACGGTTATTGATAGCAGCCGTAGCAAGTCCAACCGCTTTTTCTTCGTCTTTTGATTTCTCTATTATCTTTCTTTGATTCTCTAGGAATGTTTCGGCACGTTGTTTACCTTCGTCACTCGCTAAGTTATAAACCTTTACCGCTTCTGCTGCTGCATTTGCCCCGCTATAAATTGCCCAAAACGCTTGAGCCGTTTCATATAGTGCAGTTACTAACGCTGCTATTGCAATACCCTTTAAAGCCTTGCCGAACTTTTGCGCTCCCTCTCCTGCTGCTGTTAATCCCTCCCCACTCTGTTTAGCTGCCTTTCCAAACTCTCTAAAGTCCTTTACTCTTTCAGTCATGTTAATAGCAAACATAACTGTCTTAAATGCTACGAACCCTTTTACTAGAGTTAGTATAACCTTACCAATGTTTTTAAGTACATTAATAAAAGAACGTATATCTTCTTCTTTTAGATTTTCAAAGAACTCTTTTAAGCTCTTAATAGTAGGCTTTAAACCTTCTAGTATGATCTTTCCAAACTGTTCTTTTGCGTCTCCTATTGAGTTACTTAATTGTGTTAGTCCTCCGTCTGCTTCTGCTGCGGCTTCTGCTGAACCTCCGTACTGTTTGTTAAGTTCGTCGAGTATAATAGTTTGTGCTTCGGCTAGTTTACCACTTTCCGTTAACGCCTTAATTACGTCCTTTTGTGATTGACTAAACTGAATACCCGAACGACTCAAAGCCGAAAGGTTAGCTACTGGATCATTAAGAGCCTTACCAAGTTGGATAGAAGCACTTTTTAAATCCCCATCTAAACGAGTAGCAAGGTCTAATACTGCCTCTTGTGTTCGTCCGAAGTTATCCCCCGCAATATTCGTAAAGGTTAATAGTTGTGCTGTAGCGTCCTTTAATATCTCTTCGTCTCCGAATAGCGTCTTACCTTGCAAGTCACTAGCCATTTGTTGTAGCTTCTCGGAAGTAATACCTACTTGGTTACCCGTAGATTTTAAACCCGCTTCTACTTGTGCTATTGCTTTTTGTTGTTCTCTAAACGCATCTACTGAGGCTGTAGCAAAACTTCGTAACTGTTGAACACCAAACCCAACCCCAAACGCTGCACCTAGTTTAAGTAAAGAACTTCGTAGACCTCCTAACGCTTTACCGTAACGCCCTATCCCTATTTTTTGTTGTTTAAGTTTGTCGCTATTACGCTCTATTACTTTGTTATTACGGTCTAACTCTTTGTTAATTTGCTTTAGTCTAGTTTGCCCTTTCTTAGTCTCTAGGTTTAGCTTGTCTCTTTCCTGTCTTAACTTCGTGTTTGCTGCTGCTAGTTTCTGTAGTGTTCCGGCTTCTTTGTCCTCTAGTGCTATCTCTGCTTTTAAGTTCTTGTTACGGTTCTTATTAGCCTCCTGGAGCTTTAACTTCTCCTTAATTAATGCTTCGTCTATTTGTAACTTTGCCTTAGATAAGTTATTAGAACGCTCTGTAAGTTTGTTAAGTTCGTCGATGCTCTTAACGTCTTTAGGATCTACTATTTTTGCACTCTTCTTAGTAGCCTTTGCACTTTCCTTTAGAGCGTCTAAGGCTTTTTGTAGTGCTAGTATTTCGGGTGTAGTTTCTTCTGCACTCTTTCGAATGTTACCAAAAGGGTCTTTCTCCGATACGCTATCTTTAGTTACTTTATTTTCAGCCATTTTGCAACGCTTGTTTAGTCTTCATTTCTTGTACGTACTTCTCGTATTCTCTTAACAACTTATAAAACTTTCGTACGCTTGTCTTGTGTTCGTTTACTTCTATCCCTCTCCAACGTTCTAAATGGATTATAATACTATCCATATCACTATCTACCTTACGCCCTAAGATTTCTTCTAAGCGTAATTCTAACAACATTATTTGGTTATTTAATTGTGCTGCCGCTCCGCATATAATATCACATTGTAGAATGGCTATCTTTTGACGAATACCTAAAACCTCTTTATAACTTTCGTTAACTCCGAACTCTACTAAGAAACCGTCGTATAGGTTTAACCATGCTTTAGCGTCTCCTTCCTCAGTACCTTCTAACTCGTTCTTACGTGTGTATATGTACTCTCCTTTCTCTTGACACTTACGCCAGTTATAGAGAGGCATATCGTCAATGCTATTGAAATATAATGCTGTTGGCATACTCTCTATATTTACGTGTTAACATTCCTACTAGTACTCTTGTGTTTTCTTCCGTCAATCCTAGTATATCTATACCGTATTCTACTGCTAAATCTGTTGTATCTTTCTTAGTGTCTGCTATGATTCTAAATCCGTCAGCATCTACACGAACTACAAACGAACGGTAAAACTCTCCAGTATCTCTAAGGGTGTACGGTTGTCCTGCGTTCTCGGATAGTCTACTATACACCCCTCTACCATGTCTGTTAGAGTATAGCGGGTCGTCGTTACTATCTACGCTGTCTGTTAGTAATTGATCTTCTGTATTGAGTCGTATGATTTCGAATTGAGTCTCGCGGTCTATTACATGAAACCAAGCAGCAGTAGCATCTAAATTAGCTGCTCTATCTAACATCTTTAAAACCCCTTCGAAAAACATAACTATATAAAACAAAAAAAAGGCAATCAATTAAGACCGCCTTTCCAATACTCGTAACGCCTAAACGTTACACAAATCAAAAAATCAATATGAAAAACTATTTACCATTGAGACAAATATAACAATAATATTAACACCAAACAAAAAGGGCAACAAATTAATGCTACCCTTTCTATAAAGTGAACTATCTCTAGTCTTCTTTTTTCTTTTGGACTCGCTTTCGTTTTGGCTTGTCCTCCGATTTCGTGTAATTCGGAGTACTCAAACCGTTAGCAATTTTCCACACCTTACGGATAGTATCGGAGTCTTCGTGCTTCATTAAGCGTATCGCGTCCTTTTCTGAAACGGTCTTAAACCACTCCGGATTAAATCGCTTTTCGTCCTCTCCTTTACCTATCTTAATTGGCTTACTCATACTATGACGCTGCTACTGTTGCGTTTGCTACGTCAAATCCTGTAGCTGCTACCTCAACACGAATGATATTTGTAGCTGTCATTGCAGGAACAGTAATTAAGTACGTACCATCCGGTGACTCAACAACGCCCGAAGGAGTAATACTCGCTGCTCCTGTCTCATCATATACAGTAAATGCACCAATTAAAAGACCTGTAATAGGCTTTCTAGTTCCTGCTGAACCGTAAGACATATACACTACAGTATTTAAAGTAGTGTTAGAAGGACTCGTAAGAGTTTGATACCCTGCTGTAAGTGGTACAATATCAGTACCGCTAATACCTCCTGTATCTACAAGCTCTGCACTAGTGATAGCGTAAGAGTTCTCAACACATTCGAAAGCGTCTAAATCTACACTAAACATATTCTTCCCAACGTTACCAGGAACGGCAAACGAATAGAAGTTTTCAATAGTAGACTTGCTCAACTTATAACCGTATAAATCAGTCGAAGTATCAGAAGTTTTAGTACCCCAAATGTTACCCGAAATATCTACAATGTACATATCAATCTCAGCACATCCCATCTTTTGGAATTGACGAGAGATAGCAAAAGCTGCCCCTGCTTCGTAATATTCCCATAAAAAAGAATAAATACCACCTTGACCATCTAAAGTAAACTTGTCACCGTTAGAAGTTGTTTCATACTCCGTATCTGTTCTTGGTACTGTTTGGTTACGTACCTTAGTTGTAGGAAATAATCTCTCGATAATATCCGTACTCGTTGCTAATTTAGCTACGATGTCTGCACCTAACGTAGCTGAACTAACGTCGATGCTGTTTCTTGTTCCATCTGCTTTGTAACGATACATAAACAATGGGAACGCTGCTTGTTTCATCTCTAGGTTACATCCTGGATTTCCAAAATCCAATG
>Ga0222719_10002164_pt1 | contig 18230 bp, 16 predicted proteins | sample C33_34DmetaG_FD_165039 | JGI IMG/M metagenome (GOLD analysis project Ga0222719, IMG submission 165039) | Estuarine water microbial communities from San Francisco Bay, California, United States - C33_34D | ecosystem: Environmental > Aquatic > Marine > Unclassified | place: USA: California... | reverse complement strand
GACCAGTAGTAGCATTGAAAGCCAATACTGTGCCTTTTCTAGTATCCAAGTTAGGTAGATTAAGATCAGCAGATGTATCAGATTCAGCAAGCTTGACTGTTCTTGTTAGTCTTGTCTCTAGTTCCTGCTGAACAGCAAATATCTTATCAAGCTCTGTGTTCAGAGATGAGATATTAAAAGGACCTGATGTTGGAAAATCAGTAGTTCTCTCTACTGGAATATCCCTAAATATAGTATATTTAGTACCAGAATCGCTGTAAGTATCACCAAGAGTGATGTAGCCACCAGAGTAACCATCATCAACAGAAGTTCCAGTGACAGCAAAAGTTCCTGTACCAGTACCCCTAGAAAGCGTTGTATCCACGCCAGAAGTGTCCGTGACAATAACATTTATGTCATCCAAATCAAAGAAAGGATAGTCAATAGTCAACTGCGTAGTGTTGGCAGTAACAGCTTGTGTGTACTGAACTCTAGCGTCATCATCTGCAATCGATATAGTAGCCATAGCTTATCTTTCTCCTATTGTCCTAATCCTGTCTATTCACATTACCTTGACCAAATATATCATCAAGAAGTGGGTCAAGAGCAGGGTGATTTCCTGCTGGAGTAATAAATCTTCCAGCCTTTGCAGTACCTTCATCTATATTTCCAGAAACAACATCACCTAGTACAGATGAAGCATTAACAGCAAATGAGCCAGTAGGACCTAAAGTTGCATTGGCTATAGATGCTGTTCCAGAAGTATAAGGCTCTTGTCCAAATAAGGGTCTTAACCCAATTTGGTGACTACTAAGAACTTCAGCTACATTATTAAAGTCAGCAAAAAATCCTGTAATCCCAGACCTATCTATAGCATCAATAAGGAGTTGTTTAGGGTCTTCTTCTCTAGGAAGACCGTACTGTGCTCGTTTAATTTCATTAACAATTCCAGCTAAAGCAATAATCATTATTGCCCCTTGCCAAAATGCACCGTCTTTTTCCTGCATACCAGACTGTAACATTCTAACAAAAGCACCCTGACCAAATGACTTAAACTGAGTAATTAATGAGCCAACCTCTGTTGATGTCCATAATGCTCTATCACCAGCCCCAGGAGTTATAATAATTCTATCTACATTTTGGTTTAGAGCGATTCTAAACTTTATTCTCATACGAGAATCAGTCCAGTCTGCCGTATTTGGCAACCAACGACCTTGTTCTTTTTGACCAAACCTTTTTATCTGGTCTCTCATAATGCCATAATCATGTTTGCTAATGCCGTTTTTCAAAAGTTTTTCTTTGTCAGATTGGCTTAAACCATCCCAACCAGCCTTTCTCATAATTGCATTAGTCATTCTAAGAATAGTTACGTTACCAGCTATTTCTTTAAGAACCTGATTCCAAATATTTAATCCATTGATAAAAAACATAGCTCCTGTAGCGGCATTCAATGAGCGTTCAACACCATACCTGTTGCCAAATACATCTCCAACATCCATCATAGCATGTGCTCTTAGGCCAAGAGCAGCATCCACTGCAACAGCAGACTCTTGAAGCTCTATTTTTGTCATTTTTGCAAATCTAGTTCCAGCTTCTGAAAACAAAACCCCCATAGCCTTCATCACTGGCTGTAAACCCTCAACCATTGCAGGACGAGCCAAATCTGGAACAGAAGAAAGAGTAGCACCAGCCATTCCAGTCAAAACATTAATTGATTTCATAGCTCTAACAAATCTACTACCCATTGCATGAGGGTCTTTAGAAGCACCATAAGTACCACGAAGCCTATCTCTAAGAGCCTTAACGTCATCTAAATCTCTCTTCATTGCTTCATTCAAACTCTTACGCAGTTCCAGATCATTAGTAGCGTTAATTAAACGCATATACTCATCGGTAGCCTGCTTTAAGGTAGAATCCATGCTAATCTCGCCAAATTTTCTGGTAAGCTCAATGTCTGTACCCATTGTTTTAACATGATACTTAGCAATAGCTTCTATGTCTTTTTCAAGAAACTCTTCAATAACACGGTCTGGAATTTCAAGAGAGCGTCTCATAGCTCCAGATGGCTTTTTAATAAAGTCAAAAGCATCGCTTGTATTTTCATAATCTAAAAATGGCTTCCTTTTTGTATATAAATCCATAATCTCAAGAGCTACACCTCTAGCTTCTTTTGTTGATAGTCCACGATTTTTACGAAGCCAATCTGATGTTTTTTTAATAAAACGACTTGGATTTGCATCTATTTTATCAACCCTGCCTATTCTTGGCAGATAAGAAGCCGCAGTATTAACCAAAGGTCCTGTTTGCCTTAATTGATTAAGAGCAATTTGTATTTCAGTAACTCTCTGCATATCGCCAACATCTCTTGCCGCTTTAAGCTCTGCTTGAAGTTCAGTGCTAAATATGCCTACAGCAGTTCCTTCTTTATTAATTACTTCAAATAATTTTCTATATTCTTTAGCTGAAGCAGTTACAAATGGAGATGCCGCATCACCTACTCTATCAACATCACCTCTTATCATGGCTTTACCTACACGCTCTCTAAACTGAAAAGGTGTTAGCATTCCATCAGGAACTCCAAAAATTATGTCTTTCCCTGCTCTATATGCAGACTGTACTTGCAGTCTAACATCACCCCCTGATGGTACAGAACCACGATAAAGAGCATACTGCCTGTCCTGATTAACAACAGCTTTCCTTAACAAAGGCATATATTTAACAGACATTTCTTTTTCAACAGACTGTGCCATAGCTTCTTCACCAGCACGAATCTTCTTTTGCATAACACCGCCCATATCAACAAGCTCTGGTGCTATTGCTCTGATAATTGGGTTAGGACTTTTAGCCAATCTATTAACTGGATTTACATCCAGTTTTTCAAGATTTATACCAGTCTCTTCTAAAGCTTCTCTTTCAATTTGCTGATAAGCTAATACTCTTTCAAGCTCTGGTGCTACAGCCGCACCAGCAGAAGCAGTAACAAAGTCAGGGTCTAACCCCTTTTCTCTTGCTTCCATCCTTGCTTGATGTCTTCCAAAAGCAGATATTTTCTGCTGTTCAGTTAAAAGACGTTCGTTTTCCCTAAGCCTTGCCGCATTTGCAACAATGTTTTTACCAAAAGCGGCAGTTAAACTACCGTTTACAAGAGCAATAGCCAAAAGAGCACCAGCCGCTTCTTCTGAGTCTCTAGCTTCATTTTGAGTCATAATGGCTGTTTGTTGACCGCCAGCAACTACTAAACCAAAGGCAGCTCCCCCTGCAAATCTTCTTCCAGCATTATGGTATTTCATAATTTTAATAGGAGCTATTGGAGCAAATATAGTAGGACCTGCTGTTGCAAAAAAAGCCGCACTGCCAGTTCCACTGCGAGATTTTTCTATATCTTCAAGGTCTTGTAAGTCCCTCATTTTTCTATTGTATCTTTTAAGGAGGTCTTCATCATTTAATGAATTTTCATAATAATGCATACCTTCTGGTGTAAGTAATTTTTTAGCCAAAGGACTTGTGTAGACACTATAACCATCTTCAGGTTTTGTAGAAAAAGGATTTCTACCCTGAATAAGTTTTTCCATAACCCTTCCAGTAGCCATCACAGGAGAGTATTGCCTAAAGGATTTTATTAAAGTATCTAAAGGACCTGGCTGAAAAGATGATATTTCATACAAGTCAGGGTCAGCATTGAAATATTGCTCACCGTATCTTTGCCTATCTCTAAACTCAAATAACTTTTGAAGCTCTGGCTCTTTACCAGTAAAATAATCATAACCACGGGCTTCCCTGTCAGCCAAAATGCCATCTACAGTAGCTTTTTCCTGTCTAAGACGCTCCTGTTCTTCATAATAACTTTTAGGAATTTTAGAGCCTTCAACAAAGAAAGTATCAGCTATACTAGACATTTGCTGTTGTGCAACAAGCTCATCATAGTCAGGAAGCTCCATAGCGTCTTCCATTGTAAGATACTTTTCTGGCTCATCTTGAAGAAAGAAAGTAGCTATATCTTTCAATGGATGGTTAGGGCTTGGTGATGGGTCTTGAAGCTCAGAGTCATATCCATGAAAAACTTCTTTAGAAGGATCAAGATAATCCTGAGATTGTTTATATGTCTCTTGAACAGCGAGAGAAAATATATCGTCAGTTAAGTTTTTTTTTACGTCATAAGAACCAGATGCAGAGTGAAGTTTGCCTTTGAAGTTAAAATCTAGATCACCTGAATCTGTTTTATAACTAACCTTACTACCAGAACCTTCTTCTGCAATATCAAATGTATTAATAGTAGGGAAACCAATATCTAGAGCAATCTTATTGTAATAATCAACTCTTCTGTTAGCCAAACCACGAAGGACAGCCTTTTGTCCTGTCTTTGGATCATTTGCACTTATAATATCTAATGTTTGTTTAGCCGCTTCTTGCCAGTTGTTTTCTTTTAGTGCATTTGAAAAACCTTTGAAATTATTTATGTTTCCACCATTATAAGCCAAATCAACTGCGGCGACTTTTACAGAATCAGGCCATGACTCAAAGTTAGGAAAAGACTTTTTAATTTGCTCTGCATTCCAAAGTACATACTCTCTAGCAAGCTGTTCATCAGAAACATCTTCTGCTTCAGCACCTTTTGTTTGAAGAAAGCCTTGAGCTAAATCTGTTAAACCGTAACCTCTTGTGTAACCCCCACCTTCTATAGCTTTTGCAGAGCTTTTGCCTTCATGCTTTGCAAGGTTTTCCATGTATTTATCAATCCAAGACATAAAGTGCTCCTTAATAAACTCCAAGGGTCAAAACGTATTTTGCATAATTTAAGAAATCTTCAGCTTCGTTTTTATCCAAACGAAAATCACTAACATCAAAACCAGTGCCTTTTGTTAGTTTAGTTGCTCCATTCACCAATTCAATAATTGGAACAAGCATTTTATTGTCTCTTGTTTTTGCAAACTTGTTTAATTGCTGTTGAACGAGATATGGGTCAAAAACACCACCAAGCCTTAAATATTGTTTTACTTTTTGGCTTCTTATATTCTCTTGAGCCTTTTCAAAATCTTCATTCAAATGAGAATTATGATAGTTAAACTTGTACCTGTCTGAGAGTAATTTATCATTACCAAATCTATCTGTTAAGACAATGGTATATGATGGAGTAGTTCCCTCTCCAGGCATTTGATTTGCTATAAAGTTTAGCTCTGCTCTATAATTATTTCCCTCTGGAAGTTGCAAATCTTCCAAATCTCTCAGAAGGTCTTTGTCATAAATTGCTTCAAGGTTTTTAGCATCCTCACCTCTACCGCTAAGACGAAGAATAATATCCTGTCTTATCATGTCATTAGTAACATTAAGTATAGGCTCTCCTTTAGTTGTTCCACTTTCCATTAAAGGAACTGTAGACTGAGCATGTGCTAGTATAGGAGACTTTTTATAATAAATATCACCTGTTGATGGGTCTTGCTCAACTCCGTATCTTGTTCCTATATCTCTAAATACACTAAACATTACATCTTTTGGAGACATGCCAAGTTTACGCTCATAAGCATATCTTTCAAAAAAGATATTCTTCATTGTTCTTTTTAATTGTGGGTCTTGAACAATAATGTTTTTCAAATCATCTACATCAACACCTGTCCCAACCACAAAATTATCAAGAATTGCCTGTACTTCAGGCCCTTGCTGGTCAAAGTCAAAGAAATTATAAAATCCAAATGCACCTAAAGATGAAGATAATGTTTCATCAAAGAAAGCTTCAGATGCTTGCTCTTTACTCATACCATCTTTGCCAGCCAAAACTATAGAACTCATGTCTCTTTCATCTGTAGAACGAGATTCAAAGCCAGCATTTTCAATAGCAAGCTCAACCCCAACTTTACTAGCTATCTGAAAGAATCTTCTTGTGTCTTCGCTAAAATCATTAATTTTATAAATATCATTTAACGCAGTTTCCTCATTAATATTCTTAGTTTTAGCAAGACCTCTAGCAGATTGAACTAAAACTCTAACTGCAACATTAGCTATATTTATATCTTTTTGAGCATTACCAATAATGTCTTTGGCTTTTGGGTGCATTAAGCCATTAAATTTTGAAGAATACACATCAGCAGTATCTATAGAAGCCTGAACAATCGCATCGTCTGGATTGAAAAAATCCATATCAACAGGAGTCATGTCGTCAAGAAACGCTTTGTTTGTACCATAAATAGATGCAACTGCGTCTGACTGTTCTTTACTTATAGGCTGACCAGCCCTTAATGAATTAAACCCAGTCTCTGCAAGAGCAATGGTTTTTTGAAATTTATCATGTTCTTTTGAATACTTGTTTAAGTCAGCTAAAAAAGCACTCTCGTCTTTCCAAGTAGAACCTTGAATATCTCCAATAATACCTCTTTGTTTTAACTCAGGAATCATTGCAGAAAATTCTGCTGGAAAAATTTCATATTTAGAGTTTGCCCCCATTTCCATAGCAATAGCTAATCCAGCTTTCTCTCTTTTAGGCTGATTAAACTTAGAATCAATATATTCCTTAAAGGAGATTCTAGCCGCTAACCACTGCCCAGAAGTAATGTCCTTTCTAATCCACTGGTCTCTTATGTCAAAAAATGCATCAGATATTTCTGATTCTTGATTATCTGCTACAACATTTTTCCAATTTTGAAGAAAGCCAAAACTTTGATTATAGTTTTCAGCCGCATTCATCCTATCCAAGTTACGACCTTGCTGTGTAAGGCTAGCTATTTGACCGCCATCTAATGTGTAAATAGAAGAATCTGGATTACCAAGCATATCATCAACAGAAGCTCCGTCAACTACAATAGATTTAATTATTGAGTGATATGTTTGTTCTTTCATTCTGTTGCTTAAGCTTCTTTCAGCAACTCTCATAGACTCTAGTTTGTTTGCTGTTGCAGTCAAAACAGCACTCAATCTATCGCTATCAATTCCAGAATCTTCATAATTTTCTTCTAAAATAGTAGAGATTGCATCTAAGGCCGCTGGCATACCACCAGCAGTAAAAGCACGCTCAACATGCGCTTGACCAGCACGACTAGCAACTACATTTGTTTGCAGTTCTCTTAAAGCAAGAATCTCTGATTCAGTTACACCGTTTGTTAAAAGAGTTTCGTATATTCCATCATTTTCTTCCATGATTTCATTAATCATAGTGTTAATGCCATCAACAGCAATATCATCAGAACCAACACCTTTTGCTGTAAGGTTAGCAATCTTTCTTGTGTTACTAGAAAGCATTCTTCTATGCGTAGATATTGATAAATCTTTCTGATCTTTTTGCTGTTGAGCCAAAGCTTGATTTTCTGCTGTAGTAAAAGAATAAACAGCAGATGGAGCTAACGATGAATAAACTTGTGGTTCTAAAGACTTTAAGCTGGTAAACACGCCATCAGCAACAGCACGAATTTTTTCTGGGTCATTTGGAAAGTCTGAAAGTGCTTTTTCTGCTGTAGACTCAATATCAAGCTTTGCAGACATAACATACTGGCTCATTGCCGCATTTTTGTATGCTCTAAGAATACCTTCTCTTTCATTATCAGAATACATTTCTGATGCTTTTGCATAATCGAGATTAGTTAAAGGAACTAGCTTCATTTCGCCAGTTTTGGGGTCTTTTTCATATCTTGCACCAGCAGTCTTGCCAGCTATTTCAGCTTCAAGAATTGCGTCATTATATGATTTTGATCTAATTCCTGTTCCAATAGAAAATGCGGCATCTGCAAGATTAGAATATTCTCTAGCCGCTTGTTGAAAACCACTAAAATCAGGCATTCCATTTGGTTGAATAAAAGCTTTTCTACCTTCAGTTTTTTGAAATGCCATTAGCCAACTCCAACATTAGGATTATTAATACTATACATAGATTTTGCAAATCTACCACCACCTCCAAGCATAGTGGCTTTTGCAGAAGCTTGAGAACCAGCCGCACTAATTTCATATTTTCTTCTGTTAGTAAGTCCCATCAACCTAATAGAATTTACATCAGATTTAGCCATTTTAATTTCATCTTTCCTTAAAGCAGAAACAGATGCAGATGTACCAAGAGCTATTGACTGTGAAGACATTGATGTTCCCAAAGCGGAAAGCTGTCTGTTAAGAACTCTAATTCTCTCAACTTCTTTTTGGTCAGCTTCAATAGTAGCCATTTTTGCTTGCTGTTTATAGCTCTCTGCTTGCATTTTATAAACATCCGCAGATTTTTTAGCAGCCATCAAGCCTAAAACAGCACCAGCAATTTGCATTTCTACGCCCATTAAACTTCTACCTCTAACAAAATACCATTTATCGTAAGTGGCAATGGCTGGTCTTGTGTTATTGTTACTGTACCCTCTGTTGACCATCCAAGCAAATACACTTCTTTTCTTCTTGTAATTGCTGTTGGCTCAAGAGAAAAGTCATCAGTAACTCTTCTGATTAAAACTGTAGTACCTTTGGTCTTAACATTCAGTGCTTCATTCAAGTCAAGAACAGCACGAACTATCCGTCTTTTCTCACCAAAGCTAATACCATCTGGTAGCTGAAATTCAGGCGGTAGCGTTGTTAATGTCGGAGTATAGTCTAACCCTATCTCTACTTCTTCAACAGCGTCAGTGAGCGTTAAATTGCCACTAGCGTCCGTTGTATAAGTACCTAAAGAATAATTGCCAGACTTAACAACAACATCTGTGTTAGGAAGATGAGAAACAGTCCAAGCAGTTGTAGCACTAGCATTAGTTTGCTTTGACGCACAATCCGTATGGTAAGCATTGTCCAGTAACTCCAAACTAGTGAAAGTAGCAGAATTTATCTGACGCTCTACAACGCAATAAACACGCCTGTTTACATTAACAATATTCTTAAAATCACCATCAGTCGTATATTCAGCCCATCCCTGTAACTGTTCTTTACGAATAGACATAAATACAGGCATCTTGCCAGAATCGTTTAACAGATATAAATAAGCTTCTACTTGGTCGGAAGCTTCTCTTTGTGCTTCCATCTCAATCGGTGTGCCAATTAAATGCTGAGATAGCATTGTTAAGGCATCAGCGTTATAGGCTTGCTGGATGTCTGAATAAACAAACTCTCTTACTGCACCCTTTGACTTAGTAAGAAACACCATAGCACCGTCAAACTCAACAGGACGCACAGTACCGCTACCATATGATGTTTGTTTTTTAACAGCAATAGTAGATGGCGTAAGCGGTCTATTTTCTGTTGTTGGCACATAAAGCTCTTGCTCAGATGTAAAGATTGTAAGATGACGAAATGAAGCCAAAGACTTAATTTCTGATACTTGGTTTTCAGCAATCTGAACCTGAATAGACTCATCATCTAATCCTGTTCCAACATCAAAGTTATAAAACTCACCAACCTTTGACATAAATAGATGATTAGGCAAATCCCTAGAACCACCAAATATCAAACGCTGGTCGTGAAAAGCAACGCTTCTGGCATATCCATGCCTTGTTGAAAACACCTGTTCTTTCCAAGTAGCTCTAGCATTTGTGTTAGCTACAGCGGCACTAAAATTTCCAGTAACTACAGTAGTAGAAACATAAGCTGTAACTTCAATATGCACTACTGTACCAGCAGAGTCTGTATACTCTATATGCTCACCCACCCAATCAGATGAGAATATAGCAGAGCTTGCTGTAAAATTCTGAGACCCAGTGTTTGAGTTCTGTGGAGTAATCGTTACTGCTGGGTCAACAAACCGATAAAACGGCTCATAATGTGCAGTACCATCATGATCAAAATCATAATCAGCTAGACTAAATGTAGAAGCAGATGTTCTTGTAAGAACCTGCATTTCCATATCTGGATGAACAATAATCATTGTATCGCCAGACTGAGTAATACGAAGCTCACCAATCTCTGATGTAGTCCAAGGACAAGATGTAATCGTATCAGCTATGTTAGTTGGGTCAGATACATCTACCACATCCAACTGCGTGTTTGAAAACAACACAATGTAAGCTTCATCCTCATCATATACATAAGCTTCTGCTTGATACGCTATATCAGACAGCTCTTGTAAATAACGAAGACCACCTCTGCGTCTAATACCGCCCTGAGATAGAATACGAAAGTTCTCTAACTTCTTTACGCCATTCTTGTACGCATTGCTGTCAATACGAGAAGACAGTAAAGGTGTAAGCTCTCCTGACGTAAAGTTTGTATAAAATTGACGCAAGAGTGCCATACATTATGTACCTTCGATATTTTGGTATAAACCGTTACCCAATCTAGCACGATGGAATCTGCTTAAACGCAGACCTTGTGTTGTTACCTGCTGTGAGTCTCTAGCTTTGGCTTTTCTAAACTGCTCTTCTGCTAGTCTTGTGTAAGATGATGCAACATCAGCCTTACGAGTAACAGATAAAGCCAATACAGAGGCAAGTCTAAAAATAACCCACATCGTAAATGTAGGAGGCCAGTATTGAGTGTCTGGTCTAAACACATAATTTAGGACAACATCATCAGCTACTTCAGCATTGATGTACACATAACGCTCGTAAATATCATAAGGCTGTGGCACATCATCAATCGTAACAGTAATAACTTGCATTACCTCTGGGCTAGTAGGAAGAGCGTATGCCGCATCCCATCTATCAACAGGTGTAGCAGTAAGACGAGATAATGTCTTCTGACCTGTAGCAAAGTTCCAGTTATGCTGTCCCAAACAATCACTAACTACATCTTCAAATATTGTATTGGCAACAAGTGCTTCATCAGTATTATCTGTAAATGCAGTCAAAGGCTCTAGTCCAATAAGAACCATCGCCTTCTGAGCTACCTCAATATCTGTTGATGGGGTTGTAGGCATTACTTATCGTATCCCTTGCCCATAGTCTTTGATGTTTTTGGTTGTTTCATGCATTTACCAGCCTCTCTACATTTAGCTGGTGTTGGGCAGTTTGAGCATGTTTTGAAAGCCATTACTTTACTCCTTTACCGATTGTGACACCCTTACCAAAGGTTACTGTGCCAGTTCTGACAGTTTTCGTCTTTGGTTTAGGTGAAGGGGAGGCCGTAGCCTCCGCCTTCTTCTTAGGTGCTTTAGCCATTAGCGGCTATCTGTTGTCATGCTAACAATGTCGCCTGTATCGACTACACCGCTTGCATTTGAAACAACTGTTGCAATACCAAAACCGTTAGCGGCATTGATAAAGATAACATCGCCAACATTGATTTCGCTAGACTTGTTATTAAAGTAACCAGCAGTATCAATGTCGTTCAGGTTGTCGGCTGTTGATTTGTAGTGCCAAATGTGAAAGCCATTGCCTGAATAATTGACTAAGGTGAAGTCTGCGCTTACTAGTGCCATGATAACCTCTCCTTATTTCTTCAGTTGCAGTTCGTAACATGCATTCGCATCAATCAGTGTTGCGTTCATTTGCATCTTATTTAATACAAAGTACGCATCTTTATCGTTGTGATACTGCATGTTTGATGAAACATCTGTGCCAATCGCATGACCCACTGCTGAAGAGTGCCAAGCAAAACACTTACGGTCTGCGTCAGAGTTGATTGAATCAAGCCCTGAGAACGGAAACCATGTAAAGCCAAGCCACTGCTTCGCAGTGATTGAGTTAGCGAAAGGAAGATTTTCTGTACCGATGTATTCAGCACGAGAAAACTCATCAATGTCCATTAGCTGTGACCAGTTTTCCCAACCAACAACACAGTAACGCTGACCATCATCAGGAACATCGTTATTACCGAATGCTTCCATTAGGCTAAATGCCCATGCAAGTGTAATACCGTTTGTTGTTTCGTTAAGGTTGTTTGTTGTTGTATCCATCGCATCAAGAATCAGTTCGTCTGTCTTGCGACCAAGTGCATATGCACCTGACTGCTGTGCGACCATCATCTCATCGTGGTTGATGCGTAGCTGATCCAAATCATCAATCCACTCACCAGCGAAGTAATCTTCAAGAGTGACTGATACATTTGTATGCTCTAGGTTCATTGGTGCAACATTACCATGACGAGCCTTGGTTGTTGCAAAACCTTTACCGATTTTCTGGAACGTAGTCTTATTCTTTACGCCATTGGCAGTACGAATAGTACCACGCAACTTTGAGCCTTGTCTCTGGTAAGCCATGTGGACACCAGATTCAAACTCCTCGATAAAGGAGGTACTAATTGTAGGTGTAGCCATAACACCATCTCCTTATTACAAGTTACGTTTAAGTTCGTTTCTATCTGGTTATCTGTCCACTTTGGGTCGTTGCCGATTATCCATCGCTTTCAGGCCGTCTAGTAACTTTACATTTTCACACTAGTCACAATTTGATAATTCACATTATCATTTGCGATTAGCATACTGAGCAAAACCCTGACGTACTCTTGCAATGTACGCTGGGTCTTTTTCCTTCCAGTATTTCGGGTCATTCTGCATTGACCGCAAGTCGTCAAGGCTGAGTTGCTCCTGAAATTCTGAGTCGGAAACCATATTAAACTGAGGCTGACCATTCAGTTCCATCAGTTCTTCAAATAGTTCAACCATACCAGCAGATGCTGGCACATTAGCAAATACACTATAAGCCTTCTCGCTTAGATTCTGGCTTGCCCAGCCATCTACACGCTCAAGTCTTTTATCTGCATATTCGCCAAGTTGTTCAGATTCTGCATTCCAGTCAGGTCCTCTTTGAGAATCAAGCTGAATATATTCGTTCATAAGGCCGTTAAACTCATCCTGAGACAATCCATACCCATGTGCTGTGCTTCTAAACCAATCTAGCATAGGGTCGTCATCAGCTATCTGATATTCAAGACCTTCTGGGGCTTCAAACTGTAGTTCATAATCAGCAGGACTGATTGGCGCACTGCTTGTTGCTTCTTCGTTTAGCTCACCTACAATTTGATTTCGCAATTCTTCTTTGCGTGTGTAAAACGCTCTTTCCAGTTCGGCATAGCTGTTCGCTAGTTCCTCTGGTCTGTCAAACTTCTGAGGAAGCCAATCTGGTCTATCTTGAGTAGTTTCCTGAGGTTGCTCCGACTCTCCAGACAGAACCTCTTCAGTTTGTGCTTCGGTATTTTCGTTTAGCTCTTCCATTAACAATCCCACTTCCTAAGTGCTTTGTTGATACGGCTGTTAGGGTCATTAGCCGTCTTTTTAGATGTAAGCTTCTTTTTCATACCCATCATACGCTTACAAAAACTTCTACGTCTAGCGGCTGCTTTTGGTGAACGCTTTGCTTCTTTCGCAGATACAGGACGTTTTATATTTTTTCCCTGTCTGCGTAAAGATGCACGACCTTTACGATTAAGTCCACCCTTAGGGTCTTTACCCTCCTTACGTTGCCAAGCTGGTGATTTAGCCATTATGTCCTCGCATAAGTTGGTTTCTTACCACCACCGCTAGGATTAGTGGCACGTTTACGTCTTACTGCCGCAGTCTTCTGAGCTTTAGTCATAGAGCTTGCTTTAGACTGTGGTACACATTTTGGGTACTTTCTACCATCACCCATCTTGCGACCACAAGGAGGATGTTTCCCATCTTTGCTTGTAGATATGTCTACCCACTTCTCATTAAACCATTTAGTGAGGCTCATTTATATGTTCCCCCCATTTTCTTGTACTGCTGTACAAGCTGACCAGATGCATAAGCACTAGGCCATTTCTTAACCCTTGCTTTCACAATAGCTTTTGCTTTGGCGTACAAACTTGGATTAGCTGGTTTAGGCATCTTGCTTTCGGCCTTTCTCACATCTGGCTTTCATAATAGCCACTATCCATCTAGCACCTTCAGCATGAGCTAGAGTTTCGATTCCAGTTCCTGCAGGATATACGTTATTCGTTGTGAGCGAGTCCAAGTACGATAAAAAATCTTTTCCGATACCTGAGCCGAATAGACCATAGGCTTTACTATTAAGGTCTTGCTCAACTTCTTTGCGATACCCTCTACCGTCCACTGATACATTTATCTTTTCCTTCATTACTGTTGTCCTTGTGTAGCCATTAACTGCTGTAATACAGCTACATTATTCTCTACTTGGCTTTGGTCTGCCAGAAGCTCTTCTTGTATGCCAAACTTCTGAGCCAAGTAACGAATAACTGCTTCTTGGTTATACAGGACAGGAGTAATTTCAGGTCCAAAGGTGGAGGCGACTGTCTGCTGGAAACGAACAAAGTCAGACACGTCTTGCTGGTCTTGTGCTCTCAGTAAGGGAGAAACTGGCACAATACGCAGTTCTCTTCCATCCACCTTTGGTATTTGTAACAGTCCTTGCTTGGTGTAGATATGTATGACCCTCTCAACAAGCGGCTGTAAGAACTCTTTTTGCATTCGACCAGCAACAGCACCCATATCACGAGCAACATCGGCAAGACGCTCTGAGACTTCTGTGGCTGATAGCGGAGTTCTAGCGTTTGGGCGAGTATCCAGTTCGTCAATAAACAATGCCTTTCTTACATTTCTACGCATGTCATCGAGAACAAGTTGTGCCACATCAAACCTGCCAGCACTCTGCAAAGATTCTATAGAAGACCCTGGACTTCTAGGAATAAAAGTCCCTGGCTGAATAGTAATGTTATCAGGATTAAACACACCATCGTCATCATAAACGTAAGAACCAGCAATAGCCATTTCTGCATTTTCAAGAATCAACTGCACAGTTAAGTTCAATGTTTTAATAGCTGGCATAGCTTGAAGAACAGGGCCTCTACCCCATACTTCAAAGCCAGACTTTGACCAGCGTGTAGTGATCCACGGATTAGAACCACGACCTGTCATCTTCTCTTTAATAAGGATTTCTTTGTCTGTTTCGGAAATCAGATAGTATGTGTACTCATCCTTAAACTTATTCTTTTCGTCATAGATGGTAGCTTCGATAATCTGCGTTTTACGAGTAGGATTCTTCTTTTGCTCTCTAGCCATCTTCTCTGAGTATTTAGCTTTCGGATACCGATGCTTAACCTCAGTAATGTCCATATGGTTGTTCCATCTAAACCAATCAGACACACCATCCATCCGACCAGGGAGTAGTGCTATGTTAGTTGGCGGCACAGATGTAAAGTGCAAGTCACCTTGAAACCTTCCCTCTTCAGCAAGAAGATTCATAGTGCCAATACCTAAGTCCTGTAGTCCTTCATGCATCTCAGCATTGAAGTTAGAGTTACGCAAACCTTCATGCAGAAGGTCAGTAATCTTATCTAACTCTTCCTGTAGTCCACGACCCTCTAGCTCTTTAGGAAACTCAGGACCAGGGGCTAGTCTAAAAGCCCTACCATTAGGAGGAAAGAAACCAAGTTGTAGACGACTAGCAAACTTAGGGAGACCCACAACAGCAGTTTCGTCATAGATATTCTCTGTTCTACGAGATGCTTGGCTTTCCTGAAAGAAAGACTCACGATGAGGAAGAACGTAATCATAGATTTCCTCCCACAAGTCAGACCAAGACATCCATCTGCTCTTAGCCTTCTTGTATCTGTCCATCACAGATTTTAGTTCTTGTTCGTCACTTCCTTTTGAAGAGACTGTTGGGTTTCCATCATCGATATGCATATTTAATTCCTTATAGAGCCAGAACCCATTTTACGTCTGAAGCCAGTGAAGCCTTCAACCTCTTCATCTTGGAGGGAGCGACTTCCATATAGATTTCTTCTACGGATGTCTTCTTCTCTCTTGCGCCTATCTTCTGCGTCTTGTTTTTCTTTTTTAACCCTAGCTTCCTCTTCTTCACGAAGCTTTTTGGACTCTTCACTTTCTGAAGGTACACTAGGTGCTTTGAAAAAACTGCCCATATTATTCTCCTAATTCTTTCTCGAAGATGCTATTAGCTCCATTCTTACGCAATTCACAATAGAGCTGATAGGGAGTAAGTATCCACCACTTTCTCATGCCAATAAGATGCTTTACAAAAGAAACGCAATAAAGCCAACGAGGAAAGTAAATGCGTTTAGGCACTTCTCTGACCTCTAAGCAGTGTGCGTTTTCTACCAGATTGCCTATGAGATAGTCTGCCTTTACATCATCATACATAATAAAAGACATTCTTTCGCTTGCACATTCTGCCTTATACCAGACTTTCATGTCAGGGTCATAATCTACAACAAAACAATGAGCAAAGCCTTTACGCCAAAAGGTAAATAGCTTCCATGTTCCAAAGTTGCCTGAATCTGTAAAGCAAACAATCATAATCCAGCTACTCTTCTAGCCATTCTTCCTCTATTCCTTTGATTCCTTTGCCGTTGGAAAGGTGATCCTGCCCTTTCAACAGTGGTATGGGAAGCGGACTTATTACCACCGAACACCACTCTACGGCCTTCACCACCACCTAAGAACGCATATTGGAGAGCATCGTGAATATGAGAGAATCTATTCTTACTAGGACGTTCTTCATATCTCTCATTACCCATGTGGTACTGACGCTTATATTGATAGCCACCCTCAAACCCTGCAATCAATACAGTACAATTAGGGCTTATCTGCATACAAGGATAGCCATCTGACATCCTATTTAGCACACCTTCTACAGCTTCTACCCTCATAACAGCATCGTTACTAGGTGCAGGATGAGCATTGATGCCTGCCGCCCTTAGTATCATAAACGGTGTTTGCTCTGATGTCTGTGCCATCTGGTTTCCAGCAGGGTCTCCGACAAACTTAAATGTATGCTTATCCCAGCCATTCTTGGAAATCTCACGCTTTAGCACTTCAGCAAACCTACCAGCACCCATATCCTGACCAATAATCTCGTGGAATACAGTCCACCTGCCAGAAATTAGCTGTTGAGAGAAAACAGCAGAAGGCGTTCTGCCAAAATCAATCCCTACGATGATCTCATGCCCATCTACAGGCTCAATAGGGGATTTAGTAACATGAGTTTCTTTTCTAAATGTCTGGTAAACAGGCTTGCCATCCATCAATGCTTGGTACTTATTCAGCACATATACCCTAATCCATTGAGGCGTTTTGCCTAAAATTATCTTTTCGTAGTAATTTGGCTGTATATTATCTAAATTTTCAGCCTTTTCGTTCTTTTCGTACCCAATAAGACTGCCATTACTGTCTTTTTGCTCTTTCATAGCCCCTTGTTGGCTAAAAAATGTCCAGTCATCAGGCTTTACCAGCAACAACTTCTCTTCTTGAGCCATATATTCAGGTGCTGGCACTTCACCAGACATAATTCCCCACCAATGTGTCTCATCTGGTGCGTTTGTATCCATAATAACGCCAAACCAGCTAGGACCTCCATCTCTCATAGACGGAAATCTGCCAACACGCATAGTACATGCATCAACAATAGATTTGGGAAGCTCTCTAGCTTCATTGAGCCAAACGCCAGTTAGCTCTAAAGATAGCAGTTTCTTTACATCTTCCTGCTTATCAAGAGCCAAAAATATTACTTCTAGCTCAACAACGGTCTTATCACCCAGTGAGAAGTTGACAAGATGTGTATATGGAGGAGACCACACAAACTTGCCAACCTCGTCACCGAACCAATCCCTCCACGTCTTAATAGTCGTGGTCTTTAGTTGGGGATTGGTATTACGAATGACTGCCCATCTTGTCCTGCGTACCCCAGCAGAATTAGGGGCTTGATTGACAGCCTTCCGCATTATCTCCATGCAACACGTCACGGATTTACCAGAACCAACAGGACCTCTAATGCCACGCACAAAAGAAGTGTCTTTCATAAATGACTTAGCTACAGGACCTGGGGGCTTATAGTCTAAGTTCATAGGCCGCTAGGTCTCACACCCGAATAGAAGATTCTTGATTTCTGACCCTTCTGCATCTGCGACATTATTCTTCTTCTAGCGGCATAGCTTGTAGCCGCACTAGTGTCAGGCTCAGAAGGTTTTTCCGTACCACCTGCAACAGAAGTTAATGCAGGAGATTCACTTTCTTGAACGGCAACATTTTTGGTTAAGTCTCTGGCAGTCATCCCAGATATCTCTCCCTCTCTGCCTAAAGTGCCTCCACCTTCTGTAGTAACCCCAACAGCAACATACTTGCCAGTGTTAGAACGAGTAAAGTTTGCTTTAGCACCAGCCTTTAATGCGGCAATCTGATTTTTTAGGTTAATACTAGAAATAACAGCACTAGTTCCACCGCCAATTCCCATAGAAGGAAGCTGAGGGTTCTCAAGTCTTTCTTCAAGCTGACTTATTGCAAGTTCTCTTCTTTCGTCTTCGTTCATTACACCAAAGGTCTTGCCAGCAATCGTGGCTTTCTCTTCAACCTGTCTGTCTGTAGTCCTGTCAACAGAGCTGTAAGGAGTGCTTGAGCGCATTCTCCCACCTCTGATTGTAACTCCACCACCTCC
>Ga0222719_10002160_pt1 | contig 18244 bp, 18 predicted proteins | sample C33_34DmetaG_FD_165039 | JGI IMG/M metagenome (GOLD analysis project Ga0222719, IMG submission 165039) | Estuarine water microbial communities from San Francisco Bay, California, United States - C33_34D | ecosystem: Environmental > Aquatic > Marine > Unclassified | place: USA: California... | reverse complement strand
TAGTACCGAAAATGTTTTGGTACTGTCCATAAGAAGTGACTATTTTTGGTTCTTCTACAGGTCCTTTAACAGTTGGTCCAATAATTGCTGCCCCTGCCTCTAATGCGGCTGGTGCTATGAAAGATAAGTCGTTTTCTCTCGCTAGTACGCCTGGGGAAATTAATGTTTCTGCCATGTTTTGAAAATTATATTATTGAGTACTCTTATAAATATCATTATATTACCTAAAACTGGTTCTCCCTTTATTTAGGTTACAATAATAAATAGATACTATTTAGTCGAAACAGGTTCAATAGGAATAAAAACTTTTTTATCTGTATCTATATGACCTTTCCCATACTTTTCTTCAAGTTGTTTTGCTAAAGCAATCTCCATTTTTTCAGTTTCCAGATCAAACTCTAGAGCTTTACTTTCTCTCTTCTTAACATTTAACCTTAACATTTCGATTGCACCAGCTTCTTGAATTAGTACTTCTCTTCTTTTTTTAATAATTTGTAGGTTCTCGATATCTTGATCTTCTACAGGTATAACTTGTTGTTCTGCCATTTATATTGGGTTTTGTTTTGTGATTAATTTTTTAACTATTGTGTTTCCAAAAGTAGGAAATTTTTTATATCCATGAAAATGAACAAACTTTAGAGAGTTAATCCTATTATGAATACCAGATGAGTAACTTACATTAATCCGTTTATCTTTTATAAATACGGTGTTACTATCCTTGAACATAAAAGGATTATTCTTATAAATAAATTCGTATTCATAATCATTCATTTCAATATACCTCATAAATAAAAACTGTTCTATAAATGAAGCATAATGACTATTAGTATTCTCATTTACATTAAGTCCATTAATCTTATTTAGAATAGACTTAAAAGTTATTTTAACTAGCTCTGGGTTGTTTACTACGAATACTCCAAAGTTAGGTACTATTCGCCAATCCCACTTCTCCATTATAGAAGCATCAAAATATTTGTAAAATTCATTATCATAATTTGCTACATAACTTTCGTTTAGGTATCTGAGTTTGTCTATATTAACTTCTGCAGTTAAATCAACTTCTGGGTATCCAAATGCAAAAGATTCTGTGGTGAAGTATTTAGTATTTGTAAAAACATCAAAATCGAGATGAACATAAGGTTCTTTTCTCGATATCATAGTATATATTTTTGGTAGACTAAATATAGTACCTTTGAAATTTTCTATCTCTGAAAGGATCTTTACTTCTGAAAAGCTAATACCGTTATTTTTAAAGTCTTCGGCTCCTTGTTTGTCTGTGTAGAGTATAGTTTTATGAAACCTTTTTGCACTATCTACTGCTATTCTAGCATAATGCCAAAAAAATGTCGTATCTAATTCTTTATAGGAACTTAAATTTTTCCAAGTAAATATTGCGTCCATTATATACCAGTTATACCAAATAATTCTGCTTCTTCAGGAAAGAGTTCAATGAATGATTGATTTCTAGACTTATCTAAATTATTATTTACCTTTAAGAATCTTCTCCAGCCATCAGGATCAGCTTTTTCGAATCTAATATGATTGATTATCTCCTCCCATTCCTCTCTAATTTCTGGATATTTAACAGATTTAGAACGTATTCTGTCTATTACTTTTTCTTTTATATGTTCAGCTATGTTAGTAGCATTATAGTACTTAGGGCTAAAAACAGCATTTCTATAAATTCGCATATCTCTATCTTTAGCCCACTCGGCCATTTTACCGTAGTTTAAAACGTTAGTAATCTGAAAAGTGAAACATAGATCAAACTTTATGTTAGGTATATCCTGAGTGTTTTTAATCCAAGTATCCATAGTATTCTCAGCATCTGACCACTTAGCAGGGTACCTTATGTATTCAAAGTAGTCTCCGGTTCCGTCTATACTAAAAGATATATCTGCTTGTTTAAAATGCTTTAGTATTTCAACGTATTCTGGTTTAAAGATAGTACCGTTAGTGTTAAAGTGGACAAACTGTTCTTTAGCATAACCTTGTTCAACACTATACTTAAGGACATCCCATTGTTTTTTCATCATCATAGGTTCTCCTCCGTATGTATCTATCCATTTAACATATTTCATATTCTTTGTTAATTCATCCCAAATCATACTATCATCGGTAAACGAATTATTATGTGCCCGTGCTACATCTTGTAGCTTTTCTTCAGACCACTTCTCATTTTCATCTTTAGTTAGGTTAAATTCTTTTTTCCAATTCATAGAAGCACCTAACGTACACATTCTGCAAGCAAGATTACATATATTACCTAAATTTAATTCTAAGGAGTGAGGTTTATTATACGCAACATTATCTAATCTAGTTTTTTCATTATCTCTAATTCTCTTACTTGCCTTTCCTATAGCTTCTTCCTGCCAACAGTCGGAGCATCCTGGATGTTTGATATTATTTTCGAAGGCTTTTCTAATCTCCTTTAATGTAGGAGAAGCAAATGCTTCATCTATAGTATGTGTTTTAACATTCATAGGATCACCGTTATGGTCCTTATACACAACAGTTCTTGCTACACAACAAGGAGAGTAGTTACCGTTATTCTGAATTCTTAATCCAGCATCTATATGTACACATTTTAAACTCATAGTATAGTTAGGTTATGTCTTATATTATTAACTAAAGGAAGTGCTTTGTATACACTCATTAGCTTCCCAAACTCTGGGTGTTCTGGGTTTCCTATATCTACTGATTTAAACTTCTCATTAGACCAATGACCCCAGTTCACAACCCTATTGTAGAATACACTCCATTGTTTTCCTTTACCGCCGAATATTTTACCAGCAAGGTTATAAAATGCTTCCATTTCAGTATAATTATCATTCTGTACTACGAAAGATAGTGTAATATTATTTAATGTAGTGATATTAGAAATATAATCCAAATTTTCCATTAACGGATCCCATTTACCGCCTAATCTAGTTATGTTTTCATAAGTATCTTTTGTAGCAGCATCAACTGATATTTCACAGCTTTTTACAAATTTATGTACATTTTGCATTCTAACCCAGTTAGATTCATTCCATAATGTAGCATTAGTATGTAAATGTATAGACTGCAATTTAGGGTACTTAGTAGGATTAAATCTCATCATCCATTTTCTGAATGTTCTAGAGAAAAAAGGATCACCTGAGCCGGTACATTCAATATGTGTTAATATGCTACCTACTTGATCTTCTATATTTTGAATTAACTCTTCAGTCCTTTCTCTCTCCTTACCTTCATAATTGATAAAGTCTAACCTACAAGAAGGACATCTTAAGTTACAACTTTGATCAAAATTAAACTTCAACTGGTGAGGATACTGTTTTTCAAATTCCTTTATTCTTCTTATGTATTCTGATTTAGGAATAAAGCCGTGAGTTTTACCTTCTTTAAGACCTGTAAGTTTAGGACATCTTGATTCTATGCAATACTTGTATGACCCGTCAACAACACTATCTCTGATTGCCTGTGCTTTTTCTGATTTAAAGTTTTCTAGAATATTATTAGGGTTACCTAGATCTTCTGGTAGCCAGTTAGGGCAACACATAAACATCTTATGGTCGAATATTTCCGCAAACTCAAATGGTTGTGTGCAGACCCAATCCTTTTTATCTAGAACATTTGTCATATTAATGTCTTATTAGAAGGATACCATTTCTTATCATCTTTTTTAGATTCAGGTTTGGTTGTCTTTCTAATAACTAACTCGTCTTTATAGTTTGTTTTTTTAATTACTAATTCGTCTTTATAGTTTGTTTGTTGAATTTTAAGTTCTTCCCGTCTTACCTTAGGTAAAGTCATCCATCTATGATTTACTGTGTTTAGACGGTGTCTAATTTCTTTAAACCATTCAGTGTATTGAGGGTTCACTTCTAGGAAGCTTTGCTGTCTATTAATATCTAAATAAAGAGTTTGTCTTAACAGTTCCTTTTCTGCTTCGTCTCTATCTCCTTTAAATTCTTCATTAATGAAATGTTCCCAATTTTCTACACCGTATTTCATTATTACTTTATACTTGTCTGGGCATCTATTATCTCTATAATCTTTTAACTTATCTAATAATTCCTTCTTAAGATAGTCTGGTAGTAACCTAACATCGTAGCAAGGTGGGGTTGTGAGTAGGTTATTAACATTTACCTTATCAGTATCAATATCTAATTCAGCTGCTACATCTATCAATTCATCTATAAAGAACATATTTAAGGAACTAACAGTAGGTGAAAAATAAATTTGTATTCCTGTGCCTTGACATTTTTTTATGTTATTATAAACATTGCTCCACTTAGTACCGTCTCTAATTACTTCAGCTAGTTTTCCAACTGCATCTAATGAAGCAAAAAGTTGAATATGTCCTTTTGGATCATCTAAAAATTTCTGCCACATTGCAAATAAATCCCACTTCTTAAACTTTAAATGACTAAAGTTAGTATTATATCTTAACCTTACGTCAGTTCTACCTGCTGCTATAAGCTTTTCAAGTATAAGATAGTGTTCTTCCATTACTAGAGGTTCACCACCGGCGAAATAGATTTCTTCTACATCATTTATAAATCTGTCTACTTGTGTAAATACATTTTCTTTACCGTTTGAATTAAATTCTAATATTCCTTTAGAATCTGCACCAGTTGAATCACCATGTAGTTCCATTGCTTCTTGATGCCATTTACTACTTGAATAAACACCACACATTCTGCATTTAAAGTTACATATATTAGACCATCTAAAATCCCAATATCTTAACTTGTAATCTGTAACATGTCCGGTTTCAACATCAGTATTATCTAGTACTTCTACTAATCTATTCCTAAAATAATCGTTATGGGTGAATCTAGGGCTATTTAACCCGTTATCTTCTATTAAAAAACATCTACTACATAAGTGAGGTCTTTCACCTACTAACATTTGTTTTCTGATTTCTTTCATTTTATCCCCATTCCATACTTCCTCTAATGTAACATCAGATGTATTACCTATATTTTCACCATAAGGTGCCATACAGCAGGGGTAAATATCACCATTAGGCTGTACATTTAAATGCAACCAAGGTAAAACACAGAAAGTATCTGTGCTTTTTAATTTATCATGTTTTGGCCATTTAAATTTTGTACTCATTCGCTACAGCTTTATATAGTTCTGGAAATATCTCTTGGATCTTCTCTCTTCTTATACTATCTACTTTATCGGTAGTCTTTAAAAACTCCATTCCTAAACCATTACTTTCTGAATTGTAATAATTAGATTTTAAACGGTTAAAGAATGTAACTGGTAATTTACCTTCAATACTGTCTATCTTTTGCTGTCTAATATGTTTAGGAAGTACATTAACATTCTGATATTCTGGGGAGAATAAGTAGTTATCGTTTATAAATAAAGGTTTATGGCCTGTAAGATTCATTAATCCTTCTCCTATTAAGAATTGTGAAAGTTCTTCAATATAAAGGAAATTAAAAGCACTAACAGTTTGAGTAACAGAATAATGAAATGAAGGGTATTCGTTAACAAATCTTTTAAGATTTTTAATAGTAAGATCCCAATTACTTAAACTTCTTATGTAAGTATTTCTTTTACCGTAGTCATCTATACTGATAGACATAGAAACGTGTTTAAAATGTAACAACTTTTCAAAGAAATGTTTACTTATTTTATCGAAATTATAATTAGCATTTGTAATATAAGAAATATGTACATTTTGCGCTACTCCTCTATCAATCAATAACTGTAGGAAATGACTGTGCTTATCAACTAAGAAAGGTTCTCCCCCACTAACTTGAACTCTATAAAGATTAGGTGTATACTTAAATAAATGTTCATAGAAACTAATCTTATCTACCCAATCGTATGAACTATCACATCCATTTTTAATATCTTCATAGTTACTTGGTAACTGAATATCATCTCTAAGTTTATAGTAATCATCAATCCACGACGTAGAAGATTCTGCATTACACCCTCTACATTTTAAGTTACAGTAGTTACCTAATCTTAATTCTAGATTTCTAATATCTACAGGGATAGTTCCATCTGCCTCTGTAATCGATTGAAGGTACTCTTCTTCTAGTACCGTTTCTCTTTTTCTTTTTGAGTGACCTCCTGCTTTCTCTAACCTATGACATGTCATACACGGGCTTGGTACCTTACCGTCTAACATTTCTCGACGAATCTGCTTATATGAATCACTATTCATAACAGCTTCTAATCCATCTCTATCAACATTCTTAACTAACGGTGTATATTCACCGTCAATTTTGTCTTTAGCAAAAGCAATATTACTGCTCCAGTCGACCTCACAACATGGTGATGCATGACCGTGAGGGTGTACACTAAGATGTTCCCAAGGAAGTGAGCATAAAAACTTTTCTCCGTTACTCATTTTTTAAATCTGTATACCAATTATTAAATTCTACAGGCATATACTCTTCTAGAGGTTTATTTCTTCTTTCAGCATATTGCTCTATAAAATTAATAAAGTCATTTCGTTTTTTATCGAAATTATCTTTATCTTCATAAGAAGTATCTACCTTTCTTAAATAAATAAGCAATCTTTTTAATTGGTTAGTTTCTAAGTCATTTATCCATTCGGTATTATCCTGCATTACTTTTTCTATCCTACTTGCTAATTCTTCTTTAATTTCAATAGGTAGCATATTAACACTCTGAAAAGATGGGAATCTAAGTATGTTTACAGACATAAAAAATGCATGCTTATTATCAAACTTCTTTTTCCACTTTACAATTGTTTCTACGAATTCTGCTACTGTCCATATACTGAGAGCTGATATTGTCATCATTATGTACATTCCACTTACATAAGGAGACTCTGTGGCTTTCATTATATTCTTTTCCCATACATCCCAATCAAATCCGTCTCTAACAAACTCTTGATTCTTATACATACATTCAGCAGATGTATAGATATCTAGCTTTTCAAATTTTTTACCAGCATTAATTAATCTTTCTAGTCTGCTATCTTCCATTATTAAGTTACTGTTAACAGCAAATGCAAACTTTTCATTGTCACTCATATCAATTAGTTTCCAAAACGAAGGGCTTCTAGAAGGTTCTCCTCCTGATACTCTTAGTTCTGTAATACCGTCTTTAATTTCTGGAAACCAATCAAAGAATCTTTTAACATAAATGTTACCTTCATTTTTATTACCAAATGGCATAGCTATAGAACCATCCTGTCTATAGGTTTTACCGCCATCGGTTTCCATATTTTTATACTCTCCATTAGTAGAGATGTCTTTAGACCATGTTGAGCTAAATTCTGAGTTACAATAAGAACAAGCTAAATTGCATAAATTATCAAAACATATTTCTACTGTTTTAGGATTAACGTTTTTATCCCATGGAATATCTTTTAATGCTCTTATCTCTTCTTCAGTATACCTGGCAGTCTGGTATATTCTATCACTGTTAATTTCTTCGCTTTGAGCTGCGTCTTCTACTTTCCAACAGTAGCCGCATTCCTCTGGTCTTTCACCTGCAAGCATTTTTCTTCTTTGCTCCTTCTTAAACTTAGTATTATGTAAAGCAGAAGCATCAGCTGCTAATTCATCTTTAGGTACAGGATGAGCTAAAGGGTGGTGACAAGATGCTGTACGTCCATTACCAAGCCACACAGAAACATTATACCATTTTGCTGCACAAAATGATTTAGGAGCAATATCCTTTATGATTTGCCTAGTTCTTTCGTAGCTTGTTTTCATGCCATTTCGTATAAGAAGTTACAGTTACCAGTTTTATCAACTGATTTACCGTGAATTAATTCAGACCAATCGTGATGACATATTACTCCTTCACTAACGGTAATTTTAAATTCATAAAATGTAATATCATGAGTTTCAGATTGATCATTTACAATATGTCTATCTGTACCTATAAACACTATTGGTTCTTGAGGGGTTGAAACTACTGCTAAAGGTCTCATTACTAAAGTATACTCAAACTCTAGTTCTCCATTTCTAAATACCCTTAATTTATCTTTTGGAAAATGTTCAAATGTCCATTTTTCTCTAGTATTAGGCTGTATAAAAGTATTAGTACCGTGCCAATCATCTTTATCTTCATGTCCTACTCCTATGAATACTCTTTTATCATGTACAGATAGTCCGGTATATTTAGGTACTATGCAGAATATATCCTTTTGCCTACTAATATTATGTTCCGTATAGGAAAAATCTACATCAATCTTCCAGTACTGATCACCTTGCAATCTATCGACTGCAGGGTTAGACAGGAAAGCAGGACATATACTGTTAGGCCATAAAGCCCATGGATTTCTACGACTTATATTTATCATAAAATTCTTTTAGTTCAGGAAATACTTCATAGAAGTTAGTTCCTTTTCTTTTATCGTTTTCTTCAACAAAGATAGCAAAATCTTTTCTATACTTTTCAATATCAAAATCATCTTTTGCGATAGCAAAGTCGTACACTCTTTTAATCTTTTGTATTTCTACATCTGTAAATCCGTATACCTTTGAGGTCATTTTGTTAGATCCGTAATGTAAAGCTTTTGTTGCTGCTTCTAGTATTAGTTCCTTATGTTCTGGTTCTAATATCTTTACTGATAGATGAGGGGGCCAGCGAATATAGGCTGTATCTAACTGAACAGCTGTGGTCCAGTATCTTTTACCGTTATCGTGTTTACCTTTCATCTCTAGTACTTTATCAATAAGTTCACCATATGTGAATACTGATAGAGCATTAAATGCTGCCATTATATTAACTGTAACCTTAGGTATTCTAGTACAAATTTGATCTATGTTCTCCCAAAACTTATCATAATTTAAACCAAATCTAGTATACTCAGCTTGTCTACCAATAGCCTCAACAGAAGTAAAGATGATTAATTCTCTAATTTTATTATTATTAACTAGGTCTTCACCAATGTCTAATAATCTTTTTATAAGTTTATCCGGTACAGATAAGTTAGTATTGATTGCTAGAGAAAGTCTAGGATTCTGTTCCCAATTTTCTTGAATATACTCTAATACTTTAAATGTATCAGGAGAAAGTAAAGGTTCCCCTCCAGTAATTCTAAATGTATGTAAGTCCGGATATAATTCAGGCCACCATTCCCAGAAAGCTTCTACATAAGGATTATGTTCAGTTTTCTTGAGAGGCATTTCATCTCTTTCTTTAAGTAACTTAATACTATTAAATTCAGTAGATGTCTTATATTCACCATGCTTTTCAATTTCTTCTACCCATTTAGATGAATACTGAGGTCCACAGTATGCACATTTTAAGTTACAGGTATTAGAAAAAGAAACTTCTACATATCTTGGGTTATAATTATCTCTCCAGTTAGAGGCCTTAATCTTTTCCATTTGGTCTAATGACCAAGGTTCAGCAGATTTAAAAGTTCTATCTGAAAAAGAATTAGAGTTATCTTCTATGTTCCAACAGTAGTTACATTCAGAAGGTCTTTCACCTTCTAGCATTTCCTTTCTTTTTAGTTTCTTATACCTGGTATTATGTAATGCAGATGGGTTTCGTTTTAACTCTGCTAATGGAATTTTATGCTGTACCGGGTGGTGGCAGGAATGCGTTAGTCCTACACCAAGGTGCATAGTTACTTGAGTCCATTTAGCTAAACAGAATCCACAGCCCTTTTGATTAAGTTGATCCCTTACCTTTGCGTAGGATGTATTCATAATTTTATATTAATCATTTTAGCCCAAGGCGTTAATTGATCTATTCCTACAAGTTCATATTTTAGAGTAGAAAGGCCATCGTTTTTATAATTGATCTTATCTTGCTGCATTTGAAGAACATACCTTCTTTCATTTCTAGCAGTAGTTTCACCTTTAACAAACTTACCGCCAATTATACCTTCATCTTTATGAGGTAAACATCTCATTTTACCTTCTACTCTATGAGGTAGAATAGAGTTTGGAATTTTAATATCCCCTTCTAAAAACTCTACATTTTCGTAATTAACTTCTTCTCCAAAATCCTTAGCATCGAGATCTAAAAACTTACCGTCTTGTGGTATTTCAAAAGATAGATTTTCTACCTCTGTGGGTGTTAAGTCTCTATTCCATGCAATTACCTTAGCGATATCGCCTTTAAAGTACTTGATAGGGCTATCATCCTTTTCAGAAGGTGTTGTACCTAAATAGATTTTATCCACTTCATATTTTTTTAACCTACCTTCATACTTGTATGGTGAAGGGGAACCAAATCCTGCTAATGAATCTACTTCGGTCCCGTTTAAGTAAAAATGAGATAATTTATTATAGTCATCAAACACAACAGTCAACCAACTCCATTGATTATCGTACCTCTTTAACCACATGTAATTATGTTGATTGAAAGTATTCCAAAAAGTTAATGATAAAGCTCTTGAATTATTAAATGATATACCGTAATCATACCCGGGTATTCTAAGTATAGGGTATTCAACGTATCTTCTATTTTTACTCCCAATTAGGAATATAGGATTTTTTTCAGGCATTTGGAATGCTCTGGTTAGAACTGAGATAGTATGTGAACGTCTATTAAAGTATCTATGTTCTCTGGGTATATCTATAGACATAGTAGAATCGTTACCGTTAAATCTCATATAAAGCTGTCTGCCTATATTAGTATCTAAGTACGTATCGTTAGTAAGACCCTCTTTATGACATCTCCAAAATAAATCATCATCTTCCATCCCCCAGTCCCAGTAGTCATTGGAATACCCATTTGTAGCTTCTAAATGTTCTTTTGAAAATAGAACAGCACCTCCAAAGTATTCGTGATACTTTAATTGCCAATCCATCTGTGATATCTTTGTAGCAATATGTCTGGGGCCTTCTTTAGGGAATGAGTAGTCTGCACCTCCTTCTTCTACCGGGATCATATCTATATCGTGCCAGACAATATAATCACAGCCGTCTTTTAGAGCATGTTCAGCAGCTATATTTTTAGTTGCTCCTCTATTAAATAATTTATCATCTACTTGATGAGCAAAATACATACAAAAGTCTATACCTTGATTCTTAAGGTACTTACCTACTTTTGGAATAAATTCGTTGAGATGTAATTCTCGATTTCTGTATGGGACACAAACACCTAATTTCAAAACCTAATATTTAATTTGTTAAAGCTGCTTTAATATAAATAACATCGTCTTCTACTTTATCATTTAATTTTTCATAATAAAGAGTATTAAGACCTTCCTTATTAGAGTTAAATTTAGTATCATAAAACTGTTTATAGTACTCTATTTGATTAACTCTACTTTGCCAAGTTTTCCAGTATCCTTCTGTATATCCGTTTTCATCGTGTTTAAGTGCCTGAAATAAACCTGTTCTTCTATAAGGTATAGGGACTTCTTTAGTTTCAGAATATTCTGTTTCGACTTGTTTTACGTTTACACATGTACCGTGATATCCGTTTCCAGATAAGTCAATTAGTTCATTACCCCTAATAAACTTACCATCGTAATATAATATGGGCTTTGGTTCTATAACCTCCCACACACTTCTATTAACATTAGCACCTAATCTGGCTATCTGTAGCTGATCTAATGCTTCATTGTATACGGTAAATGTAGATATAGATCCATCCATCCAAAGCTGCTTTTCTTCTCTATAAGGGTCTCCAACTCCTAAGAAAAAATTATCAGCTTTTTTAATGTCCATCATTTTATCGTAATTCAACCAACCTACTTGGTTACCATTCAACCAAAATGAAACTCTTTTAGGAGCTGAACGGTTATTGATTACTATTGTAGCATTATATGTACCTTCTGGGAAATGGTCAGAAGCTATATTCATAGAACTTAAATCTTTTTTCCAAAACTGAAAAGAAAAATTCCTAAATGAATTATAATTCAACGATGTATCAAAACCCGGTATAGAAAATACTGAGAATATATCTGCTACTTCATTTTCTTTGGTATGTACGTGGTCAATACTAAATGTAGTGCTTATAGTAAAATCTCTAACTGTGTTAAATATATTAGGGCATACAACTAATGAATCAGCTCCGTTGAATTTAGCTGCCATACTTGAACGGCTTTTTTGGGCCACTATCTTTTTGTCTAAAATAACGTTATTCTGTACACACCTTAACATTAAATTATCGTCTTCAAATCCCCATCCCCAAAATTCATTTGAATATCCATTAATCTTTTCAAATATATCTACAGGAAATAAAGTAACTCCACCGAAATACTCATCAAAATTATCTCTTTCAAAACCTGGGGGTGTATTTAATTCGGTAATTAAGTGTAGTACTCTATCTGAATATTTGTAACTTACATTTATAGGGTGCATATCTATATCATGAAATATAACATAGTCGCATCCTATTTCTTTTGCTTTTACAAAACCTATATTGAGAAGTTTACCTCTATTAAAGTCGTTTTCGTCTTCTTGTTCAACTACTATGATACTATACTCAATATCCTGTATATAAGCTTTTATAGCTTTGATAAAACTATCAAGCTGTTCAGGTCGATCTCTATAAGGTACAATTATACCTAATTTATGATTCTTCTTTTTCTCCATCTTCTTCTTCTACTTCAGGTTTAGGTGGAACTAATCTATAAAACTCTGATAGATAGTATTGCAATCTTTCACTCCATTCGTCTTTATCTACCTCTTCAAACCAAAGAGCTAGAGCATCAAGTGAGTTAGCAATCTTTTCTAGAGCTTTTAACTTACGTTCTTCTATAATCTGCTGTTCGAAAGAAGGTTTACCAAAACTAGTTGTCTTTTTTTCGCTCATATTAAAACTATTTTATTTCTCAATACATCCCAATGTGGGTAATCCATATACTTAATATAAGAAAATTCTCTCAATTCTTCAACTTTATACTCAGGATTTTCTATATTTATTTTCCATCCGGAATCTTTAATAGCATTGTACATTACCATATATTCATCTGAAAATGAGTATTCTTGTTTATTATCTGCTACCTTTTTTATTCTGTCAACACAAGTCTCATCCCATTTAAAATGATGTACCTGAGCAAAACAATCATTTACAGGCATTCTCTTAGGGTGTTCAGTCCCCCAGCTGTTTGTACCATCAGGGAATTGTGCATAGTGCTGTCCAGGTGTTACTTCTTGGTGTCCTTTCATTAAAGTTACCTTATTAGGGCAAGCCTTAGACATAGGGAATCTAAAGAAACCAGCATTGGGAAAAGCTTTATGAATATCCGTCTCTCTCGTTACTTTAGGAAAAGTACCATCTTTACCTATTCTATCTAAGAAACCCCCTGTAACAAAGTCATAACCGTATTTCTCACATTGCTGTACGATGTTAGCTATATCGTCTGGGTATACTTGTAATTCATCGTCATCTGCTACTATCCACCAGTCATTAGGTTTAGTAGCTTTAACCATGTTATATATTTCTGTAACTCTATTCCAATTATACTTTGGTTCAGTAAAGACACCGAAAGGCTCTATTCCTAATTCTCTAACTTCCTCTACTATCCCATCATCTTCACTTTGTCTGTACACACAAACATAAGCTTTATCTATCTGGTCTTCATAATGTTTTAACATATGAGGAAGAATGTGTGTATTCTCTCCTACTACTGTAACTAAATTAAGCATGCTTTAAAATTGTTAATCCTGTTGAACTTGGTTTTGAAGGGTAAGCTCCTTCATTAAAAAAATCAAACCTTTGCCATTCATCTCCTATTTCTTCGATAAACCTTGCTGGTCCGTTAGCAAACTCATCATGGTGGTTTTGATCAGTAATATCCTTTGTGACTATGTAGTTCTCAGCGTACCTAATATCGGTATCGTGGATGGATATAATACCGTAGTCGGACATTAATGTACTGTATAATTCAAAGTCTTGTTTAACGTCCTCATAAGAATGACCTGCATCGATATGTAGATAATCAATCTTTATATCCTCTTTGATGAAAAAATTATAAAATGCATTCTCTGTAGTATCGTTGATTATTCTAGGAGAAAATATTTTTCTAAAGAAAGAATCTTCTGGTAGCCAATCTACATTACCTCCTACTGCATTAGCTGCATCAACTATAAATGTTGTGCCTATATCACCCCAATTATAATCTCTATTACCTTCAAATATACCTGTATCGTATAAATCAACTCTTGCTTGGGTCATAATACGTGGAATGAACCCGCCACCGGAACCAAGACATACTACTGTCTTAGCTCTCATAAACTGTATGATAGAGTAGATTAAAAGACCATCACCTAAATGATATTCAGTAGCACCGTGTGTCCATCTGTAACCAACTGGTTTTAGTACAGTCTTATCGTCTTCAATAACCTGATTGTTTGTAACAAAACTTTGTATATATTTTTTATCTAATATCATTTATTTAGAATATGACTATAATCTAAATTACGAATATTTATGCAATTTTCCAATAGTTCACATTCTCCTTCGTAACCTAAATCTGTACCATCTTTTAATACGTATTTTTTACCTGGTCCATAATGTTTAAAATACATTTCTGATTCAGGGAATGGCCAAATGCCTTTTTCGTGATCTTCACCCCAATCCCATTTATTACAATCCCAGTATGTAGCTATGATACTTTTATAATTTATCTTATGGTTATCTAATATCCATCTAAGTAACAATTGTTCGGCAAATATTAAATACTGAGAGTTAGGTACATTCATTTTAGAAAATTCTTGCATCATCTCTAAACTCCAATTGCCATATAATTTTGAAACTTCAGGATCTGGGAAGTATAGGAAAGAAACATTTAATGAGTCTTGTTGCCACCTTACTTTATTAGAAAGCTTTTTTACGTATTTGTCTATATTACCTGGGTAATATCCTTTACCGGTTTCTAAGTTAGCAACTAAAACTTCATCTTTTAAAAGATCATGAAACGGTTTAAATACTAACGTATCATTATCCATTATAATAAAAGGTTCTGTTTGTTCAGAAACTACTTTTACTTTATTACATGCCCAGAATACATCTCGTTTTATAGGTAGGGTATGTTCATATATAACAATTTCATCCCATAGATATATGCCACCAAGTTTGGTAACTGTATCATGAGTTAATTGATCACAATAAAAAACAGTGTGATGTTTAGGATGGTTCTTCTTCCATAACGTAACGGAAGCTAATAATAGAAGTAAATTAAACTTACCGTAGAACCCTTTATCGTTATGGATATTTTCTAATACCCAAATTACTCTCAAAACCTATTAATTTATATCTTATGCATGAGCGTCAACAAAGTACGCATAGATGTTAGCATGGTCAAATGTACTAGCTGTCAATGTGATTGTACCTGATGTTGTAGGCTCGTTATAATCAACCAATCTAGTACCGCCGCCATTAGCTGCAGTATAAAAACCTTCTAAGTATACTGGGTATGTTGCTGTTGCAGTAATAACTACAGACGCTACTGAGTTAAAGTTTACGTTAGCCAGTGTGATAGAAGAAGTAGATGTAGCTGAGGTGTATCCTGATGTTACTTGGATAGTACCAGAAGCTCCAGAACAGTGAATAGTTCCGTATAGTATATTGTTTCCTCTCAATTCAGAAGCCTGGTGAGGTGCCGCATCTGCAGGTTCTAGTGCTCCCATTACTGTATCAAAACTTAAGTTTGAGTTACTGCTGTATTGAGTAGACCAAGCATCAAATGTATTCCAAGCTACTTCTGAACCTGCACCGTATGAATATACTGCCATCTTTTTTTATTTATTGGTTATTTTTCCTTGCGGAAATATTTTTTTTAATTCTCTTTCTATATGTCTATAACAATATTCAGGTAAATCTCCTATAATATCGTTATCAATGATATTCTTTTTGACAGTTGTTCTACCAACCTCGACCACTTCTTTCTTCTTAACAGTTCTGTATTTTGTAATTTCATCCCCCTTCTCGTCAAACGACACATAAGGAACTTCTTTACTAACTTCCTGTTCTTCTAAAATTGGCTCATCGATTGTAATTTCTTCTGCCATATTAACATCAAAGAACGTTGGTAAATCTATCTCATCACCCTCTGACAGCTGATCAGGATAGTGTACCACCTTACTTGAAAATAGACCTTTTGCTTGTTTAAGATCTTCTTCCAAATAAGACCTATTAAACTTTGCTCCTGCTTCTTGGTTAACCCAATATGTAACAGCAAACCTTAATCTTGACGAAACCTTGTCGATTCTGTAAGTATCTATCCTACAGTACGCCTCTTTTGTTGGACCTGCAGATGTCTCCAGATCCGCATTTATACATAAACCCATTCTTTAATATAAGAATTATTTTGATAACTCCTCTACTTTAGCTGATAATTCTTTAATAGCTTCAATTAATAGAGGTACGATTTTTTCGTACTGTACAGTTAAGTATCCTTCAGTATTTTCTACTGGAGCATCTTTTACTGCTTCAGGTAATACTGCTTGTACTTCTTGAGCAGATACCCCAACTCTTACTTCATCTTGATCAACTCCTAGTGCTAAAGCAGCTTCGTTCGGTTTGTATGTAAATCCATTTAAGTTATTTACTTTTGCAAGAGCGTCTTCAAGATTTCCTAATTTAATTTTTAATCTATCATCAGAATAGTATGCTATAATATCTCCAACACAACGAATAGTGTTAGCTGAAGCACCTGTTGTCTGACCAATCATCAAACCTTCAAAGTGAACGTTTGAGTTATTATTTAATGTCTGGTTAGATGAGTAAGTTGTATACCCAGCACCGTTGGTAATATTGCTGTTACTTAACGAAATGTTAGCTGAACCGTCAAAAGAAACTCCAGCAATTGTTATCGGTGTTGCGAACTTAGTAGCTGTAGCAGCGTTACCTGAGATACTTCCTGCACTAGTAATGTATCCAGCACCGTTAGTTAACTGGTTGTTATTAGTAATATTGTTTGCATCAGTAGCACCTGTATATCCAAGATTTGCAAGAGTTAATGTCCTAGTAGCAACTGCAGCATTAGCATCAGTTACGTGACCGTTAGTATCTGTAGTGATATTAAAGTCTAGATCACTAATTACTGTAGCTCCTGTTAAAGCACCTGTATCTAGGTTAATATCATCACCATTGAAAGTTGGGTGAGAATAATTGTTTGCATCTGTAGCACCTGTATATCCAAGATTTGCAAGAGTTAATGTTCTCTTACTCATAGACTGAACAACACCGTCTGTAACATTAATCTGATCAACTACTTCAGCACCTGTAGTATCTAGGTCTGTGTCAGTACCGATAATACCGTTAACGTCTGTGCCAATTACTAACCCTAAGTTAGTTCTTGCTGTACCAGCATTTGTTAAATCAGATAAGTTAGATGCTTTTGCTAATTTTTCACCAATAGAGGTAGCAGTTGTAGTTGCGAAGTTTGCATCGTCACCTAATGCAGCTGCTAGTTCGTTTAATGTATTTAGTGCTGCTGGGGCAGTATCTACTACTCCGGCTACTTTGGCATCAATATAAGTTTTCTGAGAAGAGCTTAATGCTGTGTCTGCAGCTACATATTCTGTTCTTAAGCTAGACGCAATTGAAGAGCTTAATGTATTATTTGCAGTAGTAGCTAGACCTTTTATAGCTTCTCTTTGAGTGTGTGCTGAAGAAGATAACGTTGAATCTCCAGCTACATATTCTGTTCTTAATGCAGAAGCAATTGAAGAAGATAAGTTAGTATTAGCTGTAGTTTGTGCTGAATCTAAAGCACCTCTTTGAGTGTGTGCTGAAGAACTTAAACTACTGATTGTTGTAGTTTGTGCTGAATCTAAAGCACCTCTTTGAGTGTGTGCTGAAGATGATAAAGCAGAAATATTTGCATCTAAGTGAGTATCTACTGAAGAACTTAAATTACTGATTGCTGTAGTCTGTGCAGTATCTAAAGCACCTCTTTGAGTGTGTGCCGATTCTGATAATGCTGATAATTCAACATCTGTAGCATAATCTCCGTCAAGACCACCTATAGTAGCAGATAATGAAGCACTAATAGCTTCACGTTGACTATGTGCTGATGAGCTTAAAGCAAATGAAGCTGAAATACTTGACTGTAATCCGCCGAAATTTTCTGTTTGTTCGATATCTACTTGCCCAGAACCTGATAATACTCCGTTATCAGAAGTAAATGATCCGATAAATGATCCAGTAAATGAACCAGTAAAGGCCGAATCAGTAGGTTCTGCTCCTGCTTGGAAGGTAAGTTTCGATACCTTAGGTGCGTCTATTCTCATTGTATAATATTTTTACGTTATCTGTTTAATATAAATATGTATAATTTGCCTAATCTTTCTTGGCATTTAATTGTTTTTCTAGTAATTCAACTCGTTCA
>Ga0222719_10002158_pt1 | contig 18245 bp, 8 predicted proteins | sample C33_34DmetaG_FD_165039 | JGI IMG/M metagenome (GOLD analysis project Ga0222719, IMG submission 165039) | Estuarine water microbial communities from San Francisco Bay, California, United States - C33_34D | ecosystem: Environmental > Aquatic > Marine > Unclassified | place: USA: California... | reverse complement strand
GTCTACCCAGGTATTATATGTTTTAAGTTTTATTTGGTTTAGTCCTAATTCTTTTATACGATTTATGACCTTATGTTGAGCACCTTGACCATAGAAGGTTTCCCATATTCTATCATTGGCCCATTGTCCTTCCTTGATAGGATGCCAACCTGTCGTAAGAAGATAAAATTCTGCATAGGGTGACCAAGATACATATAGTCCGATACCTCCACTTGATTCGTGCATGACTTCCCAGATGTCTACATCTTCTATAGTCATTTCTCTATCATAGGACCATTTAGTTTTTGGCGGTAAAATTAGTTCATCTGAATCCATCCAGTTAGGATCAAAAACTTCATCCTGATCTGGTCGGATCATTATATTATATGTTGATTTAAATTGTGGCATTTTTGTTTATCTCCCCGTAGAGTTGATCCGGAAGGTCTACACCAACGTTCCAAGACACTATTGTTTTTCTTTCTTTAGACTTATTTATAGGTGCTTTATGTAATGTAAAACTAGGAAAAAACACAGTATCTCCCTCATTTACATCTAGTTCTATTATTTGTGTTTGATTGTAAGGACTTATTATTTGGGTCCTAGGAGTTGATTTAGGTAATTCTACATAATATACATTTGTGAAGTTATCTGCATGAACATGCCAACCGTGTTGACTATTTTCGTAGTATTGTTGGAACCAAAGTTGGCTAACCGAAAAATAACTATAGCCACAGGATTTATACTGTTCTAGCATATGATCCATTAGGTCCTTCCACAAATATTTTACCCATTTGCGTGTCTCAAAATTTCTACAATGATTCCAGTCAGTTTTGGAAATATCCGTTTCGGTATCCAGTGAAACTTGATCAGTGTATTCGGCCTGATCTATCAATTTAAGTAATTCATACTTAAGATCATCATGTTTTGCAAATCGTTCAATAGAATAAAAAGCGTCTAAACTGTATTTCATGCTATTATTTATAGCATGAAAACAGTCTTTAATAAATTATTGGACGTATTAGACTGTGTATCTAACAATAACGAGACCGCTACCACCGTCGCCGCCAGCGCCGTCTGGTGAATATCCACCACCACCGCCACCTGATCCACGGTTTCCTGAAGCACTTCCGCCTCTACCACTGTTTGATCTTCCAGATCCAGCATTAGCACCACCGCCTGATGAGTTACAGCCGTTAGCACCGCCACCACCACCACCTGCGTATGCCTGTGACGATCCGCTGAATGAATTATTTGTTGATGATCCACCGTTCTGGCCTGGTGCAGAGCCACCTGCTCCTCCACCGCCGCCGCCGCGTCTATAACCACCACAACCTCCAGCATTACCTGGATGTCCGTTGTTACCCTGTCCTGATGTTCGTGATCCTGATCCTGTTCCGTTTGTGGATCCACCACCTGAGCTTCCTCCAGGTTGTCCACCACCACCGTCCCAACTTGCACCACCGCCACCACGTGTGGATGATGTGCCTCCAAAGGACGAACCATTACCATTTTGTGATGCTGATCTACCTCTTGATGGGCTTCCTGGACCACCATTTCCTACTGATGTTGAAGTTGATCCACTTCCTACAGCACCTGCTCCTGTTTGATAGCCGCCGGCACCACCACCGCCGCCCATGCAAAGGCCTCCGCCTCCGCCTCCAGCAAGAACAAAATATTCAATATCAAGTGTTGCAGCCTGTAGTCCTAAAACTCCTTCTGGCTGTTTGTTGGCAAGTGATTTAACTACAAATTCGCTTTCACCAGGGGTTGTGAACATGTGTATTCTATATCCGCCTGCTGTAAATATTTGATCACCGCCTGAAATTTCAAACTTTTCAAGTGTTGGTGTTGAATCAGGATTTTTAACTTCCCAATTTTTCCTAATACTATTAATAAATGGCATTGTTTTTCTCCTGTATTCTTAATTATCCTACCACAAACGAACTTGATCCGCTCGTGTATGTATGTATTGTATAGCCGCCGCCCGTGCTGACCGATCCACCCGAAGCACTCGCTGCTTTAGGAACATCAACCACTAACCAAGTGTTTGCTGCTCTCTTTCTTACATAAAATTCTTCACCCTGAGCAACAGTTCCTACTTTATTAATCGTTACACCGCCTTCAACAGCAAGAGTTACAGCACCTGCACCCTGTCTATAAATGTATATAAATGCTCCAATAGGAAAGTTATAGGTGCTATCAGCCGGAATTGTAACAGTAGCACTGGAAGCAGTATTCATGTTAACAACCTTTGCTTGGTCAGCAGCCGCCAGTGTATGGGATGCTGTATAGGTATTTTCTTCTCTTAGAGAATCCACCGTGCCATTGACTACCATGGCATCGGATGTCAGTGTTCCTGTTGATGGAGTGTATGTTAATTTTGTTGAGCTTGTTCTTACGTTCAGCAACGTTCCTGAAGTTGATGTTCCAAAAATTAAATAATTTGATCCCGAATCTGAAGTATTATCAGTAATTTGTGCACCTGTTGTAACCCAACTTAGCGTGCCAGATCCATTTGATACCAGTGATTGATTTGCTTCTGTGGCATCCGCATCTGGAAGTGTCCATGTTATGTTCGAACCTATAGTTGCTGGTGCTTGGAATGCTACCCAGTTACTTGAATCCGAATCAGCAAATCTTAGATCGCTTTGACCATTCATCTGCTGGTTACCTATAACCTCAAAAATGGCTGTGCCTAAAGGTTCAATCTTGATATTATCATTTTCCTTGGCGGTAATTGTGTTTTCTTCTTCAACTAGAATACCCCCTGCAAGTATTCCCCCCGCTCTTCCTGTTGCTATACGTCTTGCCATTTTATATTTTCCTATTCATCAATTACGCTGTTGATGTTTCTATTCCCATTGCAACTGCTGATACACCCGTATCACTGCAATAAATTGAAATTAGTCTACCAGCCTCCATTACTAATCCCGTTCTTTCTAAAACCCCGTTTGGTGATAGTTGAACTTCGTATTCAACAAAGTCAGCATCGTTTGGTGCTGAAGGTGTTGCTGTGTTAGTAACTGCTACTCTTACAGTTTTGTTAGTCGCTGTTCTGTTTAAAACACTAAGCGTAACAACACTGAAAGTGTCAGCAGGAACAGTATACACCGTTTCATACGTAGTTGCTGCGCAATCTAATGTTCCTAATACTCCTGTAGCCATTTTATTTGTTCTCCATTGTTATTTATGTCAAAAAGTAGTTAAATGCTAGTGGATATCCTGTTACACCACTTTGGAAGTTAAATGTAGCCTTCATGTCTATACTTGCTCCAGTTGTGGTTGTAATCTGATTATTATTAATCAGGATAAATCCAGCAGTTACACTATTTACGTTAAGTGCAGCACCACCGCCACCAATTTGTGAACTAATGTATGCTTTAATTGCTCGTTGTGTAGGAACAATATTGTCACTATTTTCAGTAAAGAACGGATCTGTTGAGAATTCCGTTACGCTTGCTGAATTTCCTCCAAGTGTAACTTCACCTAGTGTAAGTTCCTGAAGTCCTGAAATATTAAATGCATCAGCATTCAACGTTGCAACACCAGTTGACTGTTCAATAGTAAACAGCTCACCAACTCTAAAGTTACCATCTTGGTCTGTGGATGTATAGAATACTCTACCACTGTTACTTTCTACTGTTTCCTGAGATTGAACAGGAAGTTGTGTAGGTGTTCCAGGATAGTTGGTTTCTGTAAAGTTACCCGTTCCAATGTCCAAGAAGTCGTGTCCTGTTAATCTAACTTGTGAGTATCTAATTCTCATAGTTACTGATGTAGCATTTGGTGCGCTATCAAATACAGTAACATCCGGCGCTACCTGTAAGAACGCTGTGTATGATCCATCATATGATCCTAGCAATGATAAAACCTGAACTAGTTTGAATGTTCTGCTAGGTAAGTGTCCAAACACAACATTTGATCCTACCGGTGGAATTGCAGTTAATCTTCTTACAGCAATAAACGATCCTGATTGGAAGAAGTTTGCGTAACCATCCCCACTGTCTACTGCTGCACTTCCTGAAACATATCCAACACCTCTGTTGGTCCATGAAGGATTAGCAAGAACACCTTTAAAGATTCTTATAGATGTTGGCGCTTCAAAAGTATTATTAGGATCAGTAATAGTTATAGTAGGTGCTGTAGATGTATAACCTGATCCAGGCTCAGTTATTCTGATAGCAAATATCTTGTTAGTTGCAACAAATGCACGCCCTACTGTCGTTGCTCCAGTTCTAGTATCACTTGCAATATCAGTGGTTGTTCTACCTATTGAAATAAATTTACCTACTTGTTGTGGATTACCAAATGCACTTGCTACGAAACCATTTGCTGCTGTGCTTAATGTTCTAGCAGTCCATACAATGCCATCTGGTGATGTAGCAGCAGCATTTGTTGCTGTAACTGCTAAGAATACACCTTGACCGTATTCAACATGTTGCCATGCACCTGTTGAAGGTAATGTTGTCTCAGTCCAGTTTACGCCGCCATCGATTGAATATGCTGCCTTGGTTCCGTTAGTTGAGGATACTGCAACAAATCTGTTATTACCCCAAGTTACGCTACCCCATTGTGAAGAACTTAATCCTGTTCCAGCCGTCCATGTAGCACCATTGTCTGCTGAATAAGCAACAGCATTAGTATTTGATACTGCTACCCAATATCCGCCGCCATATGCTACTGACACCCATGTAGTTGAACTAGGTAAATTAGATGCTGTTGCAGTCCATGTTACTCCACCATCTAATGTAATTGCTGCTTCGTTGGATCCTGATTTAACAGCCATCCATCTACCTGCACCATATCCAACTGCATTCCATGATCCAGTTGTAGGCAAGTTTCCACCTGCTGTCCAAGTTGCTCCGCCATCTTCTGAAAATGCTGTATCATCAACACCTGTTCCGCCTGCGATAGCAATTATTCTTGCAGCATTAGGTGTTGCTTTACCCTGTGTCGATGTAAATGTTCCTACACCTGTTGAAACGAATGTTGTTCCTGCAACGATTGAGCTAGATCCTATTGCTGCCCAAGGTGTATCACCAGTTTCAGTAATAGTGTATGATCTACCAACCACAAAGTTTCCAGCAGTTTCTTCTAGCATTAATCTTCCGCCTGCAATGCTAGTCCAAGTAGTGGATGCAGGTAATGTTGTAACAGCATTCCATGTTGTTCCATCTACGCTGGTATTTACTGTGCTTCCAGTTGCACTAGGCAATGCAACAAAGTTTCCGCCAGCGGCAGTTCCTTCTTGATCAAATGCTAAAATTGCACCGTTTGATGAATTAATACTCGTTATGGTTATTGTAATATCATTAGTGCTAGTTATACCACCTAAATTTGCTCCGTCTATCGTTATTGTATCAAGTCTTGCATAACCTGTTCCGCCTTGGTCTAGTCTTATTAGATATTTTGTTCCTTTCTTCGTGATATCAAATGTAGCACCAGAACCACTGCCACTTGTAGAATCTTGTGTCGTATTTTCGAAACTTTCATATATTCCAGCATAGGTTATGCCTGCCCAATCAGTTGAAGTTGCAAGTGTTTTTGCAGTTGAACTAAATGGAGGAGCAGTAAACTGAACTCTAGGTTCAACAGTATAGGTTGTCGAAGCATCAGGAGCCAATATTGCAGTTCCTGCAACAATATGATCCCATCCTGCAGCCCCAGTTGAAGGTTTAGTTACTGTTGCAATTTTAGTTCCTGAATTATAAGTTGCGACAATACCTTCCTGACCAACACCAGTTCCACCTGTTAAGAATACTCTCATTCCAACATATGCACTGCTTGGTTCAGCATCTGTTGCAGCAAGAGTAATTTGAGTTGTAGTTCCGCCCTGTGCCGTGTTTGAATTAGTGATGTATCCAAATCCACCAAAGTTTCCTTCCGCTTCTGGAGCAGTGGTAGAATCATCTACATTATCAAGTAATCTTACTTCAGCAACAGCATCGTCTCTAAATTCTTTATCCTGTTCAGCAGCAGCATTAATTCCTGCGCCAAATAATCCCCAATTAACTTCAGTATATTCCTTACCAGCATTATCAAATTCAAATTGATAAAATTCTTGTGCACCGTCAGTGATTGCGCTACCGACTGTTGCTTTATACTGTAGTTCGTTATCAACAATTGCAGTATTAGGTGTTTCTGTAGCATCAAATCCTTCCGCTACTGAACCAAAGTCACCATATGAGTTGTTACCATTAGTTCCTCTAATTCTTCCACCTTCAGTTGATAGATAACCAATGTGTGAGTAGTATGTAAACACTGACACAAGCTCTGCTCTACCATTGTTTGCTACCCAAGCACCAATACCATCACTGATGACCTGCGTAAAGTCGTTGGACACGATCGAATCGTTACCACCGTTGTGTAGTGCGCCATCAATTTTCTGACCGATTGCGGCATAACCAAACGTTGTATTGTTCTGAACGTATGGTGATCTCGAAATGATCCAAGTTCTAAAGTCATCTGGTCCCCAACCTGGATCCAACGAACAGTATGCACCCGCCGAAACTCTTGAAGTTCCATATTCGTTCGCAGGAAGTAGACTACCGTTTAGTCCATCCATTGTTTGGTTTCTAATACCTGTTCCGTTTCTTAAGTAGTAGAAATCTTCTTCCTGTGAACCAAGAACTGCATTTGCATAGTATCTTGCAACATATCTTGATTTGTAGTTAGAAGTCCATTGTAGGTCCCATTTAAGTGCATCAATGTAAGTATCTACATCTCTAGCACACAATGCTGAATCATAAACTAGTTCAACTGACATAGAGCCACTTGCAGTTGACAGTGTCACTGCGGTAATTGCATTTCTAGTTGTTGCAATTTTAAATGTAGTTGCATCTATAACATCCTGAACATAATAAGTTGTTCCTGCTTCAATTCCACCAAATACAGTTCCTGTAAATTTAATTGCAGAATTTCTAATTAGCCAACTTGTGTCACTGATTGTAATAACATCAGTTGATACTGTTGTATTTGTGGCAGTATCGCTAAATGTTGAATCAACATAAGTTGCAATTTCTGCTTTTATAAATGCTCTGTTCTGTTCTAGTTTTAATCTAGCCCAATCTCTAACACGCAATTCTGTTTGACACACTTCTCCTTCGTTTGTTGCGCCAAAGAAAATTGTATCCAGTTTATCCATTAGGGAGGCTACTCTTGATGCCGCTGTCGCATCACTGTTTAAGTATGTGGCTGTATCATCGGCGATAACCTGTGCCAAATATTTAAATGATGCTCTAGTTGCTGCCTTTTGTCCTAGAGTGTAAACATCACTAGCGGTGCTTCTCAAGTATGAAAGACCAGCAATGTGTGTTGCAAAGTTTGTAAAATCATCGCTGGCAGCGTTTCCTAGCATAAAGTCAAACATAACTGCTTCTAGAATTAATCTAGTATCTCTCTTACACTTCGCATCATCATACACAAGTGTAGGATAGTTGGTTGAAATATATGTGTCAACTAATGTTACAAGGGCCTCTTGCTGTGCATCTAAGGTCTCTGCAGCGGTGATCAATGCAGTTGTTGAACTTACAGCATTCGTAACTGCTGGATAGTCTTCCTTGTGTGCTGGAAGAGTCAAGCCCGAACCGTCCACAAGTGTAAATGTTGAACCACCGAATGTTTCACTTATTGTGAATGTATCACTTGCTGGTGTTGAAATAATCCAGTATTTTGTGTTTGCTACTAAATTTTTATCACTTTCCAAAGGAATTATAGCATCGCCAACCTGCAATCCGTGTGCTGACATTGTTGTTACCACATTAGATGCAATTGTTGTGATTGTTACATTTGGTAAATCTGCACCTGTTGAGTCACCTGCTAGTGTGTTTAACACAATTTGAAAGTTATCTTCTACAAATGTTGCTGCTGTTCCACCTGCATCTGTATTTCTAAACTGTGGAATATCATCCTGTAGTGGATCTACGGAAGTATTTCTAACTACTTGTCCTAAAATAGTTTTAAGATATTCATATGATGCAATTGTTTGAGTTACTGTTCCTGACGATAATGCACTGTCAGAGCCAGTTCCATCCCAGTATGCCTTGGCTGCATTTAAAGTTTGATAATGTCCGCCGTATGTCAAATCGTAACTTAAAGCATCAATTATATAACCGATATCTTGTTTACATTTTGTTTTATTGTATTTGAAATCAGGATATGTATCAGTAATAAATGCTACAATTTGTTCTTGGAAAAACTTTTTATTTTCCAGAATATTCTTTTTAGCAGTTCCGTATCCAACTAGATAAGAACTATTATATCCAACGGGCTCAGTAAGTGTAGTTGTATGTTTTGTTCCAAGTCTAAAATCTACCTGTTCCTTCATTACATCTACAAGTTTCTTAACTAGTGGACCAGTCTCTGCATCATCTGCAACCGGCCACGTTTGATCTTGATCTGTTGTATTTCCAGGTGTAGGTGTAACAGTCGTTCCTGAAACAACATCGCCTATAATTGCACTCAGTCTTTCGAATGTATCAACAGTGTAGAAAGAATCACTTATGTTAACATTTCTATCTGAGGCTGCTGCTGCTCTAACATTTGTAGAACGAACTTCGTCACCTAAAATAACTGTTTCTGCAGGAACAATGATAGGTAATACTTCTTTATACTGTCCTGCTTTTACATTAATTACGACATTAGGAACTATTCTTTCCGGAATAGCACTTGTGTCGCCTGCCGTAACTGTATCCGTTACAATTTTTAATAATGATGAAATTGTTGTGGTTACTCCTGTTTCAGCAGTGTAATCATCATCAATATACTGTGCTGCAACTGCTGTTGAATCACTAGCATCTTGGTATGCAACTGCTGGTGCTTCGTTTGCTAATACATTACCTATAATAGTTTCTAGATACGCATATGCAGCAACAGATTGTGCCGCTTCATTGCCTAATCCGCTACCATACACTCTATTCTCGGATGCGTCTGAAAATTCGCCATCTGCACTAAATCCTTGCACAAATGATAGTGCGGCTGCTCTCATTTTTAAATTGCCGCCATGTCCTATATCCCATATTAATCTATCAACAATATATCCAACATCTCTTTCACATTTAAAATCGTCATATGTAAATCCTGACCAAATGCCAGTTCCTGCTGCTACTTGTGCTTCAATCCAACTAGAAGTTTCTCTTTGTAGGAAAACTCTGTTCATTTCTAATAGGCGTTGTGCATTAGGATTTCTTGGTCCTTTTTCTACCTGTTCACACGCATATCTAATGGTAGCGAATGGTCTATCCAGTGTTGATCCATAATCTGGATTTGGAAGGTCAACACCATTTGGCGCTACATAGTAAACTTGATCTACTAATCCTAGTGTTGCCCACTCTGGTTTTGTTCCGTCGGAAACTAAAACCTGACCTGTTTTACCTATTGGTAATCTTGTTGGACCTGCTCCAGAATAGTATACAAGGTCACCCACTGTGGTTAATACAGAAGTATCATTACCTATTGATAAAACATTCCAATAAGTTCCTGATATATCTTGATCTGGTCTTGAATTTGATGCTCCGCCGCCTTCTGCGCCTATGGTTGAACCGTCATCACCTTCTGATCTGTGAGCGTTTATACAAATGTATGCATTGTCTCCAAATCTTACCGCATCGCCTAGTTTATATTCTGTATCGTCTGACCATACTCCTTGCCATGCTATGCCGCTGTTTAATTTGTTCCAGTAAGCAGCATTAGGAGGCATTCCTGATGCAATAGCGGTCATCGAACCTGTTGCTGTTGTTGGTGTAAATGTTGACCCACCAATTTCTGCTAATATCTTAAAAGTAGTAGCACTGTCAACTGATTCAATAAAATACGTTGCACCTGCTAATACATTTCCAAATGTTGTTCCGGAAAAAGTAATTTGCTGTCCAGAAACTAGTCCAGTTGTATCGGCAGTTACAAAAATTTGTCCACCAGCATCACTAGATGTAACAGTGATAGATGTGCTTGGAGAATCTGCTATACAAATATATGTATAGCCTCTTTGACTAACAACCTGTCCTACTTTATAACTAGTTGCATTACTCCATTCACTCTGCCAATCAAATCCTTCTGATAGTAAATCCCAATTTGCAGATGACGTAGAAGGTGTTTCGCCTGTGTTGTTTGTTTTCGCAACATATTGATTACCACCATAGGTTACAATATCACCTATTTGGTATGCAGTTGCGACACTCCAGTCACCTTCATATTCAACACCTTCAACAAATTGATCCCAATAACTTGCAGTAACATCGGCTGGAAAATCTGCTGTAGCGGTGTGTTCTTGTATACAGATCCATAGTCCGGATCCTCTTTTCACTACATCATTTAGTTTATATCTTGTTGCCGTTACCCAGTCGTTTTTATATTCTAATCCAGGATTCCATGTGTGCCAATAACTTGACTGTGTTTCTAATCCATCTGCTACCGTTGCTGCAGATGTGTGTCCTGTTTTACAAACGTAGGTATAACCACCATATCTAACAATATCATTTACTTTGTATCTTGTTAATACAGTCCAGTCTTCTTTCCAATCAAAACCTTCAGCATACAAATCCCATTTTGCCTGATCTGCTTCTAGACCTGTTGTTGTTTCTGCGCCAGCCAGGCTACCACCAATTGCTGAATTGGAAGTGTGTGCTGTGTTAGCAATATATAACTGTCCGCCATATTTTACAACATCACTTTGTTTGTATGAAGTAGAAGTTGACCAATCACCCTTCCATTCTTGGCCATCGCTCATTTGATTCCATCTAGTAGGGGAATAACTTAAATCAGTGTAAAAATCACTGTCAGAGGTATGACCTACAGCACAAATATACGTGCGGCCGCCATATCTTATCACATCATCAATAAAATATTCAGTTGAACCGGACCAGTCGCCCTTCCAAACAAATCTAATTCTACCTAGTTTAAACTCTGCCATTTTCTTTTCCGTTTGTTATGTTATATTTATTCAAATTACTCATAGTTGCTATTATACCCCTGTATTGAATGATTTGAAGAACATGGTCTGTGCCAGGATACTGCCCTTGATACCTGCTTCTGCTCCTTCAAATTTCATTAGTTTTGGAAAATTATTTCTAATTCCTGCCACGTTGTTTATTTCTCCAGGACCCACCTTAACGGTTCCTGCTATGAAACTTGCTGTTAGTAGGTCTGATCCACCAACATTTAATCTATTTTGTAGATATGATTTAATTGCTCTTTGAGTAGGAATAACATTGTTTGAATCCTGTGTGAACAATGGATCCGTTGAAAACTCTCTAACAACAGTTCCTGATCCACCTAGCCTTACACCACCCAGTGCAAGTTCTGTCAATCCTTGGAAATCAAAGAAATCTGCACTAATTGTTACAATACCAGTTGCTTGTTCAACCGCAAATAATTCTCCACAACGGAAGTTACCGTTTTGGTCTGTAGATGTATAGAATACTCTTCCGCCATCTGTTTCATAAACTTCGTTTTCTGGAGCGTATGTAAATGCTCTACCTTCCGAATAAATGTCAGGGTAATTAGTTTCTGTAAAGTTACCAGTTCCTACATCAAGGAAGTCGTGACCTGTAATTCTAACCTGTGAATATCTTTCTCTTATTTCTATTTGAGAAGTATTTTCGAAGAAATCATTTAAATCAACCTTAGGAGATACCCTAAATGTTGCAGTAAGTGTTCCGTCTGGTGCTGGATTTGGGTCTTCATTTAATACTGCCTGAACTGTGAAGAATCTATCAGTTTCACCTCTAAATCTAAACTGTGCTCCAGGTCCAGGAATTAATTCAAGACCACTTACAGTAACATTTTGACCGTTTGGTATTATATCTGCAAATCCATCGCCTAGAACTTCTACGGTAGTTGAACTGGTTCTGTATCCTTGACCTCTGTTTACCCAACCAGGTTGTGCTAGAACAGCATCACCCTTTCTAATTTCAACATACGCATCAATTGTGTTGCCTGGATCATCTATTGTTAGTGTTGGTCCACCGGTAATATAACCACTACCTGGTTCCCATAATCTAACTGTCTTAAGATTTCCGCCTTCAGTAATTATTCTTCCTCTTGTGGTGCATCCCGTGTATACTTTTTGTCCTATGTTTGAAGAACCTTCAGTAAGCACGATCCAAGTTCCTGTGCTGTTAGATTGTGTAGTTGAGTCTCCAAGTGTTATATCAGGATTTCCAAATCCTACAGCACCATAATCGCCTGCTGTTTCTAGTTCCTTGGATTCCCAATAATTGCCACCATATGAAGTAGCAACAAATGTTGATTCTGCAGCAGCAGGATCTGCTGCTATTTCTCTTTCTCCCGTAGATCCAACGGCAAAGAATACTCCTTGGCCATATCTAATCTTTTTCCAGAAGTGTGCGGTTGAACCATCCTGCGTAGGCATAGTTGCTGGATACCAATTATCTGAATCTAAACTGTAGGCAACGTCGCCTGTGCTTGATACTGCCACCCATCTATTATTTCCATATGCAATGCTCTGCCAATCTTTCACTGAAGAGTCAGCAATAACATCCATGATTGTGGTATTCCAACTCCAGGTGTCAGTAGTTGAATTATATTCTCCTACTGCTGCAAAGTTACCGCTGTTACAAACTGCAACAAACTTTCCTTTTCCGTATGCAACATCTACCCACTGATTGAATGAGCTGTCACCTATGTCAGGAAGTGTAGTCTGGCTCCATGTTACACCACCGTCCGTGCTGTAAACTGCCTTGTCTCCATCTTCTGCAACTGCAAGGAACACCCCTCTTTCGCCGTATGCTCCTCCAAAGTCTCCAAAAGTTATTCCTGTCCATTGTCCGGTAACTGGTAATGTTCTTGCTGAGAACCCTGTTCCAGTTGATGAATTTGCTGCTTGGTCTGATCCTTTTCTAATTACAACAAACCTATTATTTCCTGCTGCCGCATGCGTCACTCCTGTTCCTGTTGGTAATGTAGAGGTTTCCCAAGTTTCTCCGTCTAAGGAATACACAAATGCATTACTAGTCAAGCCAGTTCCAACGAATCTTCCACTCTGTGCCGTTCCTACGTAATCCCATGTAACAATGCTGTTTGTGCTATCATCACTGACTGTTCTAACTGTAATTACAATATCGTGCTCATCATCGACACCGCCTACCTCTGAACCTTTTATAACAAGTTCTTGCCCTGCGGCATATCCTGCTCCTGCTTCAACTATTGTTACTTCGTATTTTCTACCAATCTTAGATACATTGAATGTTGCAGCAACTGGAGTTACATCTATTGTTTCTCCCGTTCCAGCAGCACCAGCAACGTTATTATATGTTTCTTGTGTTTCACCATATACTACATCGTTCCATGACTGTGTTATAGGAAGTGTTATGTTGGTAGTAGAAAAGCCTGGATCAGAAAAAATAGGTCTTGGTTCAAATCTATATGTATTATCTGTAAATAATTGTTCTTGGATCGGTGTTCCTGGAATTATGTGATCCCAGCCTGGCTGATTATCTGTTTCTCTAGAAACACTACAAACCTTAGAAATAGGATTATACGCTGTAACATAACCATACTGTCCTGCTCCTTTTCCAGAAGTGATTATTAACCTAAGCGTGAGGATGTCTGCTTCCTCACTGTTGTCATTGGTGGCCAATGTCAACGTTGTAGGCGTTCCTACCTGTGCATTATTACCTAAAGTAGTATACCCGCCTGCACCTTCTGTTCCTCCTGGATCGCCCGGCGCATTTTTAACCAATGCTTGGAAAACTGCATCGTCTCTAATTTCTTCATGAACTACGCTGGCATTAACACCTGCTCCTTGAAATATATAATCTGCTTGTGAATAATTTTCACCCGCATGTGAATATTCTAGTATCAATATTTCATCGTTTACTTCGCCTGCAAATGCAGAATCCACTTTTGCATCTTCGGTTCTGGTGTTTACCTCGGCAAATTTAGGTGTTTCTGTTGGGTCGTTACCATCTGCTACTGAACCATAATCACCGTAGGAAGAGTTACCGTTTGTAGCACGAATCACTCCACCTCTTTCGGCAAACATACCAATTTGTGCATAGTATGTGAAAACTGATACAAGTTCAGCCCTACCGTTATTTAATACCCATGCTCCAATACCGTCACTACACACCTGCGTAAAGTCATTGGATACTATTGATTTATTACCGCCGTTGTGTAGTGATCCATCAATCTTCTGTCCAACACAGTTATCACCAAAAGTAGTTACGTTTTGTATGTATGGAGAGCGTGTGGTAATCCATGTTTTATTATCATCTGGACCCCAGCCTGGATCCAATGAAACAAATGCTCCACCCGTTGGTCTTCTATATAATTCAAAAACATTAGGCGGATTAAGGGTTCCATTTAATCCTTTGGTTGTCATGTCTCTAACGCCTGTAGAATTTCTACAGTAGAACATGTCATCAAGTTCACTTCCTTGAACAGTATTAGTATATCTTCTTGCTTCGTATAGTGATTTATAGTTTCCAGTCCAATATATATCATATACAAACGCATCAACTAAATTAAGCATATTCGCATTAACTAATGCACAAAGTTCAGCAGTATATTCTGGATGTGTAAGTGAAATGAATTTTTCTATTTCAGTTGCTATAAATTGTTTATTTCTTTCTAAAATAATTCTAGCATTTCTAATAACTAAGCCAGTATCCGCAGTGTTTGTTCCAGTAACTGTTGGGTCTGAACCCGTTGACGCTATTCTAAAATTAATGTATGCAATTATATCTTGAATTTTGTCCTGTATTGATACAGGAGTTGCATCGTCTACAAAATCATCAAATATTTCATCACCAGAGATATCATCATCACCAACGTATCGAGGAGGATCAAAACTCACAGGAGTTAACCCTTCAGTAGATATATTTTGTGTAACCGTATTTCCTGGAGTTGGGGTTATGGCAGTTAATTTTAAAACATTCTGAATAATGTCACTAAAATGATCAAGAGCATCTAGTCTTATAGCCAGATCCGATGTTGGCAAAAGAGATTTATTAGGTCTTACGGTTGTTGATCTTAGTTCGGCTCCTTGAACTGCTGTGCCTGCTGGAATTATTATAGGTAACACCTCGTCATAAATTCCTGCTGCTACAAAAATTTTTGTTAAAGTTGTTTCTGATCTTTTTTCGACCTGTTCGCACGCAAATTTAACCGTTTTGTAAGGTTTAAAAGGATTTATTCCTCTATTAGAATCAAAGTGGTCGTCAACACCATCAGGTGCTACATAAACAAATTTTGCAATATTACCCCATGTGTTATATCCAACACTGCCTGATGCTTCTACTTGAACAACTTGATCATCCAATCCAATCTCAACATTAGTTGGTCCTAGAGTGGATCCGTCGCCTGCATCTCTTCTTGAAAGATCATATGTTAATAAATCACCCTGCTTTCTTAAACCTACATTATCTCCGGCAAGTAAAACTAAATCCCAGAACGTAAATCCTGAACCGTTGTCGCCTGGATAATTGTCATTCGAAGATTCATGATACGTGTTACATCTATAAACGCTTCCAATAAAATCAACCAAATCACCAATTTCATATTCATTACCAGCGTCCCAAGAAGATTTCCAATCTGAACCTTTTACTACCAGTTCCCAGTTTGATGCATCAAGATAATCGAGGGTTGATCCGTCTGCTGTAACATCCGTGTCCAAAAGTGCAACGTAGAGATTTCCACCTCTTCTTACTAGATCTCCAGTCTTGTATGATTCATCCGCTGACCAATCACCTCTGAGGTTAGTTGCCTTGATAATTACCGACCATTCAGGTGCAGGATTTGGATCTGCTATAAATGATAAAGATGGATTAGCATTAACGTTTGTTATGTTTGCTCTATAGGTATAACCACCGTGTCTTACTACATCGCCTTCTGCGTAGTAAACATTTTCTGCCCAAGACCCGTTAAAACTATTTCCTGGAAATTCTATTACAAAATTTTCAATGGATAGACTTGCTCCTGAAGTATGTCCTGCGGTGCATCTAAATATTGATCCACCATACTTAACTAGATCATTTTTTCTATATCTTGTTGATGTCGCCCAGTCTCCGGCATAAGAAATTCCTTCATAATAAACTTCCCACAACTCTCCCGAACTATCATCAACCAAATCATAGTTTCCAACTTCTATTCCATCTGTTACAGTTCCACTAGTGTGTTCTACTATACATCTATAAAGTATTCCGTTGTATTGAACAACATCTCCAACTCCATATCTAGTGTCAGCCTGCCATGCTTCTTCCCATGCTATTGATGAAATATAGTCTGCTGTTTTTGCTGCGTTTGCAGAAAATGTAGATCCTGATGTGTGTCCAACGTTTACAATGTATAATACACCGCCGTATAAAATTAAATCTCCTTCTGCGTATACTGTCGATTGTGCCCATTCTCCTCTAAAAGCACGACCTTCGGTCATTTTTATCCATGCTGGAGTAAAGTCTGAATCACCTGGATTCGCAAGATATTCTTGGTCAGTCTGGAACACACTTGAAGTGTGTTTTCTTACACATATCCATGTAGTGCCGCCATATCTTACAACATCATCTTTGTTATATGATGCAGATGCACTCCATGTGTTTCTCCAAGTATATCTAATTCTGCTTATTTTATATTCAGCCATTATCTTTATCCATTGCTAGAATTACCCGTTGGGTATTCATAATTTTGATTAATTCTTTGAACTAGCATTCCTTCATTATCTACATAGTAGAGTATGCTTCTGTTATCCCATCTGTATTGAGTGTAATACATGTTATTGTATTCTTTTTCATGATCAGCACGTATTCCCTCAAAATAATCTATCCCTGGCTCAAAATCTTCAAATGTTTCTGATGGCGGACCAGGTAAATTTATATCAACACTATCCTTGTCAACAAGGTTGTCAACTCTTCTAAGAAAAAGTTCACCGTCATCATTTCTTCTTAGTAGGTAAAGATAACGAGGACTATCACCTAGTGCATTATCTGGATTTTGTCCAAAGTAATAAGTTGTCATTATGATATCTCCACGTAACTTACTGTGACATCAATACTGTCCTCAGTGTCTGTTGATAATCTCAAACCAGCAGTTGCAGGCAATATTAATCTTTCACCATTTGTGATAACTTTTGCGCTACTGCCTGGTGGAACAGGAATCTGTCTTGCGTAATTTGCCTGTGTTGAATTTTCATCTACCACATACAAGTTTGCAATTACCATGTCATAGTCGGAAGTGTTTGATAGGTTACAACCAACAACAGTCGCTCTAACACCTTCACCAATTTGAAGAATATCTACTGGTGCTGTTCCTACTCCTGTTACTACTTCCTGTTTAAATACCGTTGGCATATCTTTATCCTAACATTAATGCAAATGAAGCCGCAATATCATTCGCTACAATTTCTGATACAGCACCTGAACTACCTGCTGGTGATGCCCATGCTGCTCCGTCCCATACTTCAATTGCTTTTGAAGTTGTATTATATCTTGTCATTCCAAGAACTGCATATGCACTTGGTCTCTGTGCATCTGTGCCTCTTGGAGGAACAAAACCATTTGTTGTTGCAATTTTGAAATAACCTGTTCCAGTTTGCAAAATCTGTGTGATTGCATTATTAGAAACGTTTTCAATTACGTTATCAGTTATTTTAAAATTACCTAGTCTAACACCACCAGACCCGTTACCATCGATATATAAGTCCTGTCCAGTTGTAGTTGTTATTTCGTTGTCACGGAACATTAGATCGCCTACGTCCATGGTGCTTAATGTTAAATTATCTGCAACTACATTGTTTACAAAAAGTTCTTTCCATCTAAATGTAGGACTTCCTAAATTGTAAGTGTTATCTGTTTCTGGAATTAAATCACTTTTTATAGCGGCATTAATTTGAATAGTATCTGTTAATGCATCACCTATTGTAATATTGCCGCCGATGGTAACATTTCCATCTGCATTAATATTACCACTCACATATAAGTTTCCGTCAATATTAGTAGAAGCAAAAACTTCTAGCGTTCCTGTTCCGTTAGGTCTTAGTTCTAGTGTTGCATTTGAATTAGTTGTAGAAATTGTGTTGCCTTCAATTTCTAAATCGTCTACCTGTAGCCTTGAGTGATAGATAACCGGATCTGCTCCCGATGGAACAAAACTAATTGTATCTAAATCACTTGAAATTGTGTTGCCGGTAATGTGTAAATTACCAACATCAATTTGATTGTCTACTGTTAGGGTAGTTGTTCTTGTATTTCCTGTTACGTGTAAGTCAGTAGTAGGTGCTGAATTGTTGATACCAATGCGAGCATTGTTTACATCAA
>Ga0222719_10002157_pt1 | contig 18248 bp, 17 predicted proteins | sample C33_34DmetaG_FD_165039 | JGI IMG/M metagenome (GOLD analysis project Ga0222719, IMG submission 165039) | Estuarine water microbial communities from San Francisco Bay, California, United States - C33_34D | ecosystem: Environmental > Aquatic > Marine > Unclassified | place: USA: California... | reverse complement strand
GAAATCTTATTGTGCAATAAACTAGAAATAGAAACTACTTTATCGTCTTTAGTAAGTTTGATACCCCTAACACCCGCTGAACTTAATCCAGAAAACTCTCTTAAATCAGCTGTAGCAAATCGAATAGATTTACCATTTGTGGTTGCCAATTGGACATCATCATTTTCAATTACTGATATAACACCTATTAATCTATCACCTGTTTTTAGCTTAATAGCAGTTTTACCTGTTCTCGCTAATTTCCTCGTCCCACTCATAGCTACATCTTTTAGTTTATTCTTTCTAATATTTCCAAGGCTCGTAGCAAAGACAAGATTGTAATCTTCAAAATCACCAATGTCTTTTGGCAAGGTTAAAATTGAAGATATTTTTTCATTTTTTGAAATTGGTATTAAATTAACAATTGCCTTACCTCTTGAAGTTGGGGTTCCTGCAGGTAATTCATAAGCTTTCATTGAATATACCTTGCCCACAGAAGTAAAAAATAAAATAGTATCTCTTGTGGTAGCAGCAAATACCTGTTCTAAGAAATCTTCATCTCTTGTAGTCATGGCATTTTTACCTTTACCACCACGTTTTTGAACCTTGTAAGAAGATTTTAATACACGTTTTATGTAACCTTGGTGAGAAACAGTGACTACAACATCTTCTTCAACGATTAAATCTTCTGTGTCAACGTCTTCAATATCGTGTTTTTGAATTTCAGTTTTTCTAGGAGTGGCAAAATTATTTTTAATTTCATTAAGCTCATCTTTAAGCACTTTTAATAATTGCTTGTTAGAATTTAAAATTTTTAAATAATCATTTATATCATCAACTAAAGATTTCAAATTATTGAATAAATCATCTCTTTCTAATGCAGTTAATTTTTGTAATCTTAATTCTAAGATAGCTTTGGCTTGCTCTTCATCTAATGAGATCTTGCTAGCTGAGATTTTGAAGTTAGGATTAATAAGATTTATATATTGAGTAATATTAGACTTAACACTCCATTTTGTAGCTAATAATTTTAATTTTGCTTCTGCAGGATTTTTAGATTTTTTTATAAGTTCTATAATTGCATCAATATTATTAACCGCTATAGCTAAGCCAATAAGAATATTAGCTTTTTCTCTAGCTTTATTTAATTTGAAGACCGTTCTTTTGGTAATAACATCTTTTCTGAAATCTATAAAATGACTTAAACCATCATGCAATGTTACAGTCATAGGTTTGGTTTCTTTTAGGGCTAACATATTGCTACTAAAAGTAGTTTTCAGAGGTGTATATTGGAATAATTGATTTTTAATAATTTCAGGTACGGCTGAAGATTTAAGTTCTATTACTACCCTCACACCTTCTTTATTCGACTCATCACGAATATCATTAACACCTTCTATTGTTTTGTTATTAACAACGTCGGCTATTCTTTCTAGAAGCTTAGATTTATTTTGTAAGTATGGGATTTCTGTAATTACAATAGCATTTCTATTCTTAATTTTTTCTTCATGTAATTTTGATAAAACAGTAACCGTTCCCCTACCCGTTTCATACATAGAGTTAAGCCCCGCAGTACCTGATATAATTCCCCCAGTAGGGAAGTCAGGCCCTTTAACAATTTTATGTAATTGTTTCGAAGATGTCTCAGGTTCATCAACTAAAAGAAGAGTTGCGTCAATAATCTCACCTAAATTATGAGGTGGAATATTCGTAGCCATTCCTACAGCAATTCCGCTAGCACCGTTAACAAAAATATTTGGGAATCTGGAAGGTAGTACTTTAGGTTCTGATAACGTTTCATCATAGTTAGGACGAAGTTGAACTGTGTCGTACTCTAACTCCTCTAACATGAAAGATGAAACTTTACCCAAGCGTGCTTCAGTATATCTCATCGCTGCAGCAGGGTCTCCATCCATAGATCCATAATTACCTTGACCATCGATTAAAGGAAGTCTCATAGTAAAATCTTGAGCCATTCTAACCATTGATTCATATATAGCTGAGTCTCCATGTGGGTGATATTTACCCATTACATCTCCAACTATTCTTGCAGATTTTTTATATGGTTTGTTATGATGATAAGATGACTCGTACATAGAGTATAAAATTCTTCGATGCACGGGCTTTAAACCATCTCTTATATCGGGTAATGCACGTGAAACTATCACGCTCATTGCGTAATCGAGATAACTTTTTTCTAATTCATCAGTTATATCTATGTTTGGATATATTTTATCCTCTAATACATCTAACTGTTTTGATTTAATTTTTTTCTTTTTTGCCAAGGAAATTCTTTAAAAGGGGATATCGTCGTCAAGTTGTTCTGCTGTTGAGTTATCAGAACCTCCCAGTGCTTCGTCTGCAGCTGAGTCTAATTGGCCAGTATTTTCTTCACTAACAGAAGATTGAGCGCGAGAGTCAAGCATAGTTAGTACTCCAGAATAATTGGGAATTACAACTTCTGTTGTGTACTTATCAACTCCATTATTGTCGGTCCATTTGCGAGTTTGAAGTTGACCTTCAATGTAAATTTTTGAACCTTTGCGAAGATATTTTTCACAAATATCAGCAAGTTTATCATTAAAAACTACAATACGGTGCCATTCCGTTTTATCTTCTAATTGCTGGGTATCCTTATTTCTATATTTAGTTGATGTCGCAATAGAAAAGCTAGCTAATCGAGATCCTGTCGATGTAGCCCTTATGTCAGGGTCTTTTCCTAAGTTACCTAAAAGAATTACTTTATTTACTGATCCAGCCATGGTTATTTTTATTAAAAGATAATATTAATATATATTATTTCGTCATCTATTGATACCAAATTTATGGAAAAACATTCACCACTCACACACATTATAGTTCATAATGCACATGAACATAATTTAAAAAATTTAAATCTTACCTTACCTAAAAATAAGTTAGTAGTTATCACAGGCGTTAGTGGTTCTGGAAAGTCAACTTTAGCTTTTGATACCATTTACGCAGAAGGTCAGCGAAAGTATATCGAATCACTAAGCGCCTATGCCAGACAGTTCTTAGACATGATGGATAAACCTAAGGTTGATAAAATAGAGGGCTTATCACCTGCTATCTCTATTGACCAAAAAACTACATCAAAAAATCCTAGGTCCACGGTAGGAACGGTTACTGAAATTTATGATTATCTAAGAGTATTATTTGCAAGAGCCGGTGTGCCCTATTCGCCGACTACGGGTAAACCCATAAAAGGCTTAACAAGCTCCGAAATAATTGATGAGATTGAAAATAGATTTATTGGAAAAAAAATTATGATCATGTCTCCACTCATAAAGGGAAGAAAAGGAGAATATAAGAAATTATTTGATGAATATTTCAAAAAAGGGTATGAGCGTTTTTATATCAATGATCAAATTTATCAAAAAGAAGATTTGCCTGAGCTCAGCAAAAATTACAAACATTCAATAAGTGTAGTCATAGATAGAGTTATACCCTCTAAAGAAAATAGAGATCGATTAGCAAATAGTATTGAAATTAGCTTAAATGAGAGCGAGGGAAATATAGAAGTATTCGATATTGACTCCAAAAAATTAGTTAGCTTATCTAATAAATTCATGTGTCCAGTTAGTGGTTTCAGTATTGACGAAATAGAGCCTAGATTATTTAGTTTTAACAACCCTTACGGCGCTTGTAAAAATTGCGATGGTTTAGGAGAAGTAGACGCTTTCGATGAAGACATCCTCATTCCTGATAAGAATTTAAGCTTTAACGATAATGTAATTAATTACTGGTCAGAAAAAGCAAAGTCTAAATTACACCCAAAAATAAAAAAAATATTTACTACAAAGAAATATGAAGACGTCATTTGGTCAAAATTACCTAAGACTTTTCATAATGAAATTTTTTATGGTAATCGAAATTTTGAGGGTCTTATCAATATTATGGATAATATTTATGATGGAACGTCTAGCTGGTGGAGGCAATGGGAATTAGAAAAATTTAGAAATTCAAAAATTTGTAAAGAATGCAATGGTAAAAGGCTTAATGAAAAGGCTCTTTGTATAAAAGTTGATGATTTAAATATAAGTGACTTTACTTCTCTAAGCATTAATGATTCTTTAAACTGGATTAATACTTTTGAAAAAAGACTATCAGATCAAAGGAAATTAATTGCCGCCCCTTTGAAAAAAGAAATACACTCTAGATTAAATTTTTTAAATGAAGTTGGACTTAACTACCTAAGTCTCTCTAGAAAAAGCTCGACTTTATCAGGTGGAGAGTCGCAACGAATTAGATTGGCAAGCCAAATAGGATCGGGATTAACTGGGGTTACATATGTATTAGATGAGCCCTCTATTGGACTTCACCAAAGAGACAATCAAAAATTAATTAATACACTCAAAAACTTACGCGACTTAGGTAATACTATTTTAGTAGTCGAGCATGATGAGGATATAATCAAAGAGGCTGACTATATAGTTGATATTGGAGAACTCGCTGGTATCAATGGTGGTAAAATTATAGCTGAAGGTAACTATCAAACAATTCTAGAAAGCGCAAATAGTCTTACAAGTAATTACATTAAAGGAAACATATCAAGATATCCCACATCTAATAAAAAGATTAAAAATATTGATAATATACAAATTATCAAAGCTGGAGGTAATAACCTAAAAGAAGTAAGTGTTTCTTTCCCTTTAGGAAAATTTATTTCTGTAACAGGTGTATCCGGAAGTGGTAAATCTACCTTAATTAATGAAACTTTATATGGGGCAGCTAATAATAGAATTTATGAAAAAATTATCAAAACACTACCCTATCAAGACATTAAAGGAATAGAAAATATAGACAAAGTAATCAATATTGATCAATCCCCTATTGGTAGAACTCCAAGATCTAACCCAGCTACTTATGTTGGTCTCTTTACGCCTATTAGAGAATGGTTTGCAAATTTACCTGAAGCAAAAATGAAAGGCTTTAAACCGGGTAGGTTTTCTTTTAATGTTAAAGGTGGCAGATGTGAGAGTTGCGAAGGTGATGGGTTAAAAAAAATTGAAATGCACTTTCTTGCACCAGTGTATGTTAAATGTGAAGTTTGCAATGGAAAAAGATATAATAAAGAAACCCTTGCAGTTCAATTTAAGTCAAAAAATATTAGCGATATTCTTAATATGACTGTAGATGATGCTTGTGATTTTTTTTCCGCAAACCCTCAAGTATATTCAAAATTAAAAACACTACAAAATGTAGGATTGGGATATATTTCTATAGGACAGGCAGCTACTACTTTGTCAGGTGGTGAGGCTCAAAGAATTAAATTATCAAAAGAATTATCAAAAAGACAAACTGGTAAAACTCTCTATATCCTTGATGAGCCAACTACAGGATTACACTTTGACGATATAAAAAAATTACTAGAAATATTACATAAACTTGTCTCTTACGGCAATACCGTCATAGTGATTGAACATAATTTAGATGTAATTAACACTAGTGATTGGGTAGTTGATTTAGGACCAGAGGGTGGAGAGCAAGGAGGAAAAGTTCTCTTTGAGGGCTTAACTAAAGATTTAATAAAACAAAAAAATAACCAAACGGGAATTCACTTAAAGAAGTATCAAGAGTCTCTTGCTTTTAGTACAGCCTCATAATTCAAATCACCCACAATTCCCAAAGCTAGAAAAATTGATGAATAAGTACCTATTAAAACACCAAAAATAAAAACTATTGGCATTTCTGTTAAATTAACAGGAGCTAAAACAACAAGGCATAATAAAGCCAACACAGTTGTAAAACTTGTCAGAATTGTACGTCTCAAGTTTAATTTAATTGAGTTATTTACATTAAATTCAAATGTTTCCTTATTATTTTCATCAGAAGTAATTGAGCGTAATCTATCAAAAAGAACAATTGTATCATTAATACTATAACCAGCGATAAGTAGGAGTGCAGCTATCATTGTTAAGTTAAATTCAATGTTAAACAAAGACATAAAACCTATAGCTATAAATACATCATGAATTAATGCGAAAATCCCAGAAGCTGCAAATTGCCAGTCAAATCTAATCCAGACATAAAAAGCAATAACAAATAAAGAAGAAGCCAGTGCATAGATAGAATTTTTAATTAATTCGTCACTAAAAGTGGGTTCTATGTACTCAGATAATAATATTTCTAAGTTAGCATTTTCATTCAAAATGATTTTTATCTCTTCTATCAAAGATGCATTATTGTCACCTGACTCAATTCTTATAGTGTAAACATTGCTACCAATTTCCTTTTTTATCAAAATTTCTTTACTAGAGTCAAAATCATCAAAGATTTGAGAAATTTGATTTTTAGATAAATCAGTTTTGATTTCGAAATTCAAACCTCCTTTAAAATCTATACCTAAATTCAAGCCTTTGAAAAAAACAATAGCTATTGTAGATAAAATCAAAATGGAAGAAATTAAGTAAGATTTATTTTTAAAAGAATAAAAATTTATCATTTCTTTAATCCTAGTAACCTTTCGGGAGTAGCGTTAATAAATAGTTTAAGAACTATATAGGTAACTATTAGAGAAGATAGAATACCAATTATTAATGAAATTGAAAAACCCCTAATAGGACCAAATCCAAATGCAAATAAAAATACAGCAGCAAATAGAGTAGTTAAATTTGAGTCAAGTATGGTTACATAAGCAGCATTAAAACCTTCTGACTTAGGATTCTCAGAATTGTTTTTAAAATTTTCACGTATACGTTCAAAAATTAAAACATTGGCATCAACACACATCCCTATAGTCAACACAATGCCTATAACTCCGGGTAGTGTGAGGGTAGTATTTATTAAAGACATCAAAGCAAATAACAACGCAAGACAGCTGATGATTGTAAAAGTCGTAAATAGTCCAGAAACTTTATAGTAAATGATCATAAATAATGTAATTGCGATTAAAGCTATTATAGATGCATAAACGCCTTTTTTTACACCCTCCTGCCCTAGAGTTGGTCCTATTTGTTTTTCTTGAATAATAGTTATTTCAGTCGGAAGGGAGCCTGATTTAAGAATAATGGCTAAATTATTTGCAGATTCATTTGTAAAGCTACCAGATATTTGTCCACTACCTCCCGTGATAGCCTCTCTTATTACTGGAGCAGTAATCAATGCACCATCTAAAACAATAGCAAATCTTACGCCAACATTATCAGATGTCATTTGTGCGAATAAGTCAGAACCTTCTTTATTAAAAGAGAATGCAACTACTGGTTCATTTTGATTGTATTGTAAAGATGCATCTTGAATGTAATCACCAGTTAAACTAGGTACTTCTTGAACCCTTATCTCTTCACCTGTTTCTTCATTTTTAAATATCTTAGAGTTAACAAATGTATTTTTTTCTAGATGTAATGTTAATTTTGCTGTTTTTGAAATAACTTCTTTAACATTGTTATCGAGGTTTCCTGGTATTTCTAATAGTATTTTATTAAGACCTATTTTTTGAATTGATAATTCTTTATTTCCCAAAAAATCAATACGAGATCTTACAATCTCCACTGCATTCAAAGTCATATCAGAAAGTGAGTTATTAAAATATTGAGTGATAATGTTATAAAAAGCTCCCTCAGAGGTCTGATCCGCAATTTCCAATCCTAGGCTTTGAACGATAATATTATTTAATTTTTCTAAATTTTGATTGGAGGGAATATAAATAAAGTCTTCATCAATTTTTGAAGAAATATCATACGATGACTCAAGTGCTTGTGAAATTTTAATAAGAAGATTCTGTTTATATTCTTCTTCGTTAAGTTCCAATAAATAGGAGTAACCCCCTTGAATATCTAAACCAAAGTTAATTTTAAAATCTTGAGGGCTATCAGAAAAATTAGGTTTTATGAAATAAAAACAAAACATGACAAGCAATAAAGAAAACCATAACCTCCATTGCTTGAAAATTGTCATATATATATTTTAGTAATATTTTATTTAGCGGCGATATCGGCAATCATGCCTTTTGCTACTTTAACATTAACATTATCGGCTATTTCAACAGACAAAGTGCCATCATCATTAACATAATGTATGTTTCCGATAATACCACCTTGGGTGACGACCTTGTCCCCTTTTTTTAAATTAGCTATCATTTGCTTATGATCTTTGAGTTTTTTTTGCTGAGGTCTAATCAAGAGAAAATAGAAAACGACAAATATAAGTAATAAGGGTAAAATTCCTGCAAGTTGTTCCATAATTAAAATCCTTTAAAATAATAAAATTACGATTAAAATCTCACAATCATCTTTTAAGTCAATAAAAAATTGAAAAATACAAATTTATTATGCTGGAATAGCTCTAAACAGTCTTTAGATAAAATTCCATTTAGAAATATTCTAGATTTATCATTGTTATGTGGCGTAGATGATCAAATCTCTAAAATTAAAAAAAACACTCAAAATTTTCTACAAGGCTACTCCTATAATCATGCCTTACTTTGGGGAGTCAGGGGTAGCGGCAAGAGTAGCATTATACGAGGGGTGCTAAACGAATTTTCAAATGAGAATGATGACTTTACTATAATTGAAGTAAATAGTGAGGATATATCTGATCTTAATAAAATTTTTTTAAATTTTAATTTTGAAAATAGGATTATCATTTTTATTGATGATCTATCTTTTGAGCAAAATGATAGACGATATATTCAATTTAAATCATTTCTTGAAGGTTCATTTTATAATTCAAAACATTCATTCTTAGTTTATGTGACAACGAATAGAAGACACCTGATGAAAAGGGATATGTTAGATAATGAAAGATCATCGGCGATATCTCAAGATGAAGGAGTAGAAGAAAAATTATCTTTATCTGATAGATTTGGACTATGGATTAGCTTTCATAATTTAACTCAAGATGATTTTATAGAGATTGTTAAAAACTATTGTGAATATTATAAAATAACTTTTGATGAAGAAATTCAAAACAAAGCTTTACGATGGATATTTGCTAGAGGTAATAGGACCGGAAGATCGGCATATCAATTTTTTAAAGATTACTGCTCTATAAAAAAAATCAAAATTTAGATATTTTTTTTATATTACCCATATAAGGAATTAATACATCTGGGACGGTAATACTTCCATCTTCATTTTGATAATTTTCCAAAATCGCTATCAAAGTTCTACCAACAGCTAGACCTGAACCATTAAGAGTATGAACGAATTTGTTTTGATCGTTTGTCTTGTATCTTGCATTCATTCTCCTTGCTTGAAAAGAACGACAATTACTACATGAGGAAATTTCTCTGTATTTGTTTTCTCCAGGCAGCCAAACTTCTATATCGTAGGTCTTTTCAGCAGAGAAGCCCATATCACCAGAAGATAATAATACGACTTGGTATGAAACTTTTAAATCATCTAAGATTGAAGTAGCGCAATTAAGCATTCTTTCGAGTTCTTTTTCAGAGTCCTCTTCTTTTGTGATGCTAACAAGTTCAACTTTAGAAAATTGATGTTGTCTAATCATACCACGAGTATCTCTTCCAGCAGCACCAGCTTCAGAGCGATAACAAGGTGTCCAGGCTGTAAGTCTTTGTGGTAATTGATCTTCTTGTAAAATTGTTTCTAGGACTAAATTCGTTAAAGGTACTTCAGCAGTAGGTATTAACCAATGGTCAGTATTGGTTTTAAATAAATCTTCAGAAAATTTAGGCAGTTGTCCAGTTCCATAAGCAGCAGCATCTCTGACCATATTAGGAGGTATAATTTCAGTATAACCAAATTCAGTCGTGTGTTTATCCAACATAAAATTTGCTATTGATCTTTCCAATCTAGCAAGTTGATTTTTTAGATAAACGAAACGAGTCCCGGAAACCTTACCGGCTTGCTCAAAATCAAGCATATCTAAATTTTCTCCAAGTTCGTAATGAGGTTTTGGTGTAAAATCAAATTTAGGGATCTCCCCTATTGTTTTAACAATCTTATTTGAACCCTCATCCTCTCCAATAGGCACATCATCATGCGGTAAGTTTGGAATTGAAGATAGAATATCTTTAAGTTGAGAGTCAATAATCGATAATTCTTTTTCAAAAGTATCAATATCTAATTTAATTTGCTGTACTTTTTCTTGGAGCTTTAATTTTTCATTATCATCTAGTTTTGAAAATGACGAAGAGAGGTTTTTTCTTTCTGACCTCATTTCTTGAGATTTAGTTAATAAATCACGTTTTTTAATGTCCAAATCAAGTATCTTTTTAGATTGAGGATCGAGAAATCTCTTCTTCAAAAGATCATCAAAAAGGCTAGCGTTGTCTCTTATAAAATTTAAATCGTGCATTTATTCTTTAGTATTTAATTCTTTATCTTTTTTTCTTTTAGATAAAAATTTAGAAATCAAGATAGATACTTCATATAAAATAATCACAGGTAATGCCAGTGAAATTTGTGAAAATGGATCTGGAGGAGTTATGATAGCAGCAAATACAAATGCAAGGACAATTGCATACTTTCTAAATGAAACTAACTGCTCAATTGTCAAAACGCCCACTCTTACAAGTAAAAGCAGTACCACTGGAAGTTGAAAAGCAAGACCAAAGGCAAAAATAAAGGTCATCATCAATGAGAGATATTCATTCATTTTAGCTTGAAGTGTAATGTTAATACCATCAGCTTGTGCGGTTTGAAAACTTAGAAAAAATTTCCAAGCTATAGGAGAAATAACATAATAAACAACGGCAGCACCTAAAATAAACAAGAATGGAATTGCCACTAAAGTTGGAAGAGATACTTGTTTTTCTTTTTTTAACAATCCAGGAGCGATAAATGACCAGATTTGAAAAGATAAAAAAGGAAAAGATATAAAAGCGGCTGTAAAAAAAGCTACCTTTACATTAGTTAAAAAGGCCTCCTGTAAAGCAGTGTAAATGAGGCCATTTCCATCTTTTAAAATTGACGTTAAAGGTTTTGCTAAAAATTCAAAAATTGTTTGAGAAAAATAGAAGCATATAACAAAAGACAATATAAAAAATATTATTGAATAAATTAGTTTTTGTCTTAATTCTTTTAAATGGTCTAGAAAATTCATAGTCACTTCTTCTTTCGTGCTAGACATCTTTTTTGTCTTTCATTATTTCCTCGTTATTTTTTTCTATGAATTCATCAAGAACCTTACCTTCCTTAATAACAGCTTCTTTGGTCTCTAAAATTTCTTTTTTAATATCTTTGACTTCTTGTATGTGAGTGATTTCATCAATAGTGGATGAAAACTCTTTTGAAACATTTCTAAGATTAGATGTAAGTTTTTTTATAAACTTAATAACTGTTGGAATTTCTTTGGGTCCTACAATAACAATGGTAATGATTAGGATGATGGAAATCTCCATCCAACCCAGCGAAAACATTACTCTTCCTTATTTTTATCAGAGGAATTATCAGCACTATCATCTTCTGACATGTTCTTCTTAAAAGATTTTATGCCTTTTGCCATATCAGCCATTAAAGAAGGGATTTTTCCTTTTCCAAATAATAATAAAACTATTATTAGAACTATAATCCAGTGCCAAATACTAAATGCGCCCATAAAATTAATAATATCTTAATATGTAAATTTTATCTAGGAAAAATAAAAATTTGCGACTGATCTAATGTTATAGAAACAGAAGAAGCTGCGGGCGGTAAGAAATTACCTCCAATTTTACTATGGATATGATGTTTATTATTTTGATCATCATTAACAGTCATATGCACTATGGTATTATTTCCTAAGAATTTTGAATCAACTACAACACCTGAATTGGGATTAAGTAGCGGAGATTTTTCTAAGTTTAGTTTAATTGCCTCAGGCCTAATTACTATATTAACTTTTTGATTATTGGGAATATTTGTAGATTTAATAGCACCTAAAGGGGTCAAACAATAATTATCTATTACCTCTGACTCAAAAATATTTGTTTCACCAAATAAAGATGCAACGTAGAGATTTGAAGGTTTAAAATAAATTTCATGTGGTGATCCAATTTGTACAATCGAACCCTTCTCCATAACAATTATTGTGTCACTTAAAAACATTGCTTCTTCTGCATTATGAGTAACTACTATGGCTGAAGACTCAAGACTATTTATTAAGTGAAGGGTATCGTCGATTATTTCAGTTTTAAGATTTAAATCCAGATCAGAGAAAGGTTCATCTAAAAGTAATAATTTAGGCTGCACAGCAATCGATCGGGCTAGGGCTACTCTTTGTTGCTCACCCCCACTTAACGAATGTGGATATTTATCTAAAAAACCTTCTACTTTTGCCAATTGAATAACCTGGTCAAGTAGCTGTTTTTTATTTTTTTGTGAACCAGCAGCAAAACTAATATTTTCAAGCACGCTCATATGAGGGAATAAAGCAAAGTCCTGAAATACATATGAGATAGGACGGCTCTCTGGTGGAAGATTAAATTTTGTATTAGCTACAAGGTCTTCTTCAATATAGATTTCACCTTTTTGAATTTCTTCTAACCCTGCAATAACTCTAATTAAAGTAGTCTTACCACATCCTGACGGGCCAAGTATGGACACAATAGAATTTTTTTTTATAGAAAAGTTTAATTTATTTAAAGCTTGGACATCACCATAATTATGATGAAGGTCTTTAATATCAAGTATCATTATTTTGAGTTAATTGACTTTGAGTAAAATCATCAAGATTTTCGCTTTCATCTCTTTCATCTTCAACAAAAGCCTCATCTTTATCAAGGTCATCTGTTAATTCTTGAATATTCATTGAAGCAAAATTATCATTAAGAAGGCCTGAGCTTTTCATCTCCTCGATGCCTGGAAGATTGTCTAATGTTCCTAAGCCAAAATGTAGTAAAAAGTCATCAGTCGTTCCCCATAAGATAGGCCTGCCGGGGACTTCTTTTCTCCCTCCAGGGGCTATCCATCCTAATTCCATTAATTGATCAAAGATACCCTGACCTATATTTACCCCCCTAATACTTTCAATCTCAGCTTTAGTAATAGGCTGATGATAAACAACAATTGCTAAAGTTTCGATGGCTTGCTTTGAGAGTCTCTTTTGAACTTCTCTTTTTTCATGAAATATATCGCTGACTTCGGTATTAGTTAAAAAAATCCACCCTTTAGATATTTTTTTTAAATTAATTCCTCTATGTTGATATGCATCTTCTAAGTTAGACATAACTTCAGAAATATCCTCGTGGAGATCTAATCTTTTTTGAATTTCTTTTTCTGAAATCGGCTTACTAGAGGCAAATATCAAAGCTTCAATTTTTTGAGAAGTTTCACTCATGTTTTTTTAAAAATATATCAGAAAATGGCTGAGATTGGCTAATAACAATTTTTTTTTTCTTATCCTTATCTTTTTTTGCCATATGGAGACTGGCATTAAATGTGCTTGAATAAAACGACTTATTCATAATTTCAGATTGTAAATTACTTGGTATTAAACTTTTTAAAGAAAACCAATCAGGGTTAGATAAAATTTCTTTGGAAATTATATTTTGACCATCTTTAATAGTAAAAAGCTTAGAAGAAGAAAATTTTAATGTGTATTGTTGATTTCTTTTATGAATACCAGCATATGCCTTTAAAAGATCAATTAACTTATCTTTAATGATAAAATTTTTTTCAATTTTTAATTTATGCTTATAGGTACTGGTAAAAAATTGTTGTTTGAACTGAGGTAGATTTAATAAGAGTTCACTATTTTTATGAACTAACTCTAAGATAGTTAATCGATTAGTTAAAAATTTAGTAACTTTTTTGACATCCTCTTCTTTATCTTTGTTAACTAAAAACTTAGATTTTAAAAAAACCATAATAGCAGCCATTAATAAATACTCAGAGGCAATTTCTATACTAACTTTTTTTAGATCTTCGATAAAATCAATATATTGATTACAAAGTTGTAATATAGGTAAGTCTTTTAAATCATACTTGTTCTTATGAACAAGCTCTAAAAGAACATCTAGAGGACCATTATAATCCTTAATATTTATATTGAGATTAGATTCCATTAATTTTAATTAATTCATTATACAAATCATGATAATGATTAATATTAATAGATTTATTTTGAGCTTTAGATACTTTTTTTAAAGACAAAACTTTATTTTTATTTTTGAAAAAATCAGTTTTTTTAAAATTATTTATTATAAATTTATATCTACCCCAATCAGAGCTACAATCTAAAACAATATCTAAACCAGAATTGTTTGATAGTTCCATAGATTTTTCAATAGTTTGATCATTAGCCTTCATCATCAAATCATCACTCATTATCAAACCTTGATATTGCAATTTGTGACGAAGAATTTTTTTTAGAATATACGGCGAGTAAGTGGCAATATTTTGATTATCCCAATAACTATATTGAATATGCGCTGTCATAATCATTGGCAAATATATAAATTTCTGAAAAAGAGATAATTGATAGTTAAGGGTTCTTAAAGTTGCATTGGTAGTAGGCTTAGAAAAATGAGAGTCTTTGTTTGTCAATCCATGGCCTGGAAAATGTTTCATTACTGGCAAAACGCCAAAATCCAATGAAGATTGAACTAAAATATTAGTTAAAATAGAATTGATTGATACATTTGGTCCAAATGTTCTTTTTTTAATCATTGAAATCGTTTTGGAATTTGGGATATCCAAAACAGGTATTGTATTCACATTTATACCCAAATTCGATAAATGATAATTAGTTATAAATGATTTTAAATAAACAAGCTGCTTAGCTAAAGATGGATATTTCAAATAAATTTCATAGAAATCATAATTATTTCTAAATTTGAACTCTGGAAAATTTTTAAATCTATTTACAATCCCCCCTTCCTGATCAATTAAAATAATTGTCTGTTTGCTTAGAGATTTTATTGAGGATATTAAATTTTTAATTTGTTCAAAACTTTTAATATTTCTTGAAAAAAAAATAACCCCAAATGGTTTATAAATTGAAATATTTTTTTTTTCTAAATTAGTTAAATGAGGTTCTTTAATTGAAATAATGATTGGATTGGTCATTTTATAAAATCAAACACATCAGCTTCTATAACAATAAATTTTTCAAAAATTATATATTGAAGATAGTTATCAAATAAAAAATAAAAGATTATAGATAGTATTACAAAGATAATAACAAAAATAATTAATTTCTTTTTTTTCACATTTTCAACTTAGGTTTAATACCAAGTATACCTAAGCCTTTAGAGACAATTTCTTGATAGCGTGTTAGAAGCTCAAAGAATTCTGATGAAATATTATTATCTTGATCTAGAAACCTCATACTTGGATTATCTTTAGATGAAGACCAAAATGTATGAAAAAAGGAAGCTAAGCTCTCTAAGTAATGGGCAATTAAATGTACTTCGTTTTTATTATAAGCATTTAAAACGACGTAATCCCAATCATATAGTCGTTTATATAGATTTTTTAACTCTTTAGAAAAATCAACATTGCTGGTAATTATATTTTTTTTTCGATCTAAAACAGATTGAGATCTGGCATAGGAATATTGAATATAGTAAATTGGGTTTTCTTTATTCTCTTTTTTAATTAAATCTATATCAAGATCCATGTGCGTATCATTTTTCCTATAACACATGAAATATCGAAAATTATCGATGCCAATTTCTTCAATCAATAAGTTTAATTCAAATATATTTCCTTCTCTTTTAGATAGCTTTTGAATTTGTCCATTTCTTTTTAAATTTACAATTTGACAAAAAACGACTGAGAAATCTAACGATGGGTATAAAGATATCAAAGCAGATTTTAATCGCTTTAAATAGCCCAAATGATCTGCACCCCAAATATTAATAAGCTTATCAAAGCCTCTTTTATGTTTATCTACGTGATAGGCTATATCATTGGCAAAATATGTTGGTGTTTTATCATTTTTGGTTAAGGCTCTATCTTCATCATCGCCAAAATTAGTAGACTTAAAAATAGTAATTTCATTATCTTTAAGGGTGCCCTTGAAGTCTTTTGGCATTTGTAATTGGCCTTTATAAATAAGGTTTTGCTTATTCAAGCTAGCAATAATCTCATCAAGATAATTTCCTTTCATAATATCCGTTTCATATGAAATTGTATTAAAATGAATCCCAGATTTTTTTAAAATTTCTATAGAGTCATTAACTAAATTTTCTATGGCATAATTAACAATGATTAATTCTTCATCTACAGAAAAGTCTTTCTTGTTAAACAATTTATAAAATTTTTGATAACAAACTTCTGCTATACCCTCAATATAATCACCTTTATAAAATTGCTTATACTTTAGCTCTAAATTATTTTTTTCAGAGATAGAAAATAAAATTGAAGACAAAAATTCTTTAATTTGATTACCAGTATTATTTACATAATATTCACGATTAACCTTATTGCCAAAATATTCATATAAATTTGACAATACATCACCTACTATAGCCCCTCTACCATGTGCTAAATGTAGAGGTCCAGTAGGATTGGCTGAAACAAATTCAATATTGATTTTTTCGGCATTTTTAGAAGATGTCTCTCTATTTATTAATAGTTTTTTAAAACTATTGTTAGTTATAAAAATATTTAAAAAACCAGGACCTGCTATTTCAATTTTATCTACAAAATCTAAAGAAAAATGTTGGATGATATTTTCTGCAATTTCAGCTGGTTTTGCTTTTAGTATTTTTGATAATTTCAAACATATGTTTGAAGTAAAGTCCCCTTTTTGATCAAATAAAGTTGAAACCTCAATGTCATTAATTTTGATATCGATATGATCATAACACCTGTCTAATGATGATAATAATTCAGTTTTAATGTTTTGAAGCATAATTCTTATAAAAATTTATGGCATACTGGTCTGTCATCCCACAAACATAATCAACTATAGTTTGTTTTTTTGATTGTTCATCAGTAATTTTTCTTTTCCAGCTAGATGGTAATTCTGAAATATTTTCTTTTAAAAAGTTAATTATAAAAACTAAAATTTTCTCAGCATGTGTTCTACTATTGTAGACAAAGTCAGAGGTGTAAAAATGTTCATATAAATAACTTTTCATAAGGGCTACCTGCTCAGAAATATTAGCGCTAAAACCGACACAAAATTCAGATGCATTAATAATATCAACATGTTTTTCAATCTTAGGGTTATTTAATTTAAGTTCTGTTTCTTTAATGAGATTTAGAACTAAATAATTTATAATTTGTCTTGTAAAATAATTACGAGCAACTTTGTCATTCAAAGAAAAAAGATAATCAAAATCAATAAAATCAAATAAAGTACTATATTTAGATAATATTTTTAAATTTAGTATTTCTGATCGAATCCCATCATCAAAATCATGAGCGATGTAGGCTATATCATCGGATATGGATGCAATCTGAGCCTCTAAAGATGGATTTTTATTTAAATCAAAATAAAAATCTTTTGATAAACCATACTCATGAATAGGATCTTGTATTGGTCCATTGTGTTTAATTAATCCGTCCAAAGTTTCCCATGAAAGGTTTAGACCATCGTAGCTAACATATTTTTTTTCTAATAAAGTTACTTGTCTAAAAGATTGGATATTATGATTAAAATTATGGTCCAATTCTTGAGTGATTATATCCTCCCCAACATGACCAAAAGGACTATGACCCAAATCGTGACAAAGAGATATGCACTCAGCTAAATCTTCATTTAATTGAAATTTACGACTGACTGATCGAGCTATTTGGGAAACTTCTAATGTATGGGTTAAGCGATTTCGATAATAATCCCCTTTTTCAAACATAAAAACTTGTGTCTTATCTTTGAGTTTTCTAAAAGCTGTAGAATGATAAATTCGGTCTCTGTCTCTCTCATAGGGCAATCGATGATCTGGGGTCACATCGTATAGTCTTCCTTTTGAATTTTCATTTAAAGCTGATAGATTACTAAACATATGGGAAATATTAATATAACAGATAAGGCAATAAGTAAAATTCAAGAAGTTTTATCGTCCCAAAAAATGAAATATTTTAGAATTAAAGTTAAAGGTGGAGGCTGCTCTGGCTTCCAATATATATTCAAAAGCGATAATGAACTAAATCAGGAAAAAGATGAAATTTTTGATTTTAATGATTTAAAAGTTCTTATCGATAAGAATTCCATGGAGTTTATTGATCAATCTGAGCTCGACTACAAAGAAGAAATGATAGGTTCTAGTTTTAGTATAACTAATCCAAAAGCAAAAAATTCTTGCGGCTGTGGAAGTTCATTTAGCATCTAAATTGAAAATAATTAGTTGGAATGTTAACTCTCTGCGTGCAAGAGAGCCTCTAGTTCAAAGCCTCATTCAAGAGGAAAAA
>Ga0222719_10002153_pt1 | contig 18263 bp, 28 predicted proteins | sample C33_34DmetaG_FD_165039 | JGI IMG/M metagenome (GOLD analysis project Ga0222719, IMG submission 165039) | Estuarine water microbial communities from San Francisco Bay, California, United States - C33_34D | ecosystem: Environmental > Aquatic > Marine > Unclassified | place: USA: California... | reverse complement strand
ATTTTTGTTCAAAAGCAGATACAGCGAGCCCGTAGCCTGTGGTGTTGCCAGTCTTGATGCTACTAGAGGCTTAACCAAAACACGAGGAATAACACAGTGCTACCATAACAGTGTGTTTCAAGAAGCCGCGAACACTAGGTACTATGAAAGAGCACAAGAAACTTTTGCTCACGAAGTAGGGCATTTGTTAGGACTAAGCCATGAGTGGGAAGATACTAGCCAACCAGGACTGTTTGAATATTCATACGGGTACAACGTGCCGGGATATAATCCACAAAAAGACAATCTAGATTATGAAGGCATTTATGGCGGGTATGGCACTGTTATGTCATATGCTGATCTAGCAACAGGTAGATTCTCTGACAGAGATGCCTACGCTGAAATATCAGAAACAGGACAGTCTAAACTCCTCGGAACTAATGGGGGGTCGTTTAGTTTGGACCCAATCGAAGATCAGCCACCGCCAACTGACAGTGTAGATACTCTGTTAAGGACTAGATTTTTGATGAGTCAACTACACGAACGAGAACACGGAATACAGTTTAGCACAGTTCCAAATAAGAGTGAAGTTGACGATGATCCTGTATGGTTGATATGGACCAACAAGCCTGAGGACATATGTCTCTTCTGAACATAAATACACTATAAGCACAGGAGATTATAGTGGCAGTCGTACAGATATCACGTATACAAATTCGTAGAGGACAGAAGAACACAGGCACAGGATTACCGCAATTAGCAAGTGGTGAACTAGGTTGGGCAATTGATAGCCAAGAATTATACATTGGCAACGGTGCTGTATCTGAAGGTTCTCCTGCTGTTGGAAACACAAATATATTAACTGAACACTCTAATTTATTTGAATTTGCATCTGCCTATACATATTTGTCAGCAGACGGTGTTGTACAAACAGGAGCATCGAGTTCGTCTCCTATTCAAAGAACATTGCAAGAACGATTAGATGATATAGTTAGTGTAAGATCGTTTGGTTGTAAGGGTGATGGAACAGATTGTACAGCAGATTTACAAAGAGCTGTAGATCAATTATTTCTAAATCCGGCAACAAAAGGCACTGCAAAAAGTAGAGTAGTACTACATATGGAACCTGGAGAGTATGTGATAAGTGATACAATATTCATACCTCCTTTTACTAATATACAAGGCGCCGGCGCAGAAAAAACTGTTATAAAACAAACAAGCGGCGAACCAGTTTTTCAAACAGTTAACGGAACAAGCACACCTGGAACTCCAGCATTAGACGCAACCAGTACTACTTTAAATCAAGCACGTTATATAAATTTATCTGGCATGACATTAGATCATACAACGTCAGCTGTTCAAAGTTCACAAAAAGGTATACAACTAGACAGTTGTGCAGACAGCATATTTGAAGATCTAAAAATAAAAGCATCATATGAAAGCGGCTTCCCTGTTCATACAACAAGTATTGGTATAGAAATAAACGCACTTTCGACTGTAACAACATCTAAAAATAATTTGTTTAGGAATATCGAGATAACTGGTTTTTCATATGGAATGAGCAGCAAATGGGATATTCAAAATAACAAGTTTGAAGATTTTATATTCGATACGTTAGCAAACGGCATTGTATTTGGCGAAGGCATTGTGTTAGGCGGCCAAGGACAAAGTGTTGGGCCTACTCATAATACAATATCTAATTCATTATTTAAAGATATAGACAGAAAAGGTATTTGGATTAATGCAGGTCAATATAACATTTCACAAAATAATCAATATACAGGAGTAGGTAACTTAGGCGGCACAAGTGCTAATGCTACCTATAGTATTTTACATTTTGATGACTTGTATAATGAATCAAAAGACGATTATTTTGAAAGATTAAACGAGCTAAGTTACGGCACAGAGTTTATTGGTGATGCATTTATTCCTATAATAGAAGGCAACTCCTTTTCAGAATCAAGTTTCAACTGTAATGTAAGTGTAGGCGAAGTACCGTCACCTGTAACAGTGTTTAAACTTCCTGCAGATAGCACCAAAGTTTATGGTATCGACTACTGGTATAACAGCTCAGCTTATAATGCACTTCGAACTGGGAACCTTAGTATCGTATTAGATATGGCTACTGAAAACTTACAAATTGTAGACGAATATGATTATGTAGGCGACTTTGTATACAAAGACAGATTAGTATTTAATGCTGTATTATCAGATCTAAACGGCGACGGCGACAATGAAACTGTTTCAGTAACAGTTCAAAATACAGCACTAGGCGACGACGCAAAAATAAAGTTTAAAGTATTGACAAAATCGTAAATGTTTGAAAAAATAAAGTACGAAGACCGTCTGGCATTATATGCTGACTTTAGAAATAAATTAGAATCCTCCACTGATCCACTTCAAGATGTCATTGATATGTATGAAGGTGCTCCTACTGTTTCAATAAACTGCGACCCCTGGGATTCTGCTACCTGGCCTACTGCATGGCAATTAATTTCAGAAAATGAGTACTGTGAGTATTGCAAAATTTTAGGAATGTGTTATACTATACAATTAACAGACAAGTTTAAGGACAGTAATTTTGAGATACATATCTGTATAGATAGAACAAACAACGACAGAATGTACTTACTTTTTATTGACAATACAGTTTTAGGCTATTATTATAATGCATACATACACAAAGATGAGCTGCCAGATAGTATTATTTCTGAAACAATACACCCTATGCTTGCATTAAACTAAATAGACAACAACAACGACAGAATTGGAGGAATGATGTCCAACGGGATACAAATTGAAAAGAGAGACGGCAGCAAAGATCACCTTAACATTGATAAAATCCACAAGGTAGTAGAACACGCTTGCGAAGGACTAGCAGGAGTCAGCAGCTCGCAAATAGAAATGAATGCCAACCTGCAATTTTACAATGGCATGACAACAAAAGAAATCCAAGAAGTTTTAATTCGATCTGCTAATGATCTTATTAGCCTTGACGCTCCTAATTATCAATATGCGGCTGCTAGACTTTTAAGTTACAATGTAAACAAAGAAGTGTTTGGTGAGTATGCTCCAATTGGTTTAATAGAAATGATCAATAAGAATATCGAGCGTAAAGTATACAGCAAAAATATTCTTAAAAAATATTCAGAAGAAGAGTTAAAAGCATTAGATTCGTACATAAGACATAAGCGAGATGAAAATTTTACTTATGCCGGTATGCGCCAAGTTGTTGACAAGTATCTTTGTCAAGACAGAAGCAGTGGACAACTTTTTGAAACTCCTCAATTTATGTACATGATGATTTCCGCAACATTGTTTGCTAATTATCCTAAAGAAGAAAGATTACATTATGTAAGGAGATATTATGATGCGACCTCACTATTTAAGATCAACATCCCCACACCCGTTATGGCTGGTGTTCGTACCCCTGTACGTCAGTTTGCTAGTTGCGTTCTTGTTGACAGCGACGATACTTTGGATAGTATCTTTGCCAGTGACATGGCTATTGGGCGTTACACAGCACAAAGAGCAGGCATCGGCATTAACGCAGGTAGAATCCGAGCAGTCAACTCGCGCATTAGAGGCGGAGAAGTAGCACATACAGGAGTAATTCCGTTTCTTAAGAAGTTTGAATCTACTGTAAGATGTTGTACACAGAACGGTGTGCGTGGCGGAAGTGCTACTGTACATTTTCCATTCTGGCATCAAGAGATTGAAGACATCCTTGTGCTAAAGAACAACAAAGGTACAGAGGATAACAGAGTACGTAAATTAGATTACAGCATACAGTTAAACAAAACTATGTATGAAAGATTATTATCTGGCGGCGACATAACACTTTTCTCGCCACATGATGTACCGGGCTTGTATGAAGCATACTTTGGCGATCCTGACAAGTTCAAAGAGCTATATGAAGCAGCCGAAAGAAAAACAAGTATCAAGAAAAGAGCTATTCCTGCAATGGAGTTGTTTTCTGCTCTGGTTAAAGAACGTGCTGAAACAGGACGTATCTATATTATGAATGTTGATCATGCAAACACACACAGTTCATTTAAAGACTCTGTGTTTATGAGCAACCTTTGTCAAGAGATTACATTGCCTACTGATCCTTTACAGCACATTGATGGTGAAGGCGAAATTGCATTATGTATTCTATCTGCAATAAATGTAGGTACTATTAAAGACTTAAAGGACTTAGAAGAGCTATGTGATTTAGCCGTTAGAGCATTAGAAGAAATTATTGACTATCAAAAGTATCCAGTTGTTGCCGCAGAGCGTAGCACAAAAGCAAGACGTTCGCTAGGTGTAGGCTACATTGGTCTTGCACACTATCTAGCAAGAAATCATGCTAAGTACGAGAGCTCTAAAAGTTGGAAATTAGTACACCAGCTATCAGAAGCATTTCAATATTACTTGTTGAAAGCATCAAACAACCTTGCTAAAGAAAGAGGTGCTTGTGAGTATTATGACAGAACAAAATACTCAGACGGACTACTACCAATTGATCACTACAAAAAAGATCTTGACGAAGTTATAGATGTGAAGTTACAATATGACTGGGAAGCATTAAGAGCAGATATTAAAGAGCACGGACTACGCCACTCTACTCTGTCTGCACAAATGCCAAGCGAGTCATCAAGTGTTGTATCAAATGCAACAAATGGAATTGAACCGCCGCGTGGTTATTTAAGTGTTAAGAAGTCAAAGAAAGGACCATTGAAACAGATTGTTCCGCAGTACCAAACACTAAAGAATCACTACACATTGTTATGGGATATGCCTAGTAACGAAGGTTACATTAACATTGTAGCAGTAATGCAGAAGTTTTTTGATCAGAGCATATCAGGAAATTGGAGTTATAATCCTACACAATACGAGAATAACGAAGTGCCTATGAGCGTTATGTTTAATGACTTGCTTACAACTTATAAGTTAGGTTGGAAGACTAGTTATTATCAAAATACTTACGATTATAAGACTGATGACGACATAGAAGCTGAGCCAGCTGAACTAAATACTCAGCCAGAAACACAAACATCAGAGCAGGACGAAGAAGATTGCGAAGCCTGCGCAATTTAGATTAAAGGAAAAGATTATGGGACGTACGGTTTTTAACAAAGAGAAAGTCGACTTTACAAAGCAAAATATGTTCTTTGGTGAAGCAGGCAACACACAGCGTTATGATGTATTTAAATTTCCGGTGTTTGATAAATTAAATCAAACAATGTTGGGCTACTTTTGGCGACCCGAAGAAGTAAGTCTTCAAAAAGATAGAGCAGATTATGAAACGTTTCGTTCAGAACAGAAACATATTTTTACAAGTAACTTAAAGTATCAAACACTATTAGACTCAGTACAAGGTCGCGGTCCGTGTCTAGCCTTCCTGCCTCATGTAAGTATACCAGAATTAGAAGGTTGTATTGTTACTTGGGACTTTTTTGAAACTATACACTCCCGTTCTTATACACATATTATGAAGAATGTGTATCCAGATCCAAGCGAAGTATTTGATACAATACTTGATGATAAAGAAATAATTGAACGAGCTAAGTCTGTTACTAAAAATTATGATGCATTTACTGATGCTGCCGATGCATACACACATCACAAAAAAGGTTCAATGCGAGATGTAAAGAAGAAACTGTATCTTGCAATGATGAACGTAAACATTTTAGAAGGCTTGCGTTTTTATGTATCGTTTGCTTGTACCTTTGCATTTGGCGAACTAAAACTAATGGAAGGCAGTGCTAAGATTATCAGTCTTATTGCTAGAGATGAAGCACAGCATCTTGCAATCAGCACACACATCTTAAAAAATTGGATGAATAAGAAAGACGATCCAGAAATGGTTAGCATTGCAAAAGAGTGCGAAGAAGAAGTATATCAAATGTGGCGCGAATGTGTAGAAGAAGAAAAACGTTGGGCGCAATATCTATTTAAAGATGGCTCTATTATTGGTTTAAACGAAACGCTTCTTGGACAATATGTAGAGTACATTGCAAATCGTAGACTGAAAGCATTAGGCTTTAACACTATCTTTGACCAACCAGTAAATACAAATCCTTTACCTTGGACACAACATTGGTTATCAAGTTCAGGTGTTCAAGTTGCCCCACAAGAAACAGAAGTAGAGTCGTATATCATCGGCGGCATCAAACAAGATGTCGATAAAGCGTCATTAAGTGGATTTAAGCTCTAAGTGGAACTTGCTCTTTTAACGGCATTTATAATAAAACATTTTGTAATCGACTATTGTTTACAAACTTCCTATATGATACAAAACAAGGGTACTTATGGTGCTTGGGGAGGTTTGTGGCACTCACTTCAACATGGTATAGGTTCAGGTATAATATACTTGACAATTGGTATTCTTCCTGCTATAATAGCATTTATATTTGATTATATTGCACATTATCATATTGATTATGTAAAAAGCAATCTATGGAAACATTACAATTTTGAAAAAACAGATAGAGGTTTTTGGATTGTACACGGAATAGATCAACTTTTACATTATCTAACTTACGTAGCAATTTTTGTAATTATAAGCCACTATTACGCAATATAGTTAAAAATTAGATAATTATTAGTATAGGAGATACAATGAACGTAGAAATTTACAGTAAACCGGCCTGTCCATTCTGTGTACAAGCAAAGACTTTAGCAGAACAAAACGGCTACAACTTAACTTACAAAATGTTAGACGAAGACTTCACAAGAGATGAACTGTTTGAAGTATTCCCAACAGCAAGAACATTTCCACAAATCATTGTAGACGGAAACAAAATAGGCGGATTCACAGAATTTAAAGCCTTAGTAGAAGCGAGTAAGTAATATGCCAGTAGTAGCGATCAAAGGAGACAAAGTTGACGGTAGTGCAAGCCGTATTAATTTTCCACCCGCAGAAGATCAAGATATTTTTGTAAATGATCAACCTGTGGTTTTAGACGGGTATGATGTTGACTCTCATGGTATTCACTTCGGCAGTATTAACATTGAAATTACTAGAGGAAATAAAAAAGTATTTGGCAATGACGAAATCATAGCATCTCTAGATGATAGAGCAGATTGCGGACATGGCATTTCACTAGGCACCACTAATCAAGAAGATGTAGAAATCGACGGATAATAGGATATAAAATGTTATTAGAAACACCATATAAAGAAAATGATATAGTAAGTATAAAACTTAGTACAGGCGATGAAGTTGTAGGTAAATTGTTATCTGAAGATGACAACCAAATTGTATTAAGTAAACCATTAGCTCTAACTGCTACTCAACAAGGAATGGGCCTAGTACCGTTTATGTTTACTGTGGATCAAGAATCTAAATTTCCTTTTAATAAACAGTTAGTTCTGATTATAATGAAGACCGAACAGGAAATGTCTTCAAATTATATTCAAAATACAACTGGTCTCTCTATAGTAAAATAAAATGAAACCAATACTGACAGACATCGACGGGGTTGTGTTTGAATGGGAAACCGCTTTCTATAAATTTATGGAACGCAAAGGTCACACAGTTGTAACTCCTGATGTTTATAACATATCAGAAATGTTTGATATTAACAAAGACAAAGGCAAAGAGTTAACTAGAGAATTTAACGAGTCGGGAACAATTGGTTATTTAAAACCTTTACGTGACGCAAAAAAATATGTTAAATCTCTAATAGAAAAAGGTTTTGAATTCCAAGGCATTACTAGCCTTTCAACAAACGAATTTGCTGGAAGGCTTAGAAGATATAATTTGGATAACGAGTTTGGCTCAGACTTTAATTGTACTTGTTTAGATACAGGTGCAGATAAAGACAACGAGTTAAAAAAATATTCACCCGGTCACTGGTGGATTGAGGATAAGCCTGCTAATTGTGAAGCAGGACTGTCCGCTGGTCATAAGGTAATACTGGTTGATCATTTGTACAATAGATCGTACAATAATAAAGATGTGATTAGAGTCCAATCATGGAAAGAAATTCACGACATTATTACAGGAGAAAATGATGGCAACATTACATGAAGATATCGTTTTAGCCTTTAACAACTATCTCAAAGAAGCAGAAACTTTTGATGAGAAAGGTGTTAAGGCGGCAGCGACCCGTGCCCGTAAAGCACTTGGCGACTTAGGTAAATTAACCAAAGATCGTAGAAAAGAAATCATTGAAAAGAAAAACTCAATGTAAGGTATAAGCCGGCACTTCGGTGCTGGCATATATTTAAGGTAGATATGTGGACATCTCACAAGATACAAAAGATTATTTCGAAGAAAAAAGTCAACGATTTTCCTTCTATCAAGAAGGTAAAGACACCGCAGTAGAGTTCATACAAGAAAACAACGTTCAAGATGCAGACCTCTGTGTGTTTCTTATGGTGGGTGCAATACTATGGACTTCAGCTCAATTAGGCGAAACGCTATCTGAATTAGAACTATTTCAGCTTCTAGGTATAGATGATGAATGGGAAGATGATGAGAACGAAATGTACGAAGCCTATCAAGGATTAACTGAATTAGACCTTGAAGAATTTTTACTTAGAGTATATTTAGATAATAAATAATATTGTAATGCAAATTACATCGTTCATTCACTCTAAATGTAGCAGTGAACGGAAGTAGTCAATTGTGACGAAGGAACGCATTGTTACGTTCATCCTGTAAAGGACGGAAGTAGGCAATGAAGCCGAAGGAACGCATCTTTGTAAAAGGAGATGACATGACTAAGTATCAAGAAACAGCACTCGTAAGACGTGCTGTACTTAAACAACTTAAGAAAGAAAGACGTGTGTCAACTTTGAGCTTTCCAACTACGGAAAAGAAATCAGATTGGCCCAAATACATCACAGATAATCCTTTCTATCCTTAAGATGCTGTAGTGGGGGTGTTAAACTCCCACTACCTTTATCCATAATTATAACATATTATTATAAATACACGTATATTATAACTACGGAGTAAGTAATGGCTAAAGCATCAAACCGCGAGTCTATTAAAAAAGGAACATCTATAGGCGCACGGCCAAAAAGTATGAGTACAATGAACAAAGCCAAAAAACGTGGATTTAAAAAATACAGGGGGCAAGGAAAATAATGTACGAGTACAATTGTATAATAGTAAAAGTAGTTGACGGTGATACTGTTGACGTAGATATTGATTTAGGTTTTGGTATGTGGATGAGAAATGAAAGAGTCAGAGTACACGGCATTGACACACCTGAATCCAGAACAAGAGATAAAGTAGAAAAGGTTTTTGGTTTAGCCGCTAAACGGTTTGTCCAGCAGGTATTAAAGAAAGGCAGTAAACAAACATTAGTTACCGAAAAGCCAGGTGACGAGTCAAAAGGCAAGTTTGGCCGAATACTTGGTAAGTTTAAGATCTATGATGCTAAAACTGACAGCTGGGACTTCATGGGCAATGTTATGATACGCGAAGGACACGCAGTTCCATATCATGGGCAAAGCAAAGATGACATTCAAGAACAACATATTACTAACAGGCAAATACTTCTTGAAAGCGGATTTGTAACAAAAGAGGAATACGATACTGCTGTTGCTAAAATGGCAAAATAGAAAGTTGACATAATTTAAAAACCTGCTATACTAATAGAGTATTATTAGAAAGGCAGGTTTTTTTAATGACAATGCATTTAGCTCAAGGTTTGAGCACAATTAACACCAGGAAGCGCAAGAAGAAGCCGCTTACACAAAAAGAAATAGAAAAATACACTATTGAGTGGCGAAGATACAATAAAGAAATGCGCCGCAAACATCATCACGATTTACAATACAGCACTGTCGAAGATTACATTGCATACTGTAGAGGTGAAAAACGTACAACATCGTCTAGTCGTACTTTTATTCCAAAAAAACCCGATATAAACTATGTAAGAGAAACACCTAAATACAGAAGCCTAATGGAAGAACAGATGCAGAATGGCACCTTTCATAAATCAGGAACTAGTGGGTGCGGAACAAAGAAAGAGCCCATGAAGTACACAGGCGATCTCATAACAGGCATTGCAACCATGCACAAAAGTAACGCTGTCCCTGTTATGAAAGGTACTGATCAGGCTAAAGACATAGCAAGGATGAGAAGATGATTAAATTTATTTTCCAATTTTTAATTATTGTTGCAGTAGTATTCGTTAGCTCAACTGTTGCAAGCGATACTAATGTTTCAAAGTTAACATTTAAAAAACCTAACAGCAATGACTTACACTGTCTTGCTCAAAACATATATTTTGAAAGTCGTTCTGATAATATGGCAGGACAGTTTGCAGTAGCTGATGTAGTTATTAATAGAGTGTTAGATAAAAGATATCCTGATTCTATTTGCCAAGTTGTAAAACAAGGACCAATTTCACAATGGCATCTACAGACTCACGGTACTAAAGTGCCAGTTAGACACAAGTGTCAATTCAGTTGGTACTGTGACGGCAAGAGTGATGACCCAGTAGACATAGATTCTTGGGAGAAAGCCAAACTAATAGCATACCAAATATCTATGCACAGACAGTTCCGAGGCATTACAGAAGGCGCCACACATTATCATGCATATTATGTAGACCCGATCTGGGCTAAACGATATAATCAAATAGGCACAATTGGACTACATAAATTCTATAGAGCAGACTAGTTTACCAAAACAGTTGACAACCTTTAAAATACATCGTATACTATAAACATTAATTAGAAAGGCTTAGGAGGCTTAAATGAAAGGCATAGCAAAAACAACAGCACTAATTGGAATAATTTCAGTTTTAGGTGCTTGTTCATCAATGTCAACAATTGACATAAGACAATCTAAAGCAAACCCTAAATGGTACGAAGACTGTGAACAGATTGGTTCTGAAGGTTTCTTGTTTTGGAAAACTGATTATGCGTATGCTTGTGGCATGGGCGAAAGTAGATACGAGCAGGCAAGTGAGTCACAGGCTTATGCGTTTGCTGTAAAAGGTTTTGCAGAACGCATTAACGGTACTGTAAATAGTTTTACTGAAGTGGACATTAAAGATGAAAATCGCACAACGCACACTTATGTAAAACACTCAGTTGAAGACACTGTTATTAGAGAACATCTTGAAGTTAGAAAGAAGTCTTATCAATTAGAAAGCACAGGCAACGTTCACACTTATGTACGTATCAAAATGCCACTTGAAACATTTGATAATTTAATTTCTGAGGCTAAGAAGAAAGATGCACAAGTTATCGCTTCTACTAATCAGTAGTTTTGTAATACTAACAGGGTGTGCTAGTAATAATTACTACGACTACACACCCCCGTACTGTTACACTGATGAAACTATCGCTACAGAAAATGGCGATACAGTAAACAGTAAAACAGTAGTTGAATGTACTGACCGTCCAGGACAACAAATGCAAATTGCCAGAGCAGGCATTGACAAAGGTTGTAAGGAATTTTGGTACACAGAAATACGTTACAACAAACCAGTCAAGACTAGAGGAGTACAATGTGAAAAACCAGACGGCAGTTGGGAAATTCTTAACATTAACGGTACTGTTAGGTAGTTTAGGAGCCTGTGCTTCACACAGTCCTTACACAAGCGACAGTGTAAACTATGCTCCAATTCATAGCAATCAGCAAGGACATCAACTAGGTATTATTTTATATAATCTAGGGAAATATTCTAGTGTAAGATTGTCCGCAGAACAAAAACAAAAACAGACTACTGCTGTATATTCTGCACTAGAAGGTGACTATGGACAAGTATATAACTGGTACGAGCAAACAGCAATGGGTAGTGTAAAAGCAGTTCACGGCTATCCGCAGGGAAGTGGCTTTTGTAAAGTCATTTACAGTACAGTTACTAAGAAAGGCAGTTCGAGAAACTTTACCGAAACTGCTTGTAAAGAACATGATACTAGGGGTTGGAGATTTATTCGGAAATAAGAATAGTTTATCATGACCACAAAAACCAATAAATACAGTATGTTCTTAGCTGTCTTAACAATGTTTACAGCATTGGCTATATCAGCCGTTGCTATCTATTATTCCGTAGCAGGTCTTGCGGCTATCTTTGCCGCGGCTGTAGTTCCTATTATTATAATGGGCGGTGTGTTAGAAGTAGCAAAACTAGTTACAGCAGTTTGGTTACATCGTTACTGGGATAGAGCTGTATGGTGGCTCCGAAGCTATCTGGCCATTGCAGTTTTTATTCTTATGCTTATTACTAGCATGGGTATTTTTGGTTTCCTATCTAAAGCACACATTGAACAGACCAGTATGGGCACAGAACAAATTGCCCAAATAGAAACTCTAGAAGAAAACCTAGCTCGAAGTCAAAGCAAGGTTACAAGATGGAACGAAGAACTAGATCGTTTACTAAATGGTGGCAGTGGTTTTAGAGTTGACAACCTACTTACTAGCAATCAGCAAGAACTGGATACACTATATGAGCGTATAGATAGAGAAAAGACTGCTGAAAGAGAGCAAGCAAAAGGTCAAATAGAACAGCAAAATAATAGATTAGAACAAGCAGGTAATAGAAAGACTCAAGATTTAGAAGCAGCCGTAGACACTAGAGATGCTGCCTTAACACAAGCAGAAAGATATAATACCGGCGGCATAATCAATAACCAAACTGACTTGTATAATGAGGCTGTAAAAAGAGCAAACGATACATATGACCGAAGAGTCAATGAAATAGAATCACAAGAACTTAGTGTTGCTAGTGCGGCACAAAGAGAGATTAGAAATATTAACAGTGCATTAGCTGAAACAGTAACAGCAATTGACAACAAATACAAAGATCAAATTGATCAATTAGTAGAAAGAATTACTAGTCTTAGAAACGAAACAAACAATAAAACAGATGATATAGATTTAAGGATTAATGAGCTCGAAGATCTAGTTGAACAAGAACAAGATTCAATGGGATTAATAAGAGAAGACAAGGCTGTATTAGAAACACAATACAGAATGTTAGAAGCAGAAGTAGGCCCAGTTAAATACATTGCTGAGTTTGTTTATGGTGAAACAGCAGACCAGGACTTACTAGAGGAAGCAGTACGCTGGGTTATTATCACAATAATAATTGTGTTTGATCCGTTAGCAGTACTCCTACTCATTGCAAGTCAATACACATTTAGATTTAGAGATGAGGATAATGGAAATATCATCACAGATACCACCGATCAACCCGATCCAGAACCAACTCCACCAAGTCCAGGAGAGGCCCCTAGTGAAAGAGACAGTAAAGATACTGCCAATAACAGGGGAACAACAGATAACGACTTACATTTACAACAGCAAGGGACACCTAGAGACATCGATAGTACGGAGCCAATCCATCAGCCTTCTAGTGTAGACGATGCGGCAACAGCAATAGCAGAAAGTTACGCTCAAAAAAAAACTGAATACGATCTAGATATATCAGGCGAAATTCCAGTTCCTCAGGAATCTAAAAAAAAAGATATAAAATTATCGGAACCATCAATAGAAGAAGATCCTGAAACCTACGATGAAAAATCTAAAGAAAGGCTCGCCAAATACCAAGAGTCAGAGAAACAGGTAGGTTGGCAAGAAGCAAAAAGTAAGTGGAAGGAACAACATCCAAACGAAACACTAAAAGAACAAAAGAAACGATATATACGTGGACAGATAGAAGAACTTCCTTGGGAGCAATTTATAACTGTTGATGATTACATACAAAATGAAGAACAAAATGAAAGTAGTTTATGGAAAAAGATACAGGAGAATAAAGGCGAGTAATGCATAAAATAACAGTTATTACCCCACCTGATAAAGTTTTCAATAACAACTTTTCTTTTCTACTTGTTTACCCCAACAATGATATCAAACAGCAATTCCAAGATTTAATTGCAGACATTGATCATCCTTTTAATGTTTATTACTACGAACAAGACGACTTAGATCACAACGTCGATTGGCTGTTAAGTTTAGTTAATATAGCAGACTGTGTAATATTTGATATAGACAATACTGCTCTAAAAATAAGAACATTAGCATCATACATAATAGCTCAAAATAATACATTCTGGTTGACAAATGACAACGATACGTATTATAATAAACTCAGCACGAATAGAATATACAACTTGGACTTTATTAAAGAAAAAATTTATGAAAAACTACAATAGAAATAGACATCAAAATAAAAACTTTTATGGTAACGATAAGAGTAAAAAACATCAACCTCAACCAAAAGGTTTAAAAGTTGAGGTACGAGATAATGATGTGAATAAAGCTCTAAGGTTATTTAAAAAGAAAGTGCAAGAAGACGGATTACTGCAAGAACTAAGGGCTAGAGAATTTTACGAAAAACCTACTGCAAAACGTAAAAGGAAAAAAGCCGCAGGTATTGCAAGACAGAAAAAAAGACTTCGAGATTTACAGATACCAAAAAGAAGATTTTAAATAATGGCCCTACATACAGAGTTATGGTTTCCTAGTGTCGTCTGGTCAGGTATTCTTCCTGGACCAGATAATGCTAGACTAAAAGAATATGCCTATCAAAGACAAAAACAAGATATTGGCGTAGAAATACACAATTATGGTGGATACCAAAGCACTTCAATTGAGCAAGGCGAAAGCTCTACAATTGACTTGTTAATGGCTGAAATTAGTAAAGAAGCAAATAGTTGTGCCCAGCAAGTTGGGTTAGGAGAATTAGAACTAAACGATGTGTGGCTAAACATCAACGGCAAAGGAGCATACAATCATCTTCATAATCAGCCAACTGCTGTGTTGACTGGCGTTTATTATGTTGATGCAACTGATCAACAAGGTAACTTACAAATAGAACGCTCAGATAATGCAGAATACTGTTTGCCAGAGTTTCCAGATAAAAATACATATTTTACAAGCACTCGTGCAACATACAAAGCTCATACCGGAGCCGTTTATATTTTTCCTGCTTGGACAAAACATAGTGTTCAAGGAAACAAAATTAACAAAGATAGAATATCTATATCATTTAACTACGGAGTAAAAAACAATGCGGATTGAAAGTGATATTAAACTTGACTATAAAGATGTACTGATAAGACCTAAAAGATCAACACTTAGTAGTAGAAAACAAGTTGAGCTTTTAAGAAGTTTTACTTTTAGGAATTACGGTCCTCCAGAGATGTCGATGGAGGCTATACGTCCTGAAACACCGCACTACGAAGGCATTCCAATTATGGCAAGTAATATGGATGGTGTTGGCACAATGGAAATGGCCGACACTCTTGCTCAAAAATTTATCTTTACTTGTCTTGTAAAAACTTACAGTGTTGAAGAACTTATAGAGTTTTTCGACACTGACGATTACTTGCGAACTAATCATGTTGCAATGAGTATAGGCATACAAGACGAAGACTGGTGTAAGTTACAGAATGTGATGGGGCTGGTAGACGGCAATCTAAAATACGTATGTGTTGATGTAGCAAACGGATACTCAGAACGTTTTGTATCATTTATTAAAAAAATAAGAGATACCTATCCAAATATTGTAATTATAGCAGGCAATGTAGTAACAGGCGAAATGACAGAGGAGTTGATACTAAGTGGAGCAGATATTGTTAAAGTGGGCATTGGGCCTGGTAGTGTTTGTACTACTAGGATACAGACTGGTGTTGGGTTTCCGCAGTTATCCGCAGTCATTGAGTGCGCTGATGCCGCTCATGGTCTTGGTGGACACATCATTGCTGATGGCGGTTGTACTTGTCCTGGAGATGTAGCAAAAGCATTTGGCGGCGGAGCCGACTTTGTAATGCTAGGTGGTATGCTTGCCGGACATGATGAAGGCGGCGGCGAAGTAATTACTAAAACTTTTATTACTGATGAACAAGCACCAAGCACAAGTGCGGGTGTTGGCAAAAAGATTCAAAAACAATTTGTACAGTTCTACGGTATGAGCTCAAAAGCAGCCAACGATAAACATTTTGGAGGACTACAAGAATACCGTAGCAGTGAAGGTAGAGATGTGCTAGTTCCTTATCGCGGCCCTGTAAAAAACACAGTACAAGACCTCTTAGGCGGTCTTAGAAGCACTTGTACATATGCTGGTGCTAATACTTTAAAACAGTTATCTAAGTGTACAACCTTTGTAAGATGTACACAACAGTTTAATTCAGTATACGCAAACTCTTGACAGACAGGTTAAGTGATCGTATAATGATAAATAAATGCGTAGAGATAATGTTTTCTCTACACTAGAAGGCGGAGTGCCGTAAGGACTCCTAATATTAATCTTGCTTATTAAAGGAGAAAAAACATGACAAGAATAACTACTCTAGACCTACCCTCATTCCAGAGGGCAACAATCGGATTCGATAGAATCTTTAATGAATTAGAAAGACAATTTGCTAATTCAGCATCAAGCGGATACCCTCCATATAACATTGCTCAAGTAACTGATGATGAATATGTCATCTCACTTGCTGTAGCAGGTTTTACTATGGATAATCTGGAAATCACTCACGATAATGATGTGCTTTCAATTGAAGGTACAGCACCAGGGGGTGATGAGGAAACTAACTATCTACACAAAGGAATTGCAGGTCGCAACTTCCGTAGACAGTTTACATTAGCCGACCACGTAAAAGTAGTAAGAGCAGAACTAGACTTAGGAATGCTTAATATCTATTTACAACGTGAAATACCAGAAGAACTTCAACCTAAAAAGATTGAAATTGAAGCTGGCAAAGGTGTAACCATCGAAGGCTAACTTGTCTAGGGGGAGCGGGAAACCCTCCCCCACTTTGTGGAGATAAAAGATGATTGATACAGATATTCAACTAGATGAAAAAATAGAACGTAAAATTTCTATACCGCCAAGATACAAAGTAGTTTTTTTAAATGACGATAGCACTCCTATCGACTTTGTAATCGAAATACTAGAAACAGTATACCGTCATTCTACTGAAACTGCAAAACAGTTAACACTAACCATTCATACTGAAGGTGCAGGCGTTGCTGGCATATATACATATGAAATAGCAGAACAAAAAGCAAGCGAAACAGTTACACTTGCAAGAGCCAGCGGATTTCCGTTGAAAATAACACTCGAGGAAGAATGAGCCATAATTTAAAAGAACTAACTTGGGACCATCATCAAAATGCTGAAAGACAATCTTTTGTAAAAGAGATGTTCTCTGGTAAAATTACAGAAGAAAGATATGCAACATATCTTTATAATCAATATATCTGTTATGATATTTTAGAAGCCATGGGACGTATTAACGGATTGTTTAACGACATTCCAGAAATACAAAGAGCTCCAGGTATTATGGAAGACTTCCAAGAGTTATGGACTAACCCAAACAGTAAGCCTACTGTTTATCAAGCAACATCTGATTATGTTGCATATTTAAAACCCCTAGTACAGGATAAAGATAAACTTATGGCGCACATCTATGTAAGACACATGGGCGATTTAAGTGGCGGCCAAATGATAGCAAAACGAGTACCAGGAACTGGAAAATACTATCAATTTGAATCAGACACAGAAACACTTAAAAATAAAATTAGAGAGCGGTTAGATGACTCAATGGCAGATGAAGCCAAAGTGTGTTTTGAATTCGCTACTAAACTATTCCAGCAAATGGGAGATGACAAAAGTTGAGTGTACTTTGGGATAGATTGATTGAATGCCAAGAAGGCATTATAGAAATTTTCGAAGCAAACGGCACTGAAATTGCAGAGCCAGGTCTAGATCACTTTAATCAACCCGAGAACGGTTGGATTAATCGTGTATGGGCAAACGATCATGTGCGTAGAGCTCATATAGATGTTGTTGATGCTAGGGCTAATAGAAAGTTATGGATGATGCACGTATGTGTATTTCCTGATCTTAACAATGATGCTCCTATATATGGCTTTGATGTTATAGCAGGTCCTAACAAAGTTACAGGAGCATTTCACGACTTTTCGCCTAGTTCGGGCGGCTACGATCATGAAATGATCAAATGGTATGAAAACGCAGTAAAAGACTTTGTACCAACTAGAGAAAGAGAACTCCCAGAATGGGCTCGTAACATATTTACAGATTCTATGATAGCAGCCAGCATGGTTAAAACTGAAGAAGAAATCAGCACAATAATTGGTTTTGCTTTAGATAACCTGCGTGAATATTTTAAACAGGTTCCGTTGTACGCAGGCTCAGGCGAACGAGACATGACCATAGCCGCACAAAATTACTACTGTCATAATCAGCAACAAAATCCGCACACACCTAACGTAATGAAGAGTCTAGGTCTAAATGAACAGGACGTAGAGAAGTTCTGTACAGATATGTTGTTCCCGAATATTGTATAAATACAAA